>CEUG01264084.1_pt1 | contig 12831 bp, 8 predicted proteins | sample 531421 | NCBI WGS metagenome assembly CEUG01 (sample SAMEA2622901, study PRJEB7988) | marine metagenome | biome: marine biome (ENVO:00000447); feature: surface water layer (ENVO:00002042); material: "saline water (ENVO:00002010), including plankton (ENVO:xxxxxxxx)" | depth 5 m | reverse complement strand
TTTTTTGTGGTAAGTAGCATATTCCCCGAACTCCTCAAATATCAATACAAAGAGCATACACCATACTGTTTTTTTGTCAAGCAAAAATAAAACAAAGCAAAACAAGGAGAGTGGGATTCCTCCCCCACTGAATCCGCGAACAAAGTTCGCTGTAGATTCTGAAGGGGTTTCCTCCCACATCAATCAGATGAAAAAACGAATGACAAACATGACACCATTGATGATACTTGCACTCTTTTTGAGCACAGGTTGTACGACGATCTTGCAGAACGAGGTGGGGGTGCGTCGAACCTTTGGTCGATTGGAGAAAGAGACGTTGAAGCCAGGACTTCATATGCTCAACCCATTTACGACGAGCATCGAAAAGCTCTCGACCTATACGCGAAATTTGAAGATCTCAACCAGCCTCCCATCTCGCGAAGGGCTGACAGTCCAAGCAACCATCTCGATCCTCTATAGAGTCAACCCAAAACGTATTCATGTCGTCCTGAGAAGGGCCGAAAAAAACTACGAAAGTAACCTCATCTTGAGTATTTTTCGTTCCGCCTCAGCCGACGTGTGTGCACGATATCCAGCCAAAGATATGCACTCGGGACGTCGCTCAAAAATCGAACACGCCATCCAAAAACGCATGACCGAAGTGCTCTCCAAACGAGGGTTCATCGTAGAAGCTGTTCTTCTAAAGAACATCAGCTTGCCCCCTCGACTGGCAAACTCGATCGAACAACGACTCTCCGCAGAACAAGACGCGATGCGTATGCGATACATCCTTGAACGCGAAAAACAAGAAGCACAGCGCAAAAAGATCGAGGCGATGGGCGAACGAGACGCACAAAAAATTCGCTCCCAGGGGATCACTGAGAAATTACTCAGAATGAGATACATCGAAGCGTTTGAACGCCTCGCCAAATCAAGCAATAGCAAGGTCATCATCACAAGTGGCTCCAAATCCCCAGTATTAACACTCCCTGCCACCAACAAAAAGAAACACCATCAAGAGCGCGAACAACATCCTTCTGACGGAAAGTAAATTGAATCCCAAAGAAAGAAAAGTCCTCTTCTCTCCTCAAAAGCACCCCCCCTCAAATACTCGTTTTCTCTTTATGACAAAACCGCCAGGACATTGACAACAAGCCATACAAATCGGTAGACACATCTCCATTGGAAACATATAGGAGAGAACATGGCACAACCAAACGAAGATGAGCAAGGATGGGTACTCGACTCACTACACGACCTCATCGAACAAAAAGGTATCCAACCCTTCGTGAGTGCACACCTCCTCACACCAACAGAAGAGTTCTTCCCGGACACATGGACTCCCGACAAAGAAGGCGTCCAACAGGTCCTCTCACGCATGATGGTTTACGCTGGCCTCCAAGATCTGCAAGTAAGTCTCGTACTCTCAGGACAACCCAATCAAGAGTTAAACAGCCTGCTCGTCACTCCCTATGAAAAGAAACCCGCCGGTTGGTTCGCAGGGATCCGCCACAACTGCTGCTTCTTTGGTATGGATGTCGAACACATCCACGAACCAGAGGAAGTCGTCGCGGTCTTTGGCCACGAAGTCGCCCACGCATACAGGCACTATCATAAGCTCGAAGTCGAAGACATCGAAGAAGAAGAACGGTTGACAGATCTCACCTGTGTCTATTTGGGGTTTGGGATCTTCAACACAAACAGCAGCTTCCGTTACAGAAGTGGCGGACTCAATGGGCTCTCAACAGAAGGTCATCAGTGGAGTATCCAGTCAAAAGGCTATCTCTCCCCTGAGCTCTTCTCTTTCGCACTTGCCGTACAATGGATCGTTCGAGACCTCCCCAACATGGAACGAACACAGCTCCTACGCCACTTGGAGACCAATCAGCGCTCCTACGTCCGCAAAACACTCAAACGCCTCAAAGGACAACGCGCCTCACTCTGCCACAGATTAAACATCCCACCACGGGAAGATTGGCCGTCCACTCCGCCACTCGAAGACCTCCTCAAAGAGGATATCACCTTTGACACATTTTGGTCCACTGAGAAGAACCCAAAACACACAGGCTTTGCTGACCTCTTTGAGCATACATCAAAAAGTAGACGAAGAGACGAAGCGAGCTCCCATTCATCAGATGTACAAAATGAACACATTGTCTTTCGTGTGCCGACAGATAGCAACGTACCGATCATTCTCGTCTTGAGTTTGGTGGGTTTATTTGGTGGAAATTATCTTTCAGGTGGAGCATTTGTGTTTGCTTTTACAGGGATGTTCCTCGGTGGCTGGCTTGGATATAAGGTCGGGATGCGCTGGACGTTACGTGATGAGTGTTCGGATCCAGATTGTATGGAAAGACTTCCAAAAGAAGCTGACTCTTGTCCCCGATGTGGAGGCCATATTGTAGGTATGATTCATACGAGGAATCAAAGACTGGCAGCTGAAGAAGAGTGGCATGAAACAAAAGGTGATCGAGAAGAACAAGCTTACATCGAAGAGATCAAGAATATGATGTCACATTGATCGTAAGACCATGAAGGCTTCTCTACTTAAACGAGTCTAACGACTTCGAGGGAAGAAGAAGAGCCTGCACCACCCCCTCTTTTTTCAACTTGGAGAGTCCCTTGATACCGATTTTTTTTGCATGTTGATGGAGTGTTTTCTTTGTACACTTTGAGAGATATTGTTGGCGTATCCCCTCACACAAATAAGGAGACGTCCCTAACGCAAGGTAGCCTTCGTCATCGATCTCACAATAGGTATCAATCTCCAACGCTTTCAAGCCTCTACATTGAGGTGCGTCAGCGAGAGCTTTTGCGAGCGCATTACCAATCGGCACCTGCGAAAAGGAGAGCAGCTCAAGCTGCCCAAGAAATTTTGATGAGACAAAGATCCTGGCAGCGTCCTCAGTCAACGCATATTCACTTGAGAAGCCAAGTTCTTTGAGTCCTGTGAGGGTCTCCGTATCTGCGAGTCGGGCGATGTCCTCGTCAGTGAGATTGTTAAGTTGAAAATCCAAGCTGACAATCGATGACAAGTCTGGCGCATCAAGACACTTCACTGCATCTTCAACATGGTACACAAAGAGCCATTGCACCAACGAAAAGTGCTCAGGAGGAGGCTGCTTTGGGAATGTGGGCCAGCAGGTATACAGGGAGAAAATCTCCCGCTCTTCGTTTTCGTGCAGCATCTTCTCGACCGCTTCGTAGCCTTCCATATACGTATCCGGATCATCCCACGTACCGAGCAGATGGAACACCTCTTCAGAGAAGCGATTCTCCGGTAATGACTCCACACCTCTTTCGAGCAATTGTTGCAAAAGGACAAGGGATGAATCAACGTCCCTTCCGTGCTCTTTACAACTCTCTCGCAACAACGTCTCCACGATTTGCTCGTGTGTCATCCCCTTTGTGTCAATGTTGCGTTTTGCCAGTTCGGTTTTGAGTAACGCTTCAGGACAGGAGTGCATATGCTTTCTTTTCAGAGAAAGAGACAAATGTGGAGAGAGTCCAAGTGCTAGCTCCGTATTGGAACTATAGTGGTTATACGCAAGATTGAGCTCCTCCAGGCTCGCGAAGTTTCCGGAGTGAGCGATCGCCAAAGCCCCCCCATCATAGATGTTGGCAAACATCAACCCGAGCACCTTCAAACGCTTGACGTATGGAGACTTTGCGAGTGCCGCGATACCAGCATCACTGACATTCGAGTGTTCAAGCTCCAAGACTTCCAAATGTTGTGCATTGGGAGACTGAGCGAGCGCGGTGATCCCATCATCACCAATCTTCGCCATCCTCAAATCGAGAGAACGCAACGCTGTCAGATAAGGTGATGCCATCAAAATCTCCAGGCCCTGATCTTTGACCTTATGTCCGGCAAGGTCGAGATGAGCTATCGAAGAAAAGGCTGGCTGGTTAGCGATCGCATGTAACAATCTGATCCCCATATTTTTCACAGAGTGGAAGCACACACCACGACACAAAGAGACAAATGGGAGTGGCTCTCCCTTGGGAAAGTCGGGCCAGCATATTGAGACATCACAAACTCGCGCCGAATCATCCCAGGATTCGAGATGTTCTTTTGCGTAATTCATCCCAACCTCAAGCGTCGCGGTGTCCTTCCAACCTGTAAAGAGTTTGAGGAGCTTTTCGAAATGTTCGACATCAGGTTCTTTTGCGAGGAGTCCTCGCAGTTTTGTAAGTTTGGATACGCTCAACGCCATAGCTCCTGTGTATCAGTCTTATCGTAGTCAAATCCCCCCACCTTCGCAAAGAAAGAAATTCCTTTACCAGGCGAATCAACATACACCCACACAATACATAAGGAGTGACATCATCATGTCACATGACTGTCGATGCAGTAGATTCTGAAGGGGGTTTCCCCCCACATCAATCAGATGAAAAAAGAGTCGCCTTATCGCGCTGTGATTTGCATCATCAACGGTTTCATCAATCGCAATGTGATGGACGGCATCAATTTGGGCAATTTGTCCTGTGTCCGTGTCAATTGGAAGCGCCTGATCAGCTCAGCAAGAACGAGGACACCTTCGAGCATCGCCATCCGACTCCCGATACACACCCTTGGTCCCCCACCAAACGGAAAGTACGCAAAACGCGGCAGTGATTTCTCGAACGCAGGCGTCCAACGCTCCGGCTTAAACACCTCAGGTTCATCAAACCATCGTGGGTCTCGATGCATCAACAACATCGGGATCACAATATTCGCGCCTGCAGGGATGTGGTACCCACCAATCTCATCTTCATTGACGGACTCTCTCATCGTGATCGGTGCAGGTGGATACAAACGCATCGCCTCCTTGAACACCTGCTCAACGGACGTCAGCGCTTCGAAATGTTCACCACGCACAGGTCCTCCTCCTGTGATAGCATTGATCTCCGCTGCCATCTTCTCCTGCCTTTCGGGTTCCCCCGACAAGAACCAGGCCGCGTAAGTCAAACCAAGCGCCGTCGTCTCATGACCTGCGAGCAACAACGTCCTGATCTCATCACGTAGCTGCAGATCCTCCATCACACCGTGACCTTCTTCATCTTGAAGCAACAACCCGAGCAGATCGGAGCGCTGTTCAGAGGCTCCTTTGCGCTCCTCAATGATCCTCGTCACGACCCCTTCAAGCTCGTTGAATGAACGTTGAAATCCTCTGTTGGCAGGTGTCGGAAGCCAGATAGGTAGCGGCAAAAAGGTCTCACTCGCAGAGGCAAAGAATTCGCTCATTTGGGAGAAAGCACGTCCGACGACTTCGACGTCTTGACCGGCATGTGTACCAAACAAGATCTGCAACGCGATCTCAAGAGTGACCGCCATCATCTCTGATTCAACGGAGATATGGCCTTCCGAAGGATAACTCTCGAAGAGCGTTGAGACGGTCTCGGCGATGGGCTCCGCGAATGTGTCGACGTGACGGTGCTGAAAGGCTGGTGCCATCTTTTTGCGTTGCGCTTTCCACAGCTCACCTTCACTTGTGACGAGTCCATCGCCAAAGATCAACTTGGTCCGCTCAAAAAACTTCCCCTTCACAAAGTTATCGCGGTTCTTGATCAACACGTATTGAATGTGATCCGGGTGGAGCATGTAGATCATCTTGTGACCAGCCACAGGCACTTGTACGACATCACCGTAGGGCGGCAACATCTTGATATACTCCATCACGTCGCGAAAAAAGACGTGGGCCATACCGATAAATGGAAGTCCCTTTGGGCCTGGAGGATGTTTCTTCGTCGTCATCACAGCACTCCTATATTTCATGTCCAATGAGCACACAGGACTCTACCACATCCCCTTCTCCTCCCAAACAACCACAAACACTCCCCGCGAAGCTCTCCACAGTCTCATCGCAGAGATCGTGTTCACATTGAGGTCGGACACAAGGCCCGAACCCTACGAATAAAACACCACACCATACAACATAGAGGTCAGACACAAGGCCCGAACCTACCGAAAAATGCAACATCATATTCATGCGCTTACTTCGCGAGAGGACCGCCTCAACTGCTGCGAAGAAAAAATACGTGTCATGTTTTCCACCTTCTCTTTTCATCCAACGATTTGGGATCGTGTCCGTCCTACTTATCGAGACTTTCTGCCCCCCAAAAGAATCTCCTACAACGCAAGCATCGTTTGATGTATACTCTCGTTTTTTGATGTGTTTGTTGGCACATGGCGATCGGAGCGGAAAAACATGGAGCGAGAGGTCTTTCACAAGTGGATACAAGCCCTTCGAGAGAGAAAGGGTTTACGGACCGGAAGTATCGGTCTATGGATACAAAGTCCACAAGAGACTTACTCCTACACCCTGCTCATCTCCAGAGATGGTGTCGCGCTCAAAGAGCCGGGATTGCGAGACGCAGATCTCGTCCTCTCGATGACAGAAGATTGTTTCTCATCCTGGATACAAGGGACACTGGACCCAAATGCCCTGGAAGATGGGGCGCTCGCATGGGATGGTGACCTTCAACTTTTTCGCGAGTTGGGTGCCCGGATGTCCCACACACCGATGAAACCACATCAACGATTGAGTTCCCTGGATTGACCTCACCCAAAAGAGAAGAAGAATGAAGATCCCCAAACAATATGCCCACATGGCCGTTGAAGTCACAGCTCGCCGCGTCCAAGATATGAGAACAGGCGAACACAAAGCCGCCGATATCGAACAAGCTGCGACACGCCCAACAGCAGAACGACATGCCATTGAAAACTTCTTTGAGAGAGGTCTCCAAAATGAGATCGATCCACTTCCTGGGTTGCAATATGACGATATCAACCAAACGCGCAAAGCCCTTCATCAAGAACTGAGAGACGTGGATATCGACGGCGACGGGATCGACGCAATAGAGCGCAAGATGATGTCCAAGGCTGGACAGGTCGCCCTCGCTCTCGCCGAACAAATGATGGCCCAAGAGCCTGTCCAAGCGATGACCACCCAACAGCTCAAAGACCTCTCCCCTGAAGAGACGATGCAGACGATCAGACAAGCCGCGACGGACCATGTTGAATTGGGCTACTCCGTCGCAAGAGCTGTGATGTTCGCACACATCGACAACCAAGAAGGAAGCGTCGATGGTGTCTACACAGGTAGAGAAGTCGACGACGTCGTTGGGATCCCAGAGAATGTCCACCAGATGAACACAGAGCACACATGGCCCAAGTCCCGTGGCGTGAAACATACACCTGCAGTCTCGGATCTTCACCACCTCTTCCCGACGGACAAGGAGACCAATACGAGGCGCGCGAGTTACCCATTTGGGATCGTCCAGGAGGCCAAGTGGCAAGATGGCAAGTCAAAGCTTGGCTACAGCGAACACGGTCACATTGTCTTTGAGCCGCCCAAAGAGCACAGAGGGGATATCGCCAGAGCGCTGTTCTACGTGGCGAGCGCGTACGATCTGGAGATGATTGAAGGTGAGCCAGAGATCTTGTTGCAATGGCACAAAGACGATCCTGTCAACGCAGAAGAGAGCGCCAGAAACGATGAGATCTCGCGCTTCCAACGCAATCGCAATCCCTTTGTCGATCATCCAGATCTTGCGGAGAAACTCATCGAACAGATCCACGTCAAACGCGCCCCTGACTTCATGCACGCCCGCTCCTAAGGCCGGTGGCCTGGCACACGACCCCCACCAAGAAACAAAAAGAACACAAATCGCGTTACAAGAGAAGCCCGTAGTCAGGACCACTGGATCCCAAAGGCAGGTGTTGTAGATTGAGCACGAAAGAGATATTGGAGTTGCCAGCAGGCACACAAATCGGAGACTTCCGCATCCTGCGGCTGTTGGGGCATGGAGGAATGGGAGAGGTGTATCTCGCCCGCGACATGCAGCTGGGAAGAAAGGTCGCCCTCAAACTGATCCACCCCTCACTCGTCCAACAAGCGTCCTCGAAAAAACACTTCTTGTTCGAAGCTCGTGCCACTGCACATTTTAACCACCCCAATATCGTCACCATTCACAACGTCGGTGAATACCAACAACGCCCTTACGTCGCCCTCGAATACCTCGAAGGAGAGAACCTTCGCGAACGACTCAACCAGGAGACACTGCCACAAAAGCAGATCCTGCGGATGATGATATCAGTCGTTGAGGCCCTTGAAGAAGCACACAAACATCAACTCCTCCACAGAGATCTCAAACCTGAAAATATCTTCCTGCCAAAAGATGGTCGCGTCCGTGTGCTTGACTTTGGCCTCGCCAAACGACTCGAAGATGCCCCCTCGCTCTCCAATGACATCACCTCTCAAGCAGAAGACACACAACGCTGGCAACACTCAGCCTTTGAGAGTCTTCAGAGTATTCGCGGCGCGATTGTCGGGACACCTCCCTACATGGCACCAGAGCAGTGGAGAAATGAACCGCTCACTCCTGCGACAGACATCTGGGCGCTGGGGATCATTTTGTTCGAGATGTTCGCAGGCTGTCGACCATTCCCCCACCCCAAAGCGGAACAACTCCCCCTCGCCCCCACCGCCAAGCGTCCTGCTCCAGCAAACGTAGAGCGACAAACGCTTCAACCCTCTCAAGCCTTTGAAGAGACAGCCTACGTCGACGAAGAGGAACAGCTCCCTCCCATAAAAGACTCCACGCCGGGACCCACGGAGCAAGATCCTGCGTTTGAAGAGACCGCACAATATATCGCTCCACTGGAGGAGCAAGCACAAGAGCTGGACATCTCAACCAAGCACACACAGCTCCCAAACGCACAAAAGAGAGTTGGTACACCTTCACGACAGACGAGGCCTTCAGCGGACGAGATCGTCAGACATTCCTCCCCCGCGCTCCCTGCACAGAGCGCGAAGACTACGTTGCTTGCGATCTTTCATCAAGTCACGTCGGACATCCCCTCCCCCTCAGTGCGCGAATTTGCACCAGACACGTCTCCCGAGCTCTCGAATCTGATCGCGCGATGTCTTCACAAAGATCCATCAAAACGTCCAACCTCCCGTGAACTCTTATCGACACTCCACAGCCTCCTCTCAGACAAGGACGAGCAAGCGCTACGTGAGACAAACCCTTTTCGTGGCTTGCGTCCTTTTACAGAAGCCCAAGCGAACTTCTTCTTTGGTCGCGAAGTGGAGATCGAGTCCTTCATCGAACGTATGAGAGAGCAGACATTACTTCCTGTACTGGGGGCTTCTGGTGCAGGAAAGAGTTCATTTGTGAGAGCAGGTGTCTTACCCAGGCTCAAAGAACGAGGTGTCTGGCAGACGATCCAGATGAGGCCGGGTAGCAAGCCTTTTCACGCCCTCGCGATCGCATTTTTGCAGAAGCAGTCTCTCCAAAGCCACACCTCCATCCCTTCGGAACCTTCTTTTGAACGTGTCTCGTCGGAAGACCAATTACACCAGCTCAACGCGCAAACACTCGCGGCGAGCTGGCGAGCAGAGCCAGGACAACTCTCACTCGCACTGAGACGACGCGCAGAACGGACGGGGAAACAATTGCTACTGTTCGTCGATCAGTTCGAAGAGCTCTTCACACTTGTCGACGATGATGAGATACGGCTTCAATTTATGAAAGCCCTCGCTGGTGCGGCAGATGAGATCTACGATCCCATCCGTGTGGTCTTGACGATGAGGAGCGACTTTTTGGAGCATTGGTCAGCCGCACCAGAACTTCAAACAGCCATCCGTCAGATGACGATCCTCGCGGCACCTGATCGAAATATGCTGGTCGATGTGATCACCAAGCCATTGAAGATGCTTGGGTACACACTCGACGATGAAGACCTCCTCGACGAGATCATCGGCTCTCTCAAAGACGAGACATCATCACTGCCGCTCTTACAATTTACACTGTCGATGTTGTGGGAGCGGCGGGACAAAGTCCACAAAACACTCCGTCGCAAAGAGTACGAGGAAATTGGCGGTATTGAGGGCGCGCTAGCCAGTCACGCGGAGGCGCTGCTCGAAAAGATGTCGAGTAAAGAACTCAGCACAATTCGGCGGATCTTGCTCAAGATGGTCACACCAGCAGGAACACGAAAGGTGATCTCCAAACGCGCATTACTCGACCAACAACCCAAAGAGGCCGAAGAGGTCCTGACCGCCCTCGTCCAATCCAGACTCGTCAGTGTGCGCAAAAGCCAAAACGAAGAAGGTACGGAGTCGATGTTCGAGCTTGCACATGAGTCGTTGCTCAAACACTGGCACCAGCTCGCGGAGTGGGTCCATGAGAGCGATGAAGAGCGCCTCAAGCTCGATGAAGTTGAGCAAGGCGCGGAGCTTTGGAGACGTCGAGGGAGACGAGAAGAGGAGACCTGGCAAGGAGAAGGACTGCGGGATATCTTACAGACCTTTGCCAATCACGAGATCGGTCTGTCTTCACTGGCGAGAGAGTTCTTAGAGGCCAGCCAAAACGCCGAAAAAAAACGCACGAGACGCAAGCAGCGCAATGTCCTTTTGATTCGCTCTTCGATCGCGACCTTTATGATATTGACGGTGATCTTTGCGGGGGTGTTTTACAGCCAATGGGAGAACGCCTCGTGGTTGGCATTACAGCGCAACAGGGCGCTCGACAATGTCTCAAAGAACTACAACGACTATCTCTTTTACTCCGCACAAACAGAAGAGCAGCGAGGCAACACCTGGACCTCGCAAGCCCTCTTGCGCCAAGAGGTCGAGCAGACGCTCAAACGCTTCCACCAACAAAAACGTCGCTTCCCGTCACTCAAGAAGGAGCGGCGGCTGTGGGTCCGTCTACAGGCTAACAAACGCCTGTGGAAACGTACCCTCTTCTTGCCTTCGATACACGGCCAACCTGTCTTCTCCCAGGACCGTCGCAAGATCGCCTTGATCGCAAAGGACAGGCTCGTCATCCTCGACACATTGTTACCCCACCAGCAGCAAGACATCTTGCTCAAAAATGCCAAAAAAGTCGCCTTCTCAGCGCAGACGAATAGCATCAACGCGCTTGAGATTATCCAGGCCAAACGCCTGCTTCACTACCACCCCATTCTGCAACTACGCTCTAGAGGGGTGTTTCCGGGGACACTTCAACATATCGCCGTGCAAAAAGCGCGCACCTTGTTGGTCTTGCGAGCCAAACCAAACACCACACTGTTTATCCACTTGCGCGTAAGAGACACCTCCCACAAACTCTGGCGCACAACGTACAAGCACATCGACGGGATCTCCTGGCATCCATCAAAGCAGACATTCATCGTTTGGGGACTGTTATCAAACAAGCGTTATGGTGTCTCTTTGTGGAGACGTACACAAAGTGGGACGTGGAGCCACGCAACACGCTCGCTCCATTCGGCGATTACGAAGGTCACGTGGCACCCTAAACAAGCACGCATTGCCTTTGGGCACCTCGACGGACATATCTCCATATGGAACACCACCTCATTACGCGAGCGGTCCCGTCCTGGACAATTACGCTGTGAGATCATGTCCTTGCGTTACTCTCACAGAGGCCAATTGTTTTCGACAGATGCGCAAGGTCGTGTGTATCTGTGGCGACCCAACAAAACACATCCACGCTTGATATTGCGCGTGCGTAAACAGGGTCTTTCGGGGATGGTCCTCGGGCCACAAGGTAGACGGATGCTGGTCATGCGAAAGTACAAAAGGAGCGGAGATATACGCCTCGTCGTCTCCCTCTGGCGTCTGTACTCCGCATCCACACGAAAAGATGCTTACGTATCTCCAGGCGCGCTCTCCGTCTCAGTGTACCACCCAAACCAACAGCTCGCGTTCTCAGGAGGGAAAGACAAGATCATCAGAAGCTGGGATCTCACGACAGGTGCGGTCAACATCCAGCTCGAAGGGCATGAATATGAGATCATCCATCTCGTCATGTCCAGAGACGGACAGTGGTTGGTCTCTGGTGATAGACAAGGACATATCCTCCTGTGGAATCTTCAGCAACAACGCCTCGTGAGACGATTTCACCTGCACTACCACTCCCCTATCGCGTTGCGTTTTCTCGAATCACCACGGCGTATACTCTCCGTGGATGCCTCTGGTCGCTCCGTTTTGTTCGACGTGAAGACAGGGCACATTACTGAAGAAAAGCCTCTCTTTCAAGACGGTCTCCAGACCACAAAGCTGCGCTGGAAAATGCTCCCAAAAAGCAACATCCTCGCCGCGTTCAAAGCCAGACGAGGGATATGGCTTTGGGCCCTCGAAGAGTCACAGCGTAAATTCATCAAGCTCCCCAATCTCCTCCATCTCGATGTCAGCTCACATGGCCGCAGCTTCGCGACGTTACTCCAAACGCGCAAAGGCTCTCAGCTTCAGCTCTGGGACATCGAGAGCAACCAACACAAAGACCTCGCACTTTTCCCCAGACAGATACGCTCTCTCGCGCTGCGCCCCAACGACAAAGACATCGCGCTCTTTGGGCGTGGTGTGGGGGTACTCTACAATATCCGTACACAAAAACGCACACAACTGCGTGGTGTCCCCCCAGGATTCCAAGCGTTGGCATGGCAATTTCATCCCAAAGGTCACCTCCTCACAGCGACAGGAGGTGTTTTCCAAACCAGACACTGGGATGTAAAAACGGGCATGCCTTTGTGGTACACGATCTTCTTTGACAGACAACGACTGCGACTCCTCACGCACCAAGGCTGGGAAGCCATCGCTCCACACAAACACCCCAAACCGACACATCATAAAAAATGGGAAACCCGCCTTCACACACACGGTTGGCGAGCCTCTGAGCACAATGAACTGTTGTGTATCCACACTCGTCAAGACACATTGGAACTTTGGAACAAACGGCTGGACCAAAAACTCTATACTTACAAAAGTCGCTCCCTCAAAAAAGCCATCGCGACACCACACGGGTGCTTTCTCCTAGTGTACCGGAACAGAAATGCCTTGAATAATTAAGGGGATGTCC
>CEUG01003762.1_pt1 | contig 12930 bp, 20 predicted proteins | sample 531421 | NCBI WGS metagenome assembly CEUG01 (sample SAMEA2622901, study PRJEB7988) | marine metagenome | biome: marine biome (ENVO:00000447); feature: surface water layer (ENVO:00002042); material: "saline water (ENVO:00002010), including plankton (ENVO:xxxxxxxx)" | depth 5 m | reverse complement strand
TTGATATGGGAAAGACCATATGGATTTGATGCATAAATCTAAATCCCTTTTTTAATTGATGGCATATATATGCTTACTGGATTGCCGTTGCTTATGATAGTTAACGGTAAAAAGATAAACCTTGAGTTAACCATTTAAATTTCAAAAGAATGAGTTATTTTTTGATTATTGACTGGTGAACATTGTGATGGATAGCTATTTATTTTCTTAGATAAAACTCCAATTCCTACAGCTAATATTCCTAAAACAAAAAGGAATCTTGATCTAGGACTTGCTAATAATTTCTTCATTGTTTATCTACCATTGAATTTTTAAATTCTAATTTTCTTGCAAGTTTCTCGATACTAGACCAAGTTGAATAATCTTTCTGAGCTTCTTTGATTATTTTTTGCTTATTTTTAGGAGTTAATTTAAATCTTTTTAAAAGTCTTCCTAATCTAATTGAGTTATCAGAATTACAGGTATTCATTTATTGATAAAGATATAAGCAGAATATAACCAAATTAAAAGAATACCAATTCCAGTTACACTCCCATAAATGAGAAAATTCCAAATTTTGCTTATTTTGGGTCTCTTATAGTTCTTTTCTTCCTCTTTAGTAACCATTATTTTCTATTTATTTTTTTAGTAATTCTTAGATAGCTATATAATCCGACACCAACGAGAAGCACATCTAGGTAGATGTGCCATGGAGGGAAAATTTGGTTTAATAAGTCCATGAAGGCAAGATTCTTACCACTCTAATTTAGATCAGCTGTCAACAAATAATAAAGTATTATATTTTTTGAGATTTTAGGAAAAGATGTGAACTTTGTAATTAATAGTTGATAAAAATTAAATAACAGTTCAGTTTTCATATATGTTGGTTTTTTAGGTCTTTATATCTCTCGCACATAGGAGATATATAAGACTTGTCTTTTGGATGCATCTTGAAAGTTATTTATGTCAAAAAATCAAGTTATGACATCTTATTTATTGCGATAATATACTTAATTAACTAACTATCTATCTATCTATCTATCTATCTATTAGCGATAATTATAATCGTTTTTCTTATCAAGGTTTTATTTTGGAACTTTTATTGAATTTAACAACTGCAAATAAATACCTCTTCTTTTTTCTAAATGCTGCCTGACTGATCTATAAATTTCATGCAAGTTTAAACAAAATAAATTTATAGATTAAGAAGGCAAAATAATACGATTCAATTAATTCACTATCCTCAAGAAGAACTAAAGAGATGTTTAATATATAGAGTAATATTTTTAATTAATAGAAGATAGAATGCGCAAAACTTTCAATTAATCTAGTATTGCTTAGGTTATTGATACTAAAAAGTTGCTCCCCTACTTTCATATAAGTAATAAGTTCGCTATAAATTGTTTAAGGACTTGAGCCCCTAGCGGTCAAGGTTAACTCCGCGCTCCTACACACAAGAGTACAAAAACCTTTTTATTATGAGAATCTCTTCTAAGACACTTAGCTTGCTACTTAACGCAGCTCTTATGCTTACTGTATTTGTTATTTAACAGAAACCTCAAATAGAATAGTATTTGAGTGGATTTTTCATGGAGCCGAACTCAATATCGGTAACTTTTAGTCTTTTTTCTAACAATATTTACTGTTCAATCGCTTTCCCATAAGTTATAAAATCCTGAACCTCATATAAATAATCTAACAAACTTGTATTAGCAAATTCAATCTAAAAATCATATTTACTAGTTTGAACAATATTTGCTTTTAATTATTTTGCAAGAATAAAAAAGTTTATTTATATTTCTTATCTATCAAATTTCCAACTAAGAAAAATAGTAATCGATATTTGGTGTGAATATTATTTATTAATGCATAATAGCTAAATTTTTAAATCACTTGTTTGAAATTCATGTGCAGTTTCAATCTCATCAAGATCTTGTTTCGTCAATTTATATTCAGATCCCTCCCTTCTTAATTTTTCTTCTACCCAATTAATACACTCTAATAAAGTTGGATAGTTAGGTTTTCTACTAACAATCCAATCTTGCATTTGGTTAGATAAATACCAATTAAATTTTATTTCCATAAGATCAGTCCCTAACAAAGTAAATGTTTAGAAATAGTAATAAAAACGATAATCGTTTTCATCTTTACTATAATTAATTATAATCCCTATTTATGTCAAGCAAATGATTGAAAGCAAATTTGAATATTAGAATTTTCTTTCTTTTATCTCATGCTATTTTGCTTGGGTGGCAAATAATCGAATTGTCGCATATCTGGGGATTTCAATCTCTTTATCTCGTACTTCAATGAAAGTAAGATCTTCTGTCAAGAAAATTGACCCAGATGACCAAATAGTTAAAAGGAGAGGCCGCTTATACGTGATAAATAAGAAAAAACCAAGGAATAAACAGCGTCAGGGCTGAATCCTGCTTAATTTATTTCTTCCCAAGATCTTTTTGGAATTTCTCTTTTTGTTATTGCAACTTTTGGAGGTTAATTCTTGGTGCATTATTTTTGAAGATATCTGGCTTTAAGTTAAAGGCTTTTTAATAGGAAGCCGAAAATAATGGATGCTTAGGATTGCTGGATTTAAGTAAGGCTATAAATTGTTCTCTCTAAAGAAAGTAAGGATTGAGGCCCGATTACTGACACTTGACAACCCACTTCTAATACATTTATACTAATAGTACACATGTATTATTTTAATGACTTTAGGAGGAGCTAATGTTTGGACTAATTTTTCTTACGGCAGCCGTACTACTACCCCATCTGGTTGTTTGCTCAACCCAGAAGGAAGCCGTTTGATTTTTTTTGAGAGATGCAAAAAATCTCCCATAAATAATATAAAAGTTTTTACTCATCTCTTTTATACAAACCATCTAGGAGAACCAGCTGGAATTAAGAATACAAGATTACTTGATCTCAATTGTGCCTTTGAAACATGGGATGAATTAGTCAATAATGGCTGGACTGAAGCAACACACAATTTTCGATAATCATTATGAAAAACATCAATCCAATTACAAAAAAGATTTCAAAAAAGAATAGAAGAGTTCTTTTGAGCGATCCATCAAAATTATTAGCAGATTTTTTTAATGGTGTAGTTATTAATCCTGATATAGATTATTCCTATGAATCATAAAGAACTAGTAGATAAAGTTTCTGCAAATTTATTTAGAGAGAAAGGAACTCTAGAAACTCGCAAATCTTGGCTTTCAATAAGAAATTATTTAGAGCAACTAGATAGAGATCAACTAAAGTCAATGCTTAAAGAAGAAGCTGGAAAATCATTTCAAATTTAAATATTTTGAAAAATTATCACTTTAAATTAACTTACTTTCCTTTAATATAATTTTTATTTAAGTTATAAATATAAGATTTAAAAGGATAGCTAAACATATGTTTAAAAAACTTTTCTTAACTTCTTTTGTTTTATTAAGTCTAACGAGTTTTATTTATCCAACAAAAAAGGAAAATACAAAAATATTCGATTATTGTTACTCACTCGAAAAGATACTTTCTAGGAACTCTACATTAAATAGAGAAAATATATCAGAAAATGTTAAATCGATCTCTTATGATATTGCAAAGATAGGGATAGGTAAAACTAAAGGAAATCTAATTAGTGAAATAATTGATCAATATAAAAATAAAAAGAATTCTTTCATCATAAATCTTATTCCAAATAAGATTTATTGTCTTGCAGGATATTGGACTGAATATATTAAGCCAGGAATATTTGAATCAATCTTTTTTGATAAAAGCAAAAAAACTATTAATGAATTTAAGGACTTTAAGAAAGAAGTAGACACATTAATAGATGAGATTAATTCAGAATATAAATCTATAAAAAACCAATTAGAAAATATTTTTTAATAAAAGATTAACTATTAAGCATCAAAAAGAATTATTGATAATGCATAACTACCTTAATATATTTTATGTTTGATAATGAACCGATAATCATATGTTCAAAATTAGAATGCAAGCGAGTGCTTCTGATAACAAAGTTAAAATAATATATCAGTTAAACTTTATAAACCAACATATTCAAAATATAATAAAAATTAAAAAAATCTTAATGTATTAAATATTTAAATATAAACTTAATTCAAATTAAAAGGGATAATTTATTCTTTTGAAAATCTTTTAATAATTAATCCTAATATCTTTTAAAGCAAATAGTCTATTCAAAGTCTATTCCTACTTCCTCTTTTTTATCTCTATCTAAATCAGGTAATTTTGATTCTATCCAATGATCTTTGTTTTCTATTCCAGCAGCATTTGCATAATTCATTATGTGTTGATCGACTTGTTTATAAATATCATGCAGATTTAAATCCATTCTCACGTCATGAGCAATTTCTGCAACCTGTTTTTCAGTTAGGCAATGATCAGGATGTAAAAGGTCACAGCATGGGATCCTTTTTTCAATCAATTCGTTTAAATTGATTTCCACTTTATAATCTTGATAAACAGCCATTTTTTAATAAATTAATTAATTGTAATTCTAATTATATTTTTTAAATTTTATACAATTGGTCAGGGTTACAAAATCCTCTTAAATTTCAGTTAATCTTTATTTTATATTTTTAGGATAAATTCTTGAGACATAGTTATTAACTTATCTAAATTTATTTTTATTAAATATTTATTAATGTCAGATTTACTTTCATAGTCTAATTATTTTGCACTTCGGAAAATATACTAGTTGAAATTAGTTCTATTTAAATATTCTTTATCCTTTACTAATTAATTCATCTATTTATTTTTTCTTGATGTAAATCTTTTTACCTTGGCTTGAAATAAAATATATTGCTCCTTTCTTTGTTGAAAAGTAGGTAGTCCCCTTCCATTTAGATTTATATTTATCTTCAAGCCTTCTATAGTGTAATTCTTTTTCTTCATCATAAAAAAGATCGAAGTTACTATTCTTTAAAGCTTTTATTTTCCTTTCAGCCATAATTAGGTCATCTTTCGTATAATCTTCATTTGCTTTATCAATTGCAACTAATTTTTCTAGTCTCTCATTTCTTTTTATCAGTCTTAAATTTTTTTTATTCTTTTGTTTTTTTGAAGAATTCCTGCCTGATATCTTTATTAAAAGATATATAAGTAGCAAAATAATAGATAATCCAAATAATACTAAATTTATAAGATTCATTTTATCGATATTGGTTTAATTATCCTATTCTTATTAAATAAAATAATTACTTAAAATATTCAAATTTAAAGATTTATTTTAATAACTTTCCATATTTAATAATTAATTGCATTATTAAGTCAGTGGCTTGCTTTCTATTATTCTGAATCCTGAAATTTACTTTTAAAACGTAATTTACAAGTAAAAATCTAACCTATTCAAACTGATCAAAAATATTGATTAATAAGCCTCTTTATCCTTTTATAGTTTAAAAGTAGTATGAACATTCCTTATTTCTTACCTCAAGTTGAATATGGTGGTGATAATAATACATATTGGGGTTTTACCTTAATAATTTGCTTGCTATTGTTGACTTTATCTTATTTAAAAATTAGTTTTAAAGATAAATAGTTTTTATGTAAATCTTTGCGAATTATTTAAAAATATATTTTATAGTCGGAATTTTCTTATAATTCCAACATTCTAAATATAAATGCCTAAACCTTCACTTATAAATTTTAATGATGCTTAATAATCCTCCTATTAGAACAATTATTGCCAAACCATAAAATATGAAAGGTATAATTGGATATTTGTAAAGAAATGCTCTTACCTTTTTTTTTACTTCTTCTTTGTTAAATTCTGGAAATACTATTTTTTTTGGTCTAGGATCTAAACCTAATTCTTTTCTTCTTTTTGCTTCTCCCATAAAACTTTTAAACCTTTATATTATTGTATTTAATATTTATATATTCCTAAAAAAAAATAGTTAAATACTTTAAATTAATTAATTAAAAATTATATAAATTCTATACTTAATAATTTAGCTATGCTTCATATTTTATTTTCTATTAAATTTTTTATTTTAAGGTAAATTTTTTTACTTTAAATATGTATTTTCTGTGAGTAAAAAAGTAAAAGTTGTTCTTGACTAATATTGTTAGCTTTCATATCCTCTAATAAATTGAATTTTTAAAATGACTACAATTGCAATCCTAGGTTTTTTTGCATTAATTCTAGTTTTTTTCTATTTAGGTAGAAATGATTTTGGATTAAAACCTAGTGTTATGAAAAGTGAAGTTAAAGAGGAGGAAAATCCAATAAATATCGAATTAAAAGAAAGTAAAAGTTAGAAGCTGGATATGTTATTACTAATTGATAGAATTTAATAAGGTTTTATTATAAATATGCATATTAATACAGATGAAGATATAGAACTCAGTGAAGTATGGGATCTCCTAATAAAAAGACTTGGAGTTAATGCAAATGATGTTTGTCCTAATTCTTCTAGTTTTTACAAAACTCAAGATGGAATAGAGTGTGCTTTGAGAAAAATAAATGGAGATTTAATTTATATTTGTTATCGCGAAAAAAATAGAACTAGCGGATATCGTTGGACCATAGAAAAAATTTAGCTTTTTTCTTAATCTTGTTTTATTAATTCCATTAAGAATAGATCAACTCTTATTAATAAATTGCTTACAAATATGATAATTTTTATATTATATATTTTAAGATATAAGATTTAATTATTTTTATCTGAAATTTTTTGATTTTTTGGATTCAAAAAATTTTATAAAATAGCTCAAAAGATATTTCATGAATTTTTCACTTTAAATGACTCAAATGATGAAAAATAAAAATGAAAACTTAGAGGAAATGATACAAAGAATTCAGGAAGAGGATAATTCTAATGAGATAAAAAAATGGAATGAATCAATTATTTATAAAATTCTTTTATTATTTCCTTTATTAATATTTTTATTTACTTTTTTAAAAATTAATAATGACAAATCTCTAATTGATTTAATTGCTTTTATTTCATTTGGTGGAGGCTTAGTTCTAATTGGAGTACTACTAAATTATTTAATGTCAGATAAATAATAATAAATTTAAAGAAATTATTTATCGGAGTTGAACTTTAAAATTGTTTTTATAGATTCTTTATCTTTTTTAGAAAGTTCTTTATTTTCAAATTGCCATTCAAACCATGTTAAACATTCATTAAGTGATGGACTCTCGGAGTATGTTTTTTTCCATTGTTGTATCCATTTTCCTAAAGCAGCAGCTTTTTTAGTATCTATCATTATTTATAAAATAATTTATTTTAATTATAAATTATAAAAATTGATTTTTATTAGCTATTAAATTTTTAATGCTTATAACTCAAAAAATAAATTTATATAATTTCATAAAATATTCCTTGATTAAAATTATTTTCAGAACAACACAGCGAACCAAACTCTTTTTTTCGATTTAATCAAAAGCTTCTATATTATTTTAAAATAAATAAGATGTTAATTGGACTTCTAAGCCATCATTTCGAATAGTCTTAAAATTGACTTTTAGATTTATTAAAACTTATCTATTAAAAATAACTAATATTTATTTTTTAAAAATTATTTTAAATGCTTAAATATCAATACTTTAATTGATTTATATTAAATTTTAAACCTTTGCATACTTTATCAGTGATTCTTTTTTAAATATTTTTAAAATGCATAAAGAGATTATTGCTGCAAGATATCCAGAAGCGTTTAAAAAGGGAGGTAATATAAGTGGTAAAATTAAAATTACTTTACCTGAAGATTTAACTTTATCAAAACTATAAATAAAGAGTGGCACATACCAAATTAAACCCATAATCCAGGAAATAGGATTTATTATATTAATCCAATTCATTATTGTTAAAAAGCATAATACGCTTGAATAATTTGAATATTTTAATAAGCATATAAATGCTCCAATGCTTCCGATAATCCCACTTAATAAAAGGTTATCGGAAAGTAGTGGATTGGCAAAGCCAAAAACAAAATAATGAGAGTGAAATAAGTTCCTGGAGTCTGATGTCATTACCATCATTGAATCTTTTATTACACCTAAATTATTTGGTAATTCTTTTAATTCTCCTAGTGGCATTTCATCCCATGGTATTAATATTCTTTCAATAAATGATTGATTCCACTCTATTGGACAAAAAATGAAATTTATAATTAGTAAGCCTAAAAGAGAAATAAATATATAAATAATAAATTTTTTTACTTGATTGCTTCTTAAAAAAGAAATAGTCAAAGCAAGCGGAAATATTTTTAAAAAACCTAGAAAAGCGATAATAAATGCACTTATAAAAATTTTACCTTTATTAAAAAAATACAATGAAACTAATGCCATAGAAACTATTAAAATTTCAATTTGACCTCTAGAAATTGTTGCTAATAAGGGAAAACTGATTCCAAATATTATTAAAGATGTTGGGTTAATAAGAAAGATTCTTTTTTGAATAATAAAGAAAGTTAATATGCTACAGCTTAATAAAGATACTAAATTAAATAAATTTTTTGATAACTCATAAGGCAACTTAGCAAAAGGGACAAATAAATAAGATGCTAATGGTGGATATTTCCAACCAGAGAACTTAAAGAGTTCAGAATTAATTGGGCCATAAAAATCAGTATCAATTGCTATGTGATTTAGGTAAGGATTTAAATCATTTATTACTGATTTGCCAGCTAAATAAAAAGCTCGATAGTCAATAGCATAAGTTTCATTACTTATATATAAAATCAGAAATAAAGGACATAATGAGAGAATATAATTGTTCCAATTAATTTTCTTTTTATAATCCATGCATTTAATAATTTATATGTTTGAATATAATTAAATACTATATAAATATTTTCAAAAAAACAAAATAAATGATATCCATTATCATACCTACATTTAATGAAGCAAAAAATATCAGATATCTAATTAATGATATAGAAAACTTATTGAAGAATTTAAACTATGAAATCATAATTGTTGATGATGATTCGTCAGATGGCACTGCCTTTGAAGTGAATAAATTAATGGAATTGAATCAAAATATCTATTTGATTAGCAGAGTTGGTAGATCTGGTTTATCTAGCGCAATTAAAGAGGGTTTGATATTTGGCAAAGGAGAATTTTTAATAGTATTAGATGGAGATGGACAGCATGATGCTAAATGCATATTAGATTTTATAAATAAAATTAAAGGTACTGACTTAGATATGGTAATAGCGAGTAGATTCTTAGAAGCATCTCAAATTGAAGGCTTATCAGATAAGAGAAGTTTGGGATCTAAAATAGCGAATATTGCTTCACGAGTTTCTTTATCATCAAATTATCAAAATCTGACAGATTATTTAAGTGGTTGTTTTTGCGTCAATAGAAAAAATACAGAATTACTTATAAGAAAGATTGAAATTAATGGATTTAAGTTTTTATATGAGCTATTGGCTTTAAGTAAGGGGAGTCTTTTAATAGAAGAAATCCCATTAATTTTTAAGGAAAGAAACTATGGAAAATCAAAATTAGATTTAGCTATAGTATGGGACTTTTTTATCTCAATTTTGCATAATATTTCTTATCGATGTCTCCCAAGGAGAGCTATAAGTTTTGGCCTCGTAGGGATCTCTGGAGTTTTTGTTCAATTATTCACAACACTTTTTTTAACAAAAATATTTTTTATAGATTTTAAAAGTGCTTTACCTTTCTCAGTAGTTTGTGCAGCAACTTCAAATTTTCTTATCAATAATCAATTGACTTTTCGCAGTAATAGATTAAGAAGTTTTGATCTTCTAAAAGGACTTTTAAAATTCCTTTTAGTTGCCTCTCTACCAGTGATTGCGAATGTTGGTATCGCGACAGCTTTTTATCAATATATTTCACCTGATACTTTTATAGCTCAAATTTCAGGTATAGCTATTGTATATGCATGGAATTATCTGGCAAGTAGTCTATTTGTGTGGAATAATCCATCTTGATATCAAAATTAATTTGCTTCAATATTTATAGTAATAATGATTATCGTAATGAATAAAACAAAAAAATTAATTCAATATTTATTTAATACAATACCTCTTATAGATCGTTGGTTGATTGGTCAATTACTACCACCTATGTTTTTTGCAATAGGTGCTTTCACTGTAGTAAGTTTAAGCGTTGGAATAATGTTTGATCTTGTTAGAAAAATAGTAGAATTTGGTTTGCCTCTTCAGGTTGCATTTCAAATACTGATTCTAAAATTACCAGGATTTTTAGTCCTATCATTTCCTATGTCTATGTTACTTTCAACTTTATTGGCATATGGAAAATTATCTTCAAATTCAGAATTACTAGCTCTTAAAAGTTTAGGGATTACAAATAAGCGTATTGTTATGCCTGCTATTGTTCTTTCTATAGTTATGACAATTATAACTTTTACTTTCAATGATAGTATTGTCCCTGTCTCAAATCGTATTTCTGAGAATACACTAAGATCTTCTTTGGGAAAGACTATTAGTAGTGAGCAAGGCAAACATATAATGTTCTCTAGATATGGATCTCAGTATGATCCTTCTAATAATAAAGTTTCTAAATCACAAGAAAATTTAACCCACATTTTTTATGCTAAGTTCTTCAGGAACAACATGATGGAACAAGTGACTTTGCTTGATTTCTCGCAAATAGGTTATGAACAAATTCTTAAAGCAGAAAAGGCAAAATATAATCAAATAGATAATCTATGGGACTTCTATAATGGGAGACTAATGGTAATTAAAAAAAATGGAGAAACTAGCACAGTTAATTTCAGTACCTATCAGTTTCCTCTGGATGAGGGGCCTCAAGAATTAGCAAAAATACCATCTGATGCAAATGATATGACAGTTTCTCAGGCTATTAATGCAGAAGCACTTTATAAAAAAGCAGGAAATATAAAAGAATCAAGAAGAATGAGAGTAAGAATACAAGAAAAATTTACTCTCCCCACTGCTTGCTTGGTATTTGGCTTAATAGGAAGTAGTTTTGGAATTAGGGCTAATTCGAGGTCATCAAAGAGTCAAGGTTTTGGATTAAGTGTTTTAATGATTTTCTTATATTATGTAATATCATTTTTTTCAAGTTCTTTAGGAGTTAAAGGTATATTGAACCCAGTTTTGGCAGCTTGGCTTCCTGTATTTTTATCAATTTGGATAGGGATATATTTATTAGCAAGGGCTGGCAGGATAAGGTGAATTTTTTATGATAATAACTCTTTTAAAGATGCAAATTTTACTAATATTTCTTGAATATAAAAAAATAATTAAATAAATTAGAGTATTCAAATTTACACCTTAAATTTAAGGATGCTAATGTTTTAAAGATGGATTCTAAAGAAAGTTTTTTTTCAAATAATGTCGCTGTGACAAAGAAAAATTTTAATCATAATGCTGAAAAATTAAATTACCAAAGAAAGTTAATAAAGGATATTGAAAAAAAGCATAAAGAATGGGCCAAAAATTTTTCATAGATTAATTACTCTTGACCCTTTTAGATAAAAGCTTTTATAAATTTATAATTTAAAATTTTTGTTATTAAACCTAAGAATATTTTTATTTTCTATTTCAAGGATTAATTTTACAATTCATTATTAATATGAGTAATTTTACAGGTGCCAAAATAAATAAATTCAACAATCATGTAAATATGTTTATGTTTAAGAAATAAATGAAAGAAATTTTTCAAAAAGATAAAAAGCATATATCAGATTGGTTTCAATGGTTAAGCAATAAATGGAATAATTATGAAGCTTTTATTGATTTTCAATATGGAGATAATCCTAAAGAGGTGGCTGAAAATTTTATTGCCCAAAATAGAGACGAATTTATTAACTTATTTGATTCATTTGATAATGATGATGTCGATACAATTGATCAATTACAAAAATTAACTGAATCTGAATCTCATATATTTAGAATCATCAAAGAAAAGATTAATAGACGTAATAAAGTTATGTTTGTTGATTTTCAAAAAAAAAGATTGCAGGAAAGCAATTCTAAGATTTGTAAAATAAAATATGATAATTAAGTTTCTTGATTTACTAATATGTCAGATTTAAGGAAATAAACTAAATTTCTGATCTACATTTATTTAATAGCTAAAACTATAGATGAAATAATGACTCTATGACTTCCTACCTTTAAAAAAATTTTTTAATTAAGCTTAAAAATTATCTGAAATAAATCTAAAAACAGGATTGGTATCTTATAGAAGATAACTTGACTTGCTTGGTGCTTTTCTAAACTAAATTAAAATCTTAAATTTTTAATTAATTGATAAAAGTAATTAATTTATCTATCAAATTTAATAACAAAATTGATTTTATACCTTTTGTTATTTTTTAGTATATTTAATTTTGACTTCTTCAATTAAATAGTTAATACCTAATTAGTTATCTTATAATTTGGAAAAGTTATTTGATTATTTTTAGTCATTAGAAAAAGTAAAAGATTATCCTGTTAGATCGCTTTAACCTTTTTGATATTCAAATACATAACCCTTATGAAAGATTTTTTGATAGATAAGTAAAAATACTCACAGTAAGTAAATATACTTACTATTATGAGTATAGATCGATAGCCGGTCTCGATTAGCTTCGTCATGAGTTTGCTGTAGTGATACAGGCAAACTCATTTTATTTTTTGATAGTTGTAAAATTATTAAAGGTTACAAGATAACTCACAATTTTTTAATTCATTTTTTGATAAGCATTCTAATATTCTCAACATATCTAATTCTGACAACTCTCCATTATTTTTCCACTTTAAAGTAGTTTTTCTTTGTGGGCTGTAATTATGATTCATTTTCCTAGACTACGAATTGATAAATAAAATATAGAATTTTAAATTTTATAGCATAATTTACTCTCACTATTTTGCAATTGTGAAGATTAACATTTATTTTAAGTAAATTTACTTTAGAAGGTATTTAATTGCTAAAAAAGTTTTATATCATCTGTCTAAGTTAATATTATTTCTTGATCT
>CEUG01106524.1_pt1 | contig 13103 bp, 7 predicted proteins | sample 531421 | NCBI WGS metagenome assembly CEUG01 (sample SAMEA2622901, study PRJEB7988) | marine metagenome | biome: marine biome (ENVO:00000447); feature: surface water layer (ENVO:00002042); material: "saline water (ENVO:00002010), including plankton (ENVO:xxxxxxxx)" | depth 5 m | reverse complement strand
TTCAAGTCGAAAGGATCGACCAAAAGTGAAAAGGTCGCCATCTTCAACTCCAGCGGAGCACTCTTCGGCGATAAGGTTATGCGCCTCAGCAAAAGAATGGGGGGATTTGACTGTTCAAGAGGCCTCCTCTTCCCCCTCGCCAAAGTAGGAAGCGATCCTCTGTTTTGCCCAGTGGATAACGGAGAAGACAGATCTCCCGCTCTTTGTGACACGTTCGCAAGCTTCATAAAACACAGGTAGATCCTGTTTGAGGGGTTTTTTGAAGGCGAGCACAACAAACACAGCAAAGTTTTGTCTACGATTGTTTTTGTCTGTGTTGAGTTCGTGCCAAAAGACGAGCGCCTGCTCAAAGTAGTCGCGATCAACAGGATGCCACTCCTCTCCATCAGGCATGGGAAAAAATGCTAGATTCTCGAACAATTCGGGCGTCAGAGGATGTTCTGCACGTATCTTTCGAAGCAGTTCCCATTCTTTTTCCGTGACAGGCACTTCAAGACCCTCAGTATCTTTTTCGTCTTCGTCCCAAACATCGTCACCAGATTGACTTCCGAAAAATACCGAATCTGTGGGATGAACCTTATTGATCAAATCCATGTAAGAGATACAACCCCCATACTCCCTTCCGACCTTGGCAAACACTCGAAACGCTCTATCAACATCCAAGGTTCCTTCACGAAACTGCATACGCAGATGTGGCAAAACAGGTCGATAGAGTTGCGAATCGTTCCAAAACAGCGGCTCTAGCTCTGGATCCTCAAGAGACTCCAACAACCAGGTTTTTTGGGCTTCAACGTCCTCTCCAAACCTCTCGGCCAAAAGACCAAAGCCCCACTGTTTCAATGACTTCGTGTCTGATTCTAGCGCCCGCCAAGCAAACGCTTCTCTCTCCTCATCAGGGAGTGTTTTCAGGCAGCTTGTGATTCTGTCAGAAATACAATCCCAAGGCGCAGGGAATCCGTCCAAGAATGCCTGCTTCACTTGTGAAAGCAGCGCGGGGTGCGCAGGCGCATGTTCCGCAAAAAGATAACCCAACTTATCCTTGATGTGGTGATACTTGTCTTTCTCTTTTGGATTTTCGAGTAGGAAAGTGAGGACAGGTGTGAGCTCGCGTTCTTTTGGCCAAAAGAGCGCAAAGGCATCACAAAGCGCACGCATAGGCATACTCACTTCTTGATTGCTGGCTTCCATAAGAACAGGCCACAAGAGATCACAACATGCATCTCTCTTCGCAACAGGAAGCGCGTCGACCCATTCGTCCCAAAAGCCATTTAGATAGAAATATCCATCTCCCGCAAGCTTCTCCCAACGTCTCCACAAACGAAGAAAACGTTCGTGTCCATCATCCGATGCAAACAACCACGGTCCCCACCATGCTCCCTTCTGGGCGTGTTCGGGGGCGCGCAACCGAGCCTCAGCGACCTCAGCAGCCAAAAACGGTGGAAGCTGCGCCAAGATCTCTTCGATCCCTTCTCGCACATCAGGGTCAAGCTCCCAAAGGGATAACTTTGGTGTACTGAGGAGCTCGGCGAGCTCGAAACAAAGATGCACGTCTGTTTTCCTTTGTACATCGAAGAGCCGTGGGGTAGGGTCTTCAAAAAACACTCCAGCCCACCAAGGGACGTCCTCAACGACACCCCATCGAGCAGCCGCCTTTTCACGAACAGTGGGGACAGGATCGTAAACAAGTTCCTGCAAGAAAGGCCGAAATGGTAGATGTTCAGTGGTCAGAGATTCGGCAAGGAATCTCCGAACGGATGAGTCTTTGTGGTTTGCCAATGACTCCAAGCAAGAAACATCCGCGTTGGGATGTTTACACAGCTCAACAAGATTCAACACCATGACCTTGCCGTGAGAATCATCTCTTCTGTATCGAGAGAAGAGACTCTCTTTGTGAAGCAAACTCTTCAGCATGGACGTGTCCAAGATGGACGCAGCAGCTCCAGCAAGGAAAAGATAGGCATCCAGGCAATTTTGCTCATAGTAATAGAGCTTCTCTTCAAAGCTTTCATTATACAAATAGATATCATCTGGAATATCGAGCTGATAAAGTCGGTTGGTTTGCGCAAGTAGTTCTTTGATCTCTTCGGAGGAAAACCATCCAACACGTGGTAAAGTTATCATTCGTTTTTCACCCTTTACGAATTGGTCTTTGCTTCAAAATACCGTTCCGAGATACTGGCAAGATGTTGCCAACCTCCGGGGTAATCTTGTGAACGTGCTTGTGAGAGTGCTTCTTCAATGCGAGACAGATCCACGTCGTCTCTTTCAAACACTTTGAGCACGTACGCGATCGAGCTGCTTCCGAGGATCTGCTCTACTTGTGGCTTGGGGTGCTTGAGCAAAAAATCAACGAGAGGTTGAAGAGGGGCATCGCTTGGCCAAGCGATGCCCACAGCCTCTGCGAGCCTTGTGAGAATGGACCCATAATCGTCGAATCCGGCCTCGTATGGACGTAAGTATTGAATCCACTCCTGACAGATCGATAGATTGGTCTCTTTGGGGAACGCCTGGAGCACTTCCGCCAGCTTACCAGACTGAAACCAGATCACAAAAGAGTCTTCAGCATTGGCCCTTCGGGTCGCCTCATCGTAGAACTCTCTTGCGCCAGAAGGGGTCGCCAACCACCACTTACTCATCCACGGATAGAAGCGCCAATGAATGTCTACGCGAAAGAAGACCTTGACGACCTCAGCCGAGAGTTCTGGTGGCAATGTATCCATCATCTCGGCGAATTCATCTTTACGTCTCTCGAATTTCTTGTAAGTTAGAGACAACATTTCTTTCAAAGGCGCGAAGAGAGGGATGACCTCTTGTTGGCGTTCAGGAGGGACACGAGGGATTGGATCTTCTTGAAAGACCCCCCACCACCAGGGAATCTCCATCGCTTTGGCGAGTTTCTTTTGCGCTCGATTCCGGACCATCCCGTCAGGGTCTTTGCTTAGTATTTCGAGGTACTGTTGCGCCAGTCCATCCCGTAGAGGCAGATGAGAGGCGACCCAATACCTGAAGTCGAATTCACGATGTTCGACAAAAGAAGCAATGCTGCGTAGGTCGGTCTCAGGAGACCATAAAAACATCGCGAGATTTTGGATAAAGAGTTCTTTTTGATCACAAAAACGGTATCCATCATCAAAAGGAGCTGCGAGTGCGATGGCTTTGGTCAATAGCGGCAGCACTTCATGGGCTTGTTGGACGTTCGCCGCCATAGAAACAAACCGTGTCGCCGCGATCGCGACCCCCTGCTGGTGACGAATCCACTCATGCCCGATATCACCGAGCTTCGTATACTCATCCTCGGGGATGGGGGTCTCGAAAAAATCGATAATGGTCCGAAGAAGACACTCGATTTGTTCCGTAGTGATAAAGTGTAAGGGAGGAAATGAAAAAGAGTTTTGTACCATCAAAGACCTCTCAAGTAAGGAGCCAAGACAAGAAAAAGGTACGCATATAGAGAAACAAAGTCATTGGCGTGTTTATGGGGTTGATGTGGACGCAAACGCGATGGGGAGTACATCTCTCATATGAGCGCACCAATGTAGTTGTAATCGCAGAGAAGCGAGCTCGTCGGTGATATGTTGTTGATTTTCGGTGCTCAGAATCACGTGTTGTAGTCCCTGACGTTCGGCTGCGAGTAGCTTAGCGCGGAGCCCTCCGACGGGTAAGACTTCCCCATGCAGGGAGAGCTCTGCGGTGACCGCGAGGTCTGCACGCAAGGGCCGATGGGTGATTGCCGAGAGCATGGCCAGACAGATGGCGACGCCAGCGCTCGGTCCATCTTTTGGCACGGCGGCTTCTGGTGCGTGGAGAAAAAAGCGACCATCGAGTTGTGCGGCATCGAGCTCATACATAGAGGAGAACAACTTGAGATGGGCAAGCCCCATCTTCACGGCCTCTTGCATCACTTCCCCCATTCTTCCTGTGAGCTGAAGGGAGGGAGCACCTGCGAGAAATCCGGCCTCAAAGCGAAGAATTGAGCCTGTATGATTCTGCACACCGAGTCCGAGCACAACGCCAGGACGGAGAGATTGGGTGAGAGGTTTGCGCTTGTATCGAGAAGGACCGAGGATCTTTTGCAGTAACTCTTCGTCGAAGGGAGGGAGCGTCTTAGGCTCAAAGACTTGTTCAGCTCGGGCAGCCTGAAGGATCAGATAACGATGGAGTCTTGAAAGAAGCCTCGAAAGCTCACGCACGCCTGGCTCTCTCGTGTAATGTTCGAGAAGAAAGGTGATTTCTTCTTGTGTGAGGGGGAGCGGTTCGGCAAGAGCGTGTTCTTTGGCCATACGAGGCAAAAGGTACTGTTGTGACATTTGGATCTTTTCACGAAAACTATAGCCCTCAAGCTCGATCAAATCGAAACGATCGCGCAGCGTGTGAGGCATAGAGGAGAGATCGTTGGCGGTACATAAGAAGAAGACATTGGAGAGATCACAGGGAACGCCGATGTAATTATCGACAAACTCATGGTGCTGTTCAGGATCGAGAACTTCGAGCATCGCAGCCATCGGACTACGAGAGGCATTTCCGAGCTTATCAATTTCATCGAGTAAGATGAGCGGGTCGTTTGACTTTGCTTGTTGTAATGCTCGAATAATGCGTCCTGGAGCAGCAGCACGAAAAGAGAGTCGATGTCCTCGGATCTCGCTTTCATCGTGGACGCCCCCAAGAGCAATACGTACAAACTCTCGTCCGAGGGCCTTGGCGATCGAGCGGGCAAAAGAGGTCTTACCCGTCCCAGGAGGTCCAACAAGGCACAACACGGTGCCTCGGGCTTCTCCCTGATGAAGCCACACTGCGAGATGTTCGAGTAATCGTTGTTTCGCTTCATGCAGCCCCATGTGCTCAGAGTGAAGAGTCTCTTCAAGAGAGGACAAAGAGGGCTTCGGGCGTGGCGTTGTGTGCCATGGAATACGTGCGATATGTTCGAGATGTTCTGTGTAGCTTTGGTAATCGCTGTTTGTCGTGGACATACCTGCAAGCATATCGAGTTCTCGCTCAACGACTTCTTTCGCAGCTGGAGGCAAGCGCGCTTGTTCGAGTCGGTGTGCCAGCCTATCCAGGGGGTCTCTCCGACTTCCTTTGGTGGAAGACTGGAACGACGAGTAGAGGCCGTATTTTTTCTGAAGCTCGATCATGCGATTCCACAACTCATTGCGTGCTTGTTCCGAAAGGACAGCTGTTTGAGAAAATGTATTGTGGAGCTCCTCGATGGAAGAATCAACTGAATCTCTCGTCTGTACGGCCTGAAGTTCCTTTATCAAGATAGCGATTGCATCGACAAGGGGAAGATTCTGAAGAGATTGAATCTGTGATGGTGAGGCAAAGAGACGAAGGAGTTGGAATCCGATCTGATGAAGCTGCTGTTCTTCATCTTCAGAGAGAGAAAGCGGATGTTCTCCGGTCACGTAAAGAAGCTCTCCCAAGCGCTTGAGCAGAGGTCGATTGGCAAGCGCCTGTTCCAGATCAATGTCGTGAGTGGGGGTGTTCGTCAGAGACGACTTCTCCGCTTGTATTGGTGGCGTAACGGGCGCTTGTTTTTCTTCTGCATCTACGACAACATCCAGCCGCGAAGCCGCCGCCGGCCCCGACGTCTCTACTTCTTGAAACATCCCGAAATAAGGATTTTTCTCCCCCTTCACCTTTGTGAGTCGTACCCTCCTGTCACCACAAACGACGAGGTGTTGTGAATCCATCGAAAGGATAGAGGCCTCTGTGACCCATCTTCCTTCTACAAGAAGAGGAATCTCAGCAAGAGAGGATACCGACAAAACACAGAGCTTTTTTTGCTTCCTCTTAAGTAACGACTCAAAGACATCTTGTTCAAGTGTAGAGGTAGAAAAACGACGCTGCTCTCCAACCAAAAGAGCATCCCCAACCACCGCAATCAAACTTCTTCTAAATCCCATCCATTGTTCCTTTCAGCCAAAGCATCTTCTAAAAGTAAGCGTGAGCGTTCAGATCGTTTTTTGGAAAGAAGATACAATAACAGAGACCCACCTCAAAAGAAAGCAGATCAAGAATTTTAGCCCTATCGCTCATCAACGCCCTCTTGTCACAAATACAACGAGGCTATACAATCACCTTTCACGAAGTGCATTAGAGGCAAAAAAGCGCACAAAGAAGTCCCCCTGCATATCAAGAACACAACTTATCACGAGAATGGAGAGGTCTTTATCAATGAACCGACATACCCCGTTTTTGTTGGCTTTTGTCTGGCTCACGCTTCCTCAACCACACACATACGCCAAGCCCCCCAAAGCATGCCATCAGGTCAATCTCACAGGGCATATACATGGACAAGACAACAAACCTCTTTTACGCACGGATATATGGGTATCAAGAGGTTCTTTCTTTGTCCCATTTCTCAAACAGAAGGTGACTTCAACAGGTGCTTTTTCCATCTCATTTTGCGCAAAAGGGTTTGTGCAGATCACGTTGTACGCTCCTCACCACAAATTTAAACGCATCCCCATCGTGATCAAACAGCCGATGACACTTAGATTCCGCGCTTATTTACAACCTCGATACACCTCACAACAATGGCAGCAGGTCTCTGTGATTGGCGAGTTCAACGGATTTCGCGCCAACAAAGGTGTCAAACTGACAAAGCGTGCAGATGGCCAATACGAAGCCTTTATCCCATGGAAGAAACCTCGCCTGATATACCAACTCGCAGGCTTGATCAAGGATCGACGAGGATTGTACCGAGGAAAGACTCCTGGCACAGATCCCACAAAGTTCCTCACCAAAGGAAGTCTGTATATCGTCTATCGCTCGTGGGTCAAGACCAAAGGCGGAAAAGCACACATTGTCGTCTCCCCCCAAGCCACCCCTTCTACAAAAGGAAAAGCCCGAGTCATATGGAAACAAACCCCAACTTCGTTCCTGGCATTTTGGAGAGCACATCAACTCTATATGACAAATGAAGCTGACTTTCAACGAGCCTTTCGGAAAAAACGCACAAGAAATGGTCAGCCCAACTACGTAAAAGAACTACACCGCTCTCTGAAAGAAGCCGGCTTTGACGTCAAAAAAAGATTTGCAGCCGTCGAAGCCCGATGGAAAGCTGAAAAGGAGCCTGAAGCCAAAAAACTCTACACCCTTCAGCTCGCGCTCAGTCAATACAAAGGCTACTTCCAACGCAAAAAAGCATGGGATACAGCTTTCTGTCGCTCATGGGGCCCCAAAGAACCTCTCTGGCGATTCTTCCCATATCAACACTACATGTCCGGCCTGCTCTTTCGGACAAAAGACTCTTTGTACGATTGCCTCGCTCCCATCTCCAGATACACAAAAACGCTCCCCGATCCAATCGCGCGTATGAAATTGATAAGCTCCCTCATGAGACGTCGCTACTTTGACAGTCGCTTCTCCAAAAAGAAGCGGTATGAACACTATCCACCTGCAACGTCATATCTAGCTCTTCTTCAAGAGATGTATATCACCTTACACAAAACGAACGCACCTGCTACATCGAAGCGTATGATCTCCTTCTATCTGAAGCTCGCACGTAGTATGCTCAACTCAAGAAGCAAGCTCCGTCGAGGCCACCCGGCACCTGCATTTAAGGTAAAAGCTCTGCACCGATACAAACACACACATGACACACGTATCACAGAGTATAACCAGAGCTTTTTGCGTGGAAAGTGGACCCTGCTTCACTTTTGGTCCCTTTGGTGTGGTGGGTGCATGACGGCGATGCCTACACTTCATACTCTCTACAGAACTTACGCTCCCAAGATGCCCTTTCAGATATTGAGCATAGCCCTCGATGAATCATCCAACAATATACGTACATTTTGGAAGAAATGGCCGATGCCATGGAATCATGGTATCGCAGAAGATCTGTTCAAGTCGATGGTCGCCAAGACGTTTGAGCTGACAGGTATACCGAGATACACTCTCATCAACCCCAAAGGACACATTGTCTTGGATAGAGCCCTCCTCAAGCAAGTCGAAGCAGCGCTCAAAAAACACTTACGTCCCCCAACGACCCAACCCAAGAAACCATAAGACTGCGCTTTTTCTTGCAGCAGTCTAAGTGGTCCTCTCGCGAAAAGGACATACAACATCGAGGTCGGACACAAGGCCCGACCCTACGGAAAAAAATACAACATCAGACTCGTGCGTTTACTTCGCGAGATGACCACTAAGAACCATGATCCATCTCCAACGAAATCACGACACCATCGTCTCCTTCTTCGAGTGTACAACCACAATACAGCTCATACCACGTATCGAATTTGTGTGACTTCACCACAAACAACGCCTCAACGAGCTCCCGAACCGTCGGATGATGCAATGTTATGCGTTCGCGAAAAGGTAAGATGAGCAAACAATGGTCAGCACCTCTATGATCGGTGTTCTCTCCTGACAGGTTCTGAAGTGTTAATGTCCCCTCAAAGACGACTCTGTCGACCTCATGAGGTAGCTCCTCCAGCTGTGAAGCGAGACCTTCCAGCCGTGTCGTTCGTTCGTCTTGCTCCTCAAACAACATCGATGACTTTTGACCAAACCACTCCATCGCCTGCTTTTGACGCCCCTCTCCGCCTTCACAAAGTACCACAAACAGGTCTTCGAGACGGGCTTTGAGCCTCTCGACATCTTCATCATGGATATTCGCAAGGAGCGAAGCCGCCAACGCCAGTTGAGCTGTGCGAAGTTCGTCTTCGAGTGTGCCTTGTTGGTAGAATTGCAGAAGCTCATCCACGATGTACAGTGGGAGGTCTTCGTCAGCTGGATCATCTTCGCGCTCATCGATGAGATCTTCGATCAACATTGCGATATCTTCATCCCACTCCCAACGCAGCACGATATCTTCCAAAGGCGCCTCGATGCGTTCGACCTGCGCGAGCGCACACTCACCTCGCTCAAAAGACAGGTGTGTGCAACAAAGCGTCTCATCAGCTTCATGCCCCTCTCCACCCCAAGGATTAGGAAGCTCCATGTATTTGACGTTATCGTATATACCCCCTTGAAATCGAATGGTCTTGTAGAGAGTCCGGATCAAGATATCGAAGGCATCTTTGGTTGTGTAATGTGTTCCTTTAATGGACGCGATGAGTGTTTGCATGTAACCTCTTGTGGTGTTCTATTTTTTCTTCGACGAGGTCTTAAACACGATCAATGTGTCAAGTTGCATCGGCGCATACTTCGTCTCCTCATGGAAGCAACCTCGATTCGTTCGACGCTTGGGCCATGTCTCACGAAGCCGCCCAACCACAACACGTGCATATTGACGCCGTTGGTCGCAATCTTTATTCGGTGTCGAAAATTCCCCCTCCTTGAGAGAGCGAACGATATCTGTGACCATATCAGCAAGAGACCGGCGAGCGAAGATCGTTTTGTCGTAGACATCGGCGAGCCATGTCCCACGATAACGCAGACGTTTGACGATGGGATTGGTCCTCGGTGTGTGGCTCAAAATGGCGTTCCACTCAACCTCACTGACCATCCGCGGCGCACAACGAAGATACCCCTTGATATGTTGGTGTCTCTTCTCCTTTGTCGCTTGTTGCTTCGTCAAGATGGTATAGCGAGACTTCTGCCTCGAAAAACATGGCTTCTTTGACATAGACGAAAGCAGCGCAGCTAATTCTTGCCAATTCAACCCCGTCACGATCCCGCGTTCCGGTTGTCCAGCGCGAAGAAAACGCAGCTTCGCACGAAGAGACGCAGGAAGCGATGAAGAAAGTGTACGCAAACGAGGATCACACCAACGTAAAAAGCCCGCCTGAAACGATATCGATAACGCCACACGATGTTCGAGCATCTCGTCCTTGTGGAGAGACAGGTTTGAACCGAGTCTGTATGTCCCCTTTGGGATCCACACTTTGTCGGCCTTTGTATAACATTTCCCTGGCGGCACAGGAGACCGTGACCTTGCTTCCAAAGAAGGCTGCTTGCGAGGTGATGATGGCAGCGACAACGAGACAAAGACCGCGACACCTGCACTGGCAGCGGCTCCTCCTCCGAACGCAAAGAGAAATGGAAGGACACCACCACGTGTCGAAGATGTGGACAGTTTTTGTGTGTACTCCCCAAACTCATCAGGGAAGTTGTCCTCGATCGCCTGCAAGATAGGCACGAGTTTTTTGTAATCGTCTGGATTGTGGGGTTCTTCTTTGGCCACAGGTGGTGCTTTGTACTGGAGCAGATGCTCCCGATGAAATTGAATGAATTGGCTGACGATCCGCTCCGTCACTACAGGATCTTTAAAGTAGAAGAAGCGCATCAACAAGATGAAATTATCGGCGTTTGGTGCGCGCGTCTGGCCACTCAAAAACTTTTGCAGGGCTTTCTCTGTCGGCGCAGACAAATCGAATGACTTGACCTCATCGAATTGAAACGAGATGTCCGCGATCAATGTGGAGAGCAGCGCACGCGGTGTCGTCGGCTTATGACCACACTCGCGGGCATGTTCTTCGGCGAGGGCTTTTGTCTTCTTCTTCACCTGCAGCTCCTTTCGATGTATGAGGACCATCCATTCCTTAAAGTATACCAAGCAACTCTATCATGACACGAGAACTTTTGTTCTATCACTGGAATTTTGGTTCTGTCACTTATCCCCCCCCTATTGCCACGACGACTCCGAAGTCGTACAATACTCTCTCGCAAAAAGCACGAACGCAAACAAACGACAAAGGACACAACCCCCATCATGTACAACCTGAGAACTCTCCCATTGTTGCTCTTTTCCCTGCTCTCTTTTCCATTCACTTCACAAGCACATGCCACAAAAAAACCGTGCCACTCCATCTCTGTAAAAGGCACGGTGCTCGGATACAAGGGAACACCTCTTGCACGCTCTCATGTCAAGCTCTCACAAGGAATGGCGAACAAATTCATAGCGATAACAACGACAAACGAAAAAGGCCACTTTTCGTTACAAGTATGTCTACACAACCCCGCGATGCTTTCCTTCCTTGGAGTCCACCATCAATCGCTCTCACTCCCACTCATTCCAAAGAGCCCGATAAAACTCAAGCTCCGAATACACCTGCAGGCTCATCGGTATCACAGCCACCCCAAGGAAATACATGTCATCGGCGACTTCAATCGCTTTCGCCGAAAAGGCGCACGTACACTCACGAGACGAGCAGATGGAACCTTTCAACTCAAGATGCCCTGGAAGAAGCCACACATGCGCTACCAACTCCTCGGTCTCATCGAAGAGAAAAAAGGATACTACGGGGGCTACAGTGCAGGAACACAGGGAACCTTTCACCTCGACAAGCACGCATATAGCTATCTCTCATCGATCAAGACAAAAGAAGGCATCGCACACATCATATTTTCTCCCAAAGCGCTCCCAGATAAAACAGGCAAAGAGAAGATAGAGTGGCTACAAGCCCCCAAAACAGTACAAAACCACTACGCAGCATACATCAAGCTGACCACCAACATCAAAAAAGCCAGGAAGGCATTTGACGCCATACAAAAAAAGAAGATGGCTTGGTATCGACACAAACACAAAAAAGGAACGCCTCGGCCCCGCTACTCTCTCAAATCATTTGGATTCGATGTGCAAAAACACCTTGCAGAGATAGAACAGGCCTGGAAGCAAGCCAAAGACCCAACGACAAAGAAACTCTACGTATTCCATCTCGCATTCAGTCGCTTTTGGAGATATCGTCCCAAACCAAATTGGATCAAAGCCTTCTGCAAAGCGTGGGGCCCAACATCCTCCATGTGGACGCTCACTTCATACGAAAGTTACTTGCTCCCCTTCACCTTCGGCTCCACAAAGAGACGATGGGCATGCCTCCCAGCCATCGAAGAATACGCCAAAAAACTACCTGACGTGTATGGCCGCGTGCTCCTACTCTCATCCACTGCGAGGATTCTACACAGCACAAAAGCACAAATCATACGTCGATACTACGCAGGCTATCACCCAGCATCCTTCTATCTCGAACAGCTCCGTCAACAGTATATCAAGCTCAACAAACAACACGCTCCTGCAGCGCTCCTCAAAAAAGTCGACAGGCAATTGCGAGGCACACAACGTATTCTTCATGGAAGAACGCGCCTTCGTCCCGGCCAAGACCTCCCCTCCTTTTCACTTAAAGCACTCCCCCATCCCAACAATCAACCGACCCCTCGCGATTACACAAAACGCTTCCTCAAAGGCAAGTGGTCTTTGCTCTACTTTTGGGCCATCTGGTGCGGCGCGTGCACAGGTTCGCTCCCCAGACTCGTCTCGTATCATCGCTCCCTCAAAAAACACAAAGATATTGTCTTTCTTAGCGTCGCTCTCGAACGCTCCACCACAAACACACTCCGACACCTCAAAAAATGGCCCGCCCCCTGGCATCAGGCCATCCTACCCAACGCATTTCAATCGACACTTTCCAAACAGCTTTATCTCAATGGTGTCCCCACCTACATCCTCGTCTCCCCCAAAGGAAAAGTCATCCTCTCTACCAATCAAATCAGGGATATCAAAAAAGCTCTCAACAAACACCTCAACACACCTACCACTCAAAAAGTACCCACCACCCAAAAAACACCAACCACCCAAAAAACCCGATAGAGAGGTCGTGCTCTTGCGAGTCAAGAGTACAAGCACGACATGACATCCCCCCTGATATTCGGGGAGCATATCCAAGCATCGTGGTATCTTTATTTGAACCACCGCCCCCTTCCAAAGGCAAAGCCGGCGAGGGGGGAGAATTCACGAGACGAAAGGGACCGTTGGTCCGCTGAGTGCGAAAGAGAATACAGGAGATAGATTTCTTTTTCCTGTATACTTTTTTCCAAAACCGACCCTATTATCGTAGGGTACTCTCTTCTTGGTCAACGTAAGCCATCCTCGCGCCAAAGCTGTCCAACAGGCGTGCATCCTGTGCAGACCGAAGGCGTTACATATGCTCCAGCCTGCGATATAGACTGGACCTACCAAATGGAGTCCCACATGTCCGACCTGCTCGAACAATTCTTGACGCTTGTTGGTAAGTCAACAGACCACCAACAACTGCTCGCGACCGCAGTCCAGGAGAGAGACCCCGTCCTTCACGCTCGCGCCATCGAAGAAATGGGTTCATGGGAGGCGCTCCTCGCCGCTGCCGTCATCTCACTCCAAGAGCACGCCGCCAACGCCGCTG
>CEUG01102383.1_pt1 | contig 13249 bp, 10 predicted proteins | sample 531421 | NCBI WGS metagenome assembly CEUG01 (sample SAMEA2622901, study PRJEB7988) | marine metagenome | biome: marine biome (ENVO:00000447); feature: surface water layer (ENVO:00002042); material: "saline water (ENVO:00002010), including plankton (ENVO:xxxxxxxx)" | depth 5 m | reverse complement strand
TGAATATGGTAGAAAAAATACATATAGAGATATTTCCTATCGCCCCATTTGCTTAATAGAAATTTATATCGCTTATCATCTTCGGGATATTTTTTTATTATTCTTAATAATAGATAAACGCCTAATCTTGTTGCCCAAGTTATGGCTAAAATTGCCAGAATTAATTTTCTAGTAAAATATCCATCTCCAGTACACAAAAATATAGTTGCTAAAATTCCAAAACTAAAACCCCATAAAACATCTACAATACAGAAGTTATTCAACTTTTTAGCTATTAAAAATGTTAAATTTATCAATAAAAAGATTGTGACCCATCCAATAATTAGTTGATTAATTAAAGTCACAATTAAGAAATTTTCTGAGTAATTAAAATTGAATCAATAGTGCAATCTTTAGGCAATTTATAAATATAAAATATCGCGAATGTTGCTACATAAATATTCCCTAAAGTGCATATGCATATAAAAGAGGTTATTCTCCACTTCCAAGAAGGTTGTTTATAAAAATACCAAATATAGAAGATTAAAAGACCCCAATAACAATCTAGTAAAGTTGCTAAAAACCACAAATTACTCGAATTCTTTTCAAGGAATACTATAATATTTTGTTGTTTTGCGGCAAAAATACAAATTACAATCATGCTAGATAACATAATGCAAAAAAAGGTTATCAGAAGTCTACGTAGCATTAATCTATCTTAAGGTTAAATTATTTGGTCTGGAATATATGCCTTGAGCAACACCCACATTACGCATGTTGAATCCAGCAGCGCAGTAACATAAATAATAATTCCATTTACGTATAAATTCCTCACTAAAACCTTGTGAACGCACAGTTTCCAATGAATTGTTAAATCTTTCATGCCAACTCATTAAAGTTCTGTAGTAATTATGGCTAAATTCCTCCCAGGAATGTAAAAACAAATTACTTACCTTACTCATCGCTTCAGCCATGCGATTATTTGCTAAAAGAAGTGAGCCTGGGAAGATATGCTTTTGTGTCCAATCATTTCCTTTACGTAATGAATTATATCTTGAATCTGGACAGGTGATTATTTGTAAGCCTAGGAGTCCGTCTTTATTTAATAAACGATCACACTGTTTGAAATAGTCTTCGAGAAATTCATCGCCAACAGCCTCCATCATCTCTATTGAAACAATTTTATCATATTTACCAGTTATTTTTCTATAATCAATAAGTTCAAAACTTACTTTTTGTTGTAGATTCTTTTTTAAGATGCGCTCATTTGAAAAACTAAATTGTTCTTTAGATATAGTGATTCCTTTTACTGAGCAACCATAGTTAGTTGCTGCATACTCTGCAAACCCACCCCAGCCAGACCCGATTTCAAGTACTTTGTCAGATTCTTGAATCTTAAGTTTTCGGCATAATATGTCATATTTAGATTTCTGTGCTTCATTCAAGCTTTGATTTTTATCTTCAAAATATGCACAAGAATATGTCATTGTTTCATCAAGAAATATCTTATAAAAATCATTACCCAAGTCGTAGTGTTCGTGAATATTAATTTTGCTGTTTTTTATTGTGTTCGAACGAAATTTATGTCGTATACTATTAATTGTGCCAAGGCTATTTATAAAGATAGATCTTGCTGCATTTAATGCTTTTGTTGGATTTTTTCTTGTGTTCAAAATAAACCATGATACTACTTTGGTTATATTATCTGTATGCCAGTGACCTTCTACGTATGATTCCCCAAATCCAATGTCTCCATATAATACACACTTTGTAAAAAATTCGTACGATGAAATTTCAATTGTTGCTGAATTAGCAGATTTGTCCTTACCGTATATATTGACTTTTCCAGAAGGGTTTATTAGTTTAAGTTTTCCTTCTGTCATCTGTTCAAAGTAGTTATTTATTAACTTTTTACAGTACTTCTGAAATTTAGTTGGCGTTGTGTTTTTATTTTTTTCTGTTTTTAGCATTAAATGATATTATCTAATTAAATTGCGTTGCATATTTTGATTATCTTTTTTTGGATGATGGCCAAGACCTTTAAATTTGAGTAATAATGCATGATAATGGATAAGCAAGATGACCTTTAACGTAAGAAATGGATATATAAATATAAATTTAATTAAGAGACTGTTGTGAAATGATTTTTCATGTCCGAAAATTGAACTCAATAATATCTTTTTATTATCTTCGTATTCATCAATTCTTATATCTAAATTCTTATTTGGGATTTTAAATTTAAAATGAAAATAGGTATCAAGCCTTGAGAAAGGGGAAACATAGAAATATTTTCTAGTTCTTAATTCGTATTCGAAATTAGAGAAATCAGTTAAAAGATAAAGTTTCATTTCGCCGAATGTATTATTGACTTGAGCTATAGAGTAACGGTGATTATTGCCTTCTGATATAAAATAAAATGACACAGGATTAAAAGTATATCCAAATATGCGAGGCATTGTAATTAATTCGATTTTACAATTACAATCAATTTGAAGACCATTTGATCTAAGGTATTCTATTACTTTTATTTTAGTACTTTTGTTATTTTCTGATAGATAATCTTTGTCGAAAAAGGAGAATATATTAAATTTATTATAACTAAAAATTGGGGTGTGTTTGTCTAGCTTGGGTATTTCATCAAGATCTAGGCGAAACATGAAAATATTATATATGAATTTATTGAGTATGGGAGAAATCCTGCAGTGCATAACTTCGCATTCATAAATTTTTGAATTTAATTCCATACAGTTTTCTTTAATATTATCTCACTAACATTAATTGCAGAGTTAAGCGCATCCTCATGGAAGCCATACTTAAAATAACTGCCGCATAAGAAAATATTTTGCTTATCTGATAAAGTGTTTAAATTTTTCAATTTACTTTGAGCTTTTATAGAGTTCGAATCAAACAGGGGATGTTCAAAATTAACTTGCTTTATAATTGTATTTTTTTCAATTTCATCTTCTCCATTAATGCTTACAAAGTAATTCTTTTTTTTGGATACATTTTGAAGACTATTCATCCAATATGTGGTTCTAGGTATGTATTTGCCATTATCACCCATCTTAATTCTATAATTCCATGATGCCCAACATTTTTGATTGTTTGGCATTACAGTGGCATCTGTGTGAAGAGTTCCTAAGTTTTTTTGATATTTAAAATGTTTAAGTACATCGAAATTGGTGTTTTGCAATGGTTTAAGAATATTTAGAGCTTGATCTGCATGACATGCCAAAATCACTTTATCAAAATATTCTGACCCTCCGCTCTTAAAAAAGATTTCTATACCATCATTGCAGTTTTTAATTAGTCTGACTTCATTGGAGTTGGATATTTTGTCTTTAAACCCAGATGATAATATTTTTACATATTCTTTCGATCCACCAGCTGGGGTTAGCCACTGGTGCTGAGTCTTCATCCCAAGAAAACCATGATTATCAAAAAATCGAAGAAGGGTAATTGCTGGGAAGTTTAACATCTGATGAGGTGGGGATGACCAAATTGCTGAACTCATTGGGATTATGTATAAATTCAAGAAATCTCTGCCGTAATTACGTTTTTCTACATATTCACGTAATGTAAGATCGTTGAAATTATTTGTGATTAATGCATCTTTTGCTTCCTTATTGAATCGGTTGATTCTTAAAAGCATTTTCCAGTGTCGAAGCTTTAATAAATTTACTCTTTGAGCAAATAGGTGGTTTATGCTTTTTCCGCAATATTCTATATTTTCAGGAACATGCTGAACGCTAAAGGACATATCGGAATTTTCATAAGCAACATTCAGGCTGTCAAATAGTCTTGTTAAGTTGGGATAGGTCACTTTGTTAAAGACCATGAAACCCATGTCTATTGGAATTAGATTTCCACCTTCTTTTGCAGTTGCGGTTAATGAGTGTCCTCCTACATGGTCGTTCTTATCATATAATTTAACGTCAAAATTTTTGTGTAGAAAATAACCGCAAGCTAAACCTGAAATTCCTGAGCCAATAATTGCAACTCTATTTTTCATTTGAAGATGAATTGCAAATTCCTTGATCTAAAATATGTTTTGGAACTGGGCGAAGATCATGAATTATACCAACAAAGGCCATTAATTTTAGACCATAATATGTAATGTCTATTTCCCACCAATAGAATCCCTGTCTTGCTGAGTGCATGTAATGATGGTGATTGTTATGCCATCCTTCTCCTAGAGTTATCAGGGACAACCAAAAATTATTTCTGCTTTGGTCGCCCGTATCAAAACGTTTTTTCCCGTATAGATGAGAAAGCGAATTTATCGTTGAGGTTCCATGCAACAATACTGTTGTGCTTATAAACCAACCCCAAACAATTAACTGCCATCCGTTAGTGTTTAACGAAGGGGCATTAAGAGATATCCATTCACCTGAAACAAATAATAAAACGCCCAATAATAATGGGATTAATTTGTTAAAACGATTTAGGAAAACTAATTCAGGATATCTGGCAAAATCTTTAATTGCTTTATAATCCGTCGAAAAGTTTTTACGACTTGCTATCCATCCAATGTGAGACCATAGAAAACTTTTAGTGTGAGGGGAGTGGACATCCTTCTCTGTGTCTGACTCTTTGTGGTGTTTTCTGTGATGAGCAGCCCACCAAAGTGCACCTCTTTGCATTGCGGATGAAGCTATACAAGCAAAAATAAATTGAAAAAAACGGTTGGTTTTAAAAGTTCGATGAGAAAAATAACGGTGTAAAAAAGCTGTTATGGCAAACATCCTCGTGAAATAGAGAAACAATGCTATCGAAACAGCTGTCCAACTCCAACCAACCCAAAATATGCCTAAACAGCCCAAGTGTATAAATATTAATGAAAAGCATCTGGCATAATCAATTCTGTCATCATTTGTATTATTATCTGCAGCCTTAAAATCGGCATAGAACCAGTGTATTGCCGATTTTAAATTTAGTTTCATATATATTTCTTATACTCAGTTTACAGGAGGATTGAATTGATTGCTGCTTTTTCATCAATTTCTGTTCTGGCATTTAGGTCTTCGATTGTTTCTACTAAAGTGACTTTGCGGAAGCATTCTAGACACAAACCAATATGGGTTTCCCCTGATGTTTCCAGTTTTTTCCAATCTTTTGGACAATCTTTTTGAACGCAGTTGGCAATTATATTCATATTACAGTTTGCTTAGCTCAGCCTCAATTTTTTTTCGCACTTTCTTTGAGTTTGGATTTGTAAACGGTGAGAATCTTCCAAAAACATGCCCCGTTCCGTCTAGCAGAAACTTCGAAAAATTCCACCTAATTTTTCCTCCATATTTTTCGTCTTTAACAAGTATATCGTAAATTGGGTGAATGTTCTGACCTTTGACATTTATTTTTGAAAAAAGGGGAAACGTAACTCCCTTATTGACCTTGCAAAACATTTCTATTTCATTTTCAGATTTGGGTTCTTGGTTAGCAAAGTTATTTGAAGGAAATCCGCAGACAATTAATCCATCTTTTTGGTAACTCTTGTACAAAATTTCTAGGTGAGAATATTGATATCTAAAGCCGCATCTCGATGCAATATTCACCAAAAAATAAACTTTCGCGTGGTGTTTTGAAAGACAAGTTTTTACTCCGTTAATGTCATTTACGGGTAAATTTAAGATATTATTACTCACGAGAAATAATCCATATTTAATCGGATGTGTCAAATTTTGACAAAAAAGCTCGGCAGCTGAAGGCGACGAACATGGCCAGATCTTTGTCGCCGGGTAGGACGACGGTGGCGGGGGTGTTGGGGGGGCGTATGGTTTCGGCGCGCTTGAGGGAGGCGGCCATTGGGGCTTTGGCGTTGAGGGCTGTCTCGCCGAGTAGCTCGATAGTGCGCGCGGCGTGGGTGACGATGATGAGGTTTTCGTGGGCCAGATCCTTGATGAGCGCCTGCACGGCTCGGGCGGAGTCGCCATGGTGGGCCAGCGCGTTGGCAGCCTCAATGCGGACGGCGGGGGATTCGTCGGTGAGGGCTTTGCGGAGGAGTTTTTTGGTCTCGATTTTCAGCGCGTTTCGTTGGACCAGGCCAAGCGCGGCCCAGTAGCGAATGCTGGCACTTTTGGAGGTAAGATTTTGGGCGAGGGTGGCTTCATCGGCTGTGCCAACTTGGGCGGCGGCGCGGTGGATGGCACCCATTCTTAATTGGCCACTTTGCCCAAGTTCCCAGCCGGTTTTTTTGGCAAACATCTCCCACGCCTCGCTCTCGGGAAGGAAGCCCAAATCGACAGTGTCGCGGATGTGTTTACGGTGGGCGTTGCGGAGGCGGTTGAGGATTTTTTGATGCGCCTTGGATCCGGCGAGGTTTTTCAAATTCTGCGGGTCGGTCTGGCAATCGTACAGTTCCTCAATGGGTCGCGTTGGGCCGGCGAAGTGCCATTGAGCGTCGGTCATTTTTTCGCGCTTGGCCAAGTGATAAAACTCTTGGCGGATTTCGCCGTTGTCGGGCCAGGCGGTGGGTTGGTTGTAGCCGAGGTGCGGCATGTAGTTGCGGATGTAAAGGTATCGGCGGTCGCGCACGGAGCGGGCAAGATCGCGCACTTCGTCCACGCGATCGCGGTGGCCGTACACGTAACGGCGCGGCGCGTCGGCCTCTGGGCCGAGAAAAGGTTCGCCCTGCATAGCCTTGGGGATCGGCTGGCCGAGTAGGTTCAGCACGGTGGGTGCGTAGTCGACGAAACTTACGAGACGATCGGTGGTGCTGCTGGGTTTGCCGGGGGCGAGGTGCTGCCATTTTTTGGGGAACCGAATGAGCAGGGGCACGTGCATGCCGCTATCTAGCAGGGCGCGTTTGTGGCGGGGTATGCCGCTGCCGTGGTCGCTGTAGAAAAACACGATCGTGTTTTCTGCAAGGCCGTCTTCTTCCAATTGTTTCAGGATCGCGCCAACCTGCAGATCCATCGCGCTTACGCAATCGTAGAAGCGCGCCAACTCGCGGCGGATGAGTGGGGTGTCCGGATAATACAGCGGCACCGGCACCTTGGCGGGGTCGTGGATGGCGCCCGGCGGCAGCGTACTTTGCACCTCCTTCTTAAAGCGCGCGTAGGGCCACACCATCGAGCGGCTTTGGTGCGAGGTCATCAGGTTAAACACACTGAAGAACGGCTGCGCTTTATCGCCTCGCTGGCGCCAGTGGGCGGTGGCGCTGCTTTCGTTCCACGAGGCCTTGATGATCTCCGTGTAATTGCCCGTGTTGTAATCGGTCTTCACGTTGTTGCTCGTGTAAAACCCCTGCGCCCGCAGCAACGCCGGAAACCCGCGCATGCTTTTCGGAATGGCAAAGCCCGACCGCATTTGCTGTGTGCTCAGCGAGGTGGGATAACAACCGGTAATCAAACACGACCGCGAAGGCGAACAAACCGGCGCACTCGCAAACGCCTTCGTATACCGCACGCTCTCCTTGGCGAGCCGGTCGATATTCGGTGTCACGGCAAATTTGTCGCCATAACAACCGAGCACCGGGCTCATGTCTTCGGCCGTGATCCAAAGGATGTTTGGCCGATCAGCCGCCTGCAGTCCGACACACAATCCCAATAGGGATAAAAAAATGCGCATGCGGAGTTTGTACGCGCGCGAGCAGGTCAATGCAATTTTGGAGTGCTCTTGCCACGGTACGTCAAACAAGAGACAATTGCTCGCCAGAGATGATCAGCCGCATTGCACCCACATTATTGTTTGTTTTGGCCACAATGGTTTCCGCCAAGGAGCTGGCGGTGGTGCAGAAGGATTTTCAGCGTACGGTGCGGCCGATTTTTCAGAAGTTTTGTTTTGATTGCCACGGTGAGAACAAGTCGAAAGCGGGGATTCGGGTGGATTATTTGGATGGCACCGTGCCGGACAAGGAGGTGCGGCATTGGGAGATTATCCGGAAGCAGTTGTTGGAGGAGGAAATGCCGCCGGAGGATGAAGCGCAGCCGAGTAAGGCGGATCGGGCGGCGTTGGTGGCGTGGATTGATGGGGCGCTGCAGATGGCGCGCACGCGCGCACGACCGAAGAACGGCGGCGCGCGGCGGCTGACGGTGGCGCAGTACCGCAACACACTGCGCGACTTGCTGGGGGTGGAGGAGGATTTGACCGGGGTGTTGCCGCCGGACGGGGTGTCGAAGGACGGCTTCGTGAACAACGGTCAGGCGATGTTGCTCTCGCCGTTGTTGGTGGAAACGTATTTTGAAATCGCGGAACGGGCGATGGACTTGGCGATTGTGGATCCGCAGGCCAAGTCGCTCAACCAAAGCCTTGGCAAGTCCGATCGCGAAAAGATGGATCAGTATCTCACCTCGCTCAATGAGGTGGAGGAACGCCTTGTCGCGTCCGAGAAATGGATCGATATTCCGCTGAAGAAACAGGACCACTCGCACCTCAAGCTCGACGCCCATTCCGAGGGCGATCCCGGCGAGTACTATCGCACCATGTTCGACCTTATCGCGCTGGCGTTTGATGCGGACATTACCCGCAGCATCGCCTTCATGCTCAACCGCGAGGACGGCATGGGCATCAGCGACACCTTTCCCATCAAGCTCGGCATCAAGCGCACCCACCACAGCTTGTCGCACGCGCAGGATAAGGACGGCCAGTTGATGTTCGCCAAGTACGACCAGTTTCTGACCGAGCAACTCGTCCATTTTTTCAAGCGCCTTCAAGGCTACAAGGAAAATCAGGGCACCGTGCTCGATAACACCATCGTGCTGTACGGCTCTGGCGCCAGCACCACGCACCTGCCGGAAAACCTGCCCACCCTAGTCGCCGGCGGCGCCAACATGGGTCTAAAGCACGACCAATACTGGCGCAACGGCAAAACCCAAATGTCTGATGTTTTCCTGAGCATCCTCCACAGCCTCGGCGTGGAAGAGGAAACCTTCGCCGACAGCAAGCACACCGGCGCCCGCGAAGTGTTCACGAAGGCGTAAGCCAAACGAAAACACCTTTGCCAAGCGCTTGGCCAAGCCGGATTATTTATTTTTGATGTGGATGATCAGGGGGTTGGAGGCGATGCCTTTTTCGGGGCTGGCCTTGATGTGGAAACGGGCGGTGGTTTCCGGCACCCAATGATCGGCGGTTATGAAAAACTCCCGCTCAGTCTGGCCCTCGACGATCAGCAGTCCGTTCAGCCCGATGTTGTCAATATAGACGCCGTGAGGGAGGTTGCGTCCTGCGTCGTGGCTACCCAACTGAATACGTCCGTTGAATCCGTTCCGCTCCACCTTCACTCGGGCCGAGATGGTTTCGCCAGGGGCGATGGTGAACTCCAGCGGCTCAGCGAACGTGCCGGTCTCGTCGGCACCGGCGGTGTTGCCGGTGACCTGCACGAGCAGTTTAGGTTTGTCGAGCGGCTTGATGTTGGTGAGCTTGCCAATTTCGCGGACGATTTCCTTGCCGCGAATCGCCGCCGTGGCGGTCACGGTCACGAAGTCATTCTCCGGCATGGCAGCGTCGGCGTCGGCGTGGATTGAGCCAAACGCCCGCTGTTGTTCCGCCTCGATGATGATGGGCGTGCTGATGTGAAACCCGGCGGGGGCATCGCTGATGTCCAGCCGAATGGGCCCGTTGAAGTTATCTTTTCGTTCGGCGCTGAAGCTAAACTCACGTCCGCTTCCCTTCGGGACGCCGTCGGAAAAGCCGCCGATGCTGACCTTAAAGTCCGGTTTGCGTGGTCGGACCGTGAGCGTGTACTTAAAGTCACTGCCCTGAAATCCGCGCACGTCACTGACCCTTGCTAGATATTGTCCGTCCGCTGGGGCGGTGAAGGTGAGCTTGGAGTCGCGGCCCAGTCGGCGCTGGCTTTCGTCGTCGTTTTGATAGTGGACCGGGAATGTCGGCAGGCCGTTGGCGATTTCCGGTTCGCCCTTGGCCAGGGGCTCGACAATGTAGGCCGGTTGGCCAAGCGGATGCGCGAGCGGTGTCGTATCAAAGTAGCCGTGTCGGTTGCCGCTGCCGGGATAAACGATGTAGCCGCTGTCTGGGCCGCGTGGGTAGAGCCACAGCTTCATGACCTCGCCATTCACGTAGAGCAATTGGTTGAGCGTCATCTCGTCCCACTTGAACAGACGAAAATCGTTTGAGGTGTTCGAGTCCTTGCCGCGAAAGGTCAGCCAGCTTTCGCGCACGGCCTTGAGGCGGACACGTTCGATCGGATTGCCGTCAGCATCGAGCACTTCGAGTTTTGTGTCGATGGGCGATTTACTTCGGGCGGCGTTGGTCTCGAGCACCCACTCTTCACCGGCCTTGGCTTGAAAACGAAACAGGTCAGAGTCGATACCTTGTTCGCCGTGAATCATCCCGGTCAAAACAGCCGGCAGCGAGATCGCCGTGGCTTCGGCCGGGAGGTTATTCGGTTCCTTTTCAGCCAACTCAATCGGCTCGGCTTGGCTTGTTTCGATCGACTTGGCCTCGGCGTCCGCCTTGGCCAGGGAATCGGTGCGCTTGGCCAAGCGGAGAGCGATTTTTTCAGTCGAGCCGTCCATTCGGCCGACGTGCAGCGCTTGGCCATCCGCGCTGAACACCAACGCCGAAACCACGTCCGCTTGGCTGCCGATCGTCTGCAGCGGCTCGAGCGCGGGGAGCGACCAAACCTTGACCGTCCGGTCAGCGGAAGCCGTGGCTAGGCACGTGCCGCTGGAGTCGATAGCGAGATCGGTAATCTCATCCTCGTGCGCAAACCGCACCCGCTCGAGTGGATTGATCCCCGCCTTGTCCCTGCTGACCCAGCGCCACAGGCGAATCTGTTTGTCCGCACCTCCGGCAATCACGAATTGGCTATCGGGCGTGAAGACGGTGAGGAATTGTTCGCCGGTCGGTTGCCCGAAGGTGTCGAGCCGTTGGCCGTCTGAGGTGTTCCAAAGTTTGACGGATGAGTCGCCGCCGGCGCTGGCAAGGACGCGCCCGTCCGGGCTGAACGCGATGCCGTAAACAGCGCCGTTGTGTCCCTTGAGAGTGCGGAATTTTTCGCCGGATGCGGGGTTCCAAAGCTGGATGATGCGGTCGTATCCGGCTGTGGCCAGTTGATTGCCATCCGGCGAAAAGGCGATACCGTAAAGTGCGTCGCGATGGCCGGCGAGTTCGCGAAGTTTTTTGCCGGTCTCGATTTTGAACAGCGTGGCGACTCCGTTGAGCCCCGGTGTGCCGCCGGCAACAGCCAACGATTTTTCGTCCGGTGAAATCGCGATGGCATTGACTTTGCCGGTGATGCCGCTGAACGACTTGTCGCCAAGTTGCACTGCGCCGTAACGGCCGATTGCGAGCTGCCCGTTTTTGCTGATGGCCAATGCGGTGACGGGGCTAAGCGCGTTGCCAGCGGCTTCGACCTCCGGGACGTTAAGGTTGGCGAGGATCGACCGATCGTCGGCTGGCGGCTTCGCACCCTGATCGATCCACCGCAGGAGAGTGTCAACCTGGTCCGGTGAAAGTTGCGGTTCCCTGCTAGGTGGCATGTACGGCTTAGCCTGTTTTGTGATGACTTTGGCCAGCAGCGACTCGGCGCGATCACCGGCCTTGATGGGTGTCCCGTTTTCGCCGCCCTTCATCAGCAGTTGAAATGTTTCAACGGAGAGTTCGCCTTCGAGATCATCGTTGTTGTGGCAACCGACACAGTACTCGCGAAGGATGGGCGCGACGTCGCGATGAAAATCAACCGTTTCGGCAAGGGCCGGGATGGCAAGGGCAGAGAGGAAAAGTGTGTTCAGGAATCTCATGGCTCAGTGCTGGAACAGGAATTCGCGGCTGGTCATCAACGCCCAGAACAAATCCTCGATGGCAGCCCGGCGCTCTGTCTCGGGCGTGCTGTCGAACATCGCGATTAGCCGTTTCCGTTCGCCATCGCTTGGTGGGCGGGAGAGGCAGAGCAGGTAGGTTTCCTCGATGATTTCCTCGTCGCTTTGGGGGATCATGACGTTCACGCAACTCTGTTCGCTGCGCAGGTTGCTGTTGAGCGTGTCGCCGTTGGAGAGATGGAGCACCTGCACCATGCTGGGTTTGTTGGAGCGCTCGCATTCGCAGGTGATCTCGCGTTCGTTGCGGCCGAAGGTCTTAAGAAAATAGGACGTCACGGAGGAGTCAAACAACTGCAGTGCACGCGTTCCGTCGCGATAAAAGTTCGTTCCCTGCGTGCTGCCGTCGGCGAGTGTGATCTTGTCGTACTTGGGCGAAATGCGGGTGACCGAGGTGATGGCGTCTTGCAGCACTTCCGCCATCAACCGGCGTGGATAGTAGCGCGAATAATATTTTTGATCCCCCATGTTTTCCGGGAGCGGCGCGCTGGTGCGCTGGTAGGTTTCGCTCTGCAAAATGAGCCGCATGAGCGCCTTGAGGTCGTAGCGATTTTCGACAAGGTGTGCCGAGATAGCCTCGAGCAACGGCTCGTTGGAGGCCGGGTTGGAGACGCGCAGATCGTCGACCGGCTCCACGATTCCGCGCCCGAAAAAGTTGGCCCAGACACGGTTTGCAATGGAGCGGGTGAAGTACGGATTTTCGGGCGCGGTCAGCCAGGCGGCCAGCACCTCGCGCCGGTCTTCCGGTGAATTGCTTTCGATCGCCTGGCCATCGAGCGGTGCCGGCGGTTGGGGCTTGCCGGTGCGCGGCTGAATCAGGTCGCCACGGTTGGCAATGAAAAGCGTCCTTGCGCCATTGCCGCTGCGGGCATCGCCGCCCCAGCCCTTGGCCCGCACGCGCGCGAACAGGTTGGCAAACGAGTAGTACTGGTCGTTCGTCCATTTTTCCAACGGATGATTGTGGCACTTGGCGCAGTTGATCGAGAGGCTCATGAACGCTTGGCTGACATTCTCCGCCATGGTCTCGGGATCCTGATGAACAGAGTAAAAATTCGTGGCCCCGTTTTTCATCGTGTCACCCCGGGCCGAGACGACCTGCCGCACGATTTGATCCCACGGGGTGCCTTTTTCCATCTCGCCGCGCAGCCATTGATAGTACGACTTGAGCGCGTCGGGGCGGAGCTTGCGGCCGCTGATTAAAAACAGGTCGGAGAGCCGGTAGGTCCAGAAGTCGACGAACTCCGGCTGGGCGAGCAGAGACTCGATCATTGCGTCGCGCTTGGTTTCCGACGGATCAGCGAGAAAGGCCCGGGTGACCTCGGGTGTGGGCAGCATTCCGACGACGTCGAGGTGGACTCGGCGGATGAACTCGCTGTCGGAACTCCTCGGCGAAGGCTTGAGATTGAGTCGGCGCAACTGGCCAAGCACGGAGTCGTCGATCACGTTGCGGCGCGGCGTCTGACTGTAGACCTCGTCCGGGATGTCGCTTGGCC
>CEUG01104765.1_pt1 | contig 13350 bp, 5 predicted proteins | sample 531421 | NCBI WGS metagenome assembly CEUG01 (sample SAMEA2622901, study PRJEB7988) | marine metagenome | biome: marine biome (ENVO:00000447); feature: surface water layer (ENVO:00002042); material: "saline water (ENVO:00002010), including plankton (ENVO:xxxxxxxx)" | depth 5 m | reverse complement strand
CTGCCGTTTTTGACAGCGATTAGCGAAAGGGGAGCCCGGTTGGGTGTCAGGGATTTGGCATTTGTCGCAGGGTTGATGAAGGGGGTCTGCGTTCGTCGCCTTGGTTCCGCTAAGGAGAGATCTGTTGCGGCGGCGAGTCTTTTGGAGGACATGGCCAATAAGGAATACAGTAACTCGGTTGACATGTTCGAATCGTCTGGGGAATTCCCGAAAACTCGTTATCCTAAAAAATATCGGAGCATATTCATCGATGAAATCAGAGCCGAAGTCTTTGAGGAGTTCATCTCAAGTAGGGACGGGAGTGGGTTGGTTGAAGCATTATTAAGTGCTGTTGATCCAATTAAGGCTCAAGGGGGGGCGGTTTCATCAATGAGTGAATTCGATTTGGATAGTGATGATGGCAAGCAATTTGGTGGTTTTCATGCTAGCGTGATCGACAAAGCCAAAGTTTTAGCAGAGAATATAGATTTTACTGGGATTGAGGGGGAGATAGATATAGATTTTATTGGGTGGATTGAGGGGGAGATAGATAATCTTCAATGGAATCCGTTTAACGAGAGAGTTGCCAAATGAATACAGCTGAATTTTTGAGTTCTCTTGCAGTTGAGTTGGGCGATTATCTCGAGGTCTGCGGCCGGGCGTACCAATTGGTTCAGGAGGAGAATCGTTACCTGAATTCCAGTTCGCCACGCGACGCTTATTCTAAATCCGAAGAAAGGAAAGAACTGCTGGAGAGGGTGTCCGGAGCAATGGTGCGAATCAAGGCGCACAAGGCCTTGTGGGCTAAAATCCCTGCCGGGGAACGGGTGAAGCACATGAATATCTCCCAATTGATCAAGCAAAACATGGACTTGATAATGAAGACGGTGATGCTGGATCGGGAGAATGAAAAATTAATGCTTAAGCATGGCATGGTGCCACCGGATCGTTTACCTTCCTCCGCACAAAACAATCCTGGCGCGGTTGCGGGGATGTATCAGCGTAATCAACCCGGTGGATAACCAGAGTCGATGCCCATCGAAAAAGTCATTCTGGCTGAGAGCGACGAAAACCTTCGTCGTACAGTCGCTGAGTTTGTTCGAAGCAAGCGCATTGATGTCGCAGAGGCGGGTACGGTTCAGGATGTGTACGGATATCTTGGCAAGGATGAGTTCGATCTTATCTTCATTGAAGCGAAGTTACCTGAATGTGAGTTGATTGACTTTCTGGGAGATTTGAACCAGCGCTCCGAAAAGCCGTTGGTCGTTCCCCTTGTCAACGGTGAACCGGATGCGTTTGTATTGGAATGCATCAAGGGTGGGGCTTTCGATTTTCTTTCAAAACCATTTTCCCGCGAGCAAATCGAGATCGCGTTGCACAAGGCCGGTAATTACAACCAGATTTCCAAGACCAATGCGGCGATTGTTGAAAGTTCCGTCGATGATGCCGAGCGTGAGATTCTCGGTGAAAGCCAGTTGATCGAGGAGACGCGCAAGATGATCAAGCGAGTGGCTCAGACGCAGGTCACTGTGTTGATCCAGGGCGAAAGCGGAACGGGCAAGGAATTAGTGGCGCGGGCATTGCACACCCAGAGCCCCCGTGCGCAGAAGCCGTTTATCAAGATAAATTGTGCTGCCCTGCCGGAGACACTGATAGAGAGTGAGTTTTTTGGACACGAAAAGGGCGCCTTCACCGGGGCGGTGGCCAAGCGGCAGGGGCGATTTGAACTGGCGCATGGCGGGACAATATTACTGGATGAAATCAGTGAGATTTCACTGGCGATGCAGGCCAAGTTGTTGCGCGTGTTACAGGAGCAGGAATTTGAACGAGTCGGTGGCAGTAAGACCATCAAGGTGGATGTCCGGGTCATTGCCACGACCAACCGCGACTTGGAAGAGAGTGTGGAGAAGGGCGACTTTCGACAGGACTTATTTTTTCGACTGAACGTCATTCCGATTTACGTTCCGCCGTTGCGGGAGCGCGTTGGCGACATCCAGTTTTTGGCGGAAAAATTCCGTGAACTATTCGTCCGAAAACACGGTGTCTCAGTTGAGGGATTCAGCGATGCGGCGGTTGACTCGCTTGGGAACCACGATTTTCCGGGGAACGTCCGTGAGTTACAAAACGTGGTCGAGCGGGCGGTAATTCTCTGTGACCCCGACGGGTCGATTGAGCCGGAGCAGTTGAACCTGCTTGGCCAAGCGCTTGGCCAACCGGAGAGGCAGTCTGCGAAAGAGGCCAAGGAAGATGAGGCTGCCCCGGAAAAGGATGGTTTTCCCAGCATGGATGAAGTTGAAAAGGAACACATCATCCGTGCGCTTGGCCAAGTGGATCATAACCGAACCAAGGCAGCCAAGTTGCTGGGGATGAACGTTCGGACGTTACGCAACAAGATTAATACGTATCGGGAGGAAGCTGAGTCGGAAGAGGACTTGGCTAAGCTGGGCGATAAGGACTAATTCGCGTTAAAAGGACACTGTTTCGGGTTGCCAAGGAGGGGGCGAGGCGTACCATTGCGCCAACAAGAGGTTGCTTATGACTTGTTTGCGTGACATGAAAGGCGTGGTGGCGATGGGGGTTGCGTGCCTTGGCGCGGTCGTCGCTGCGGATGGCGCGACGGTAGTGGATCGTCAACTCGTTGCAGACAATCAAGCTCGGGAAGATGGCAGGATTATTCCCGGCCAACCACTGGCCGATCTGGCCTACCTTCGGAAAGCCACCATCGACGTCATAGGCCGTATTCCAACATTCCCCGAGATTGAGCAATATCAAAAGTGGCCCAAGGCCAAGCGCCGGGAGCTGTTGCTGGATCGCTTGTTCAATGACAAGGGGCTGGCGGATCGGTGGACTATTTTCTATGCGGATTTGCTGCGGATACGGAGTCGGGCGGCGGGGGGCAACCGGTTGCTGGCGTATGTTCATCAATCCATAGAACAAAACAGACCCTGGGATGAGATGGCCCGGGAGCTGATCGCAGCGAGCGGTTCCTCCGGCAACACTCCTTCCGTTGGGTTCCTGTTGGCGGACGACTCCGACCCGATGACGATGGCCGGGGCGACAGCCCAGGTTTTTCTCGGCGTGCGAATGGCGTGTGCCCAGTGCCACAATCATCCCTTCGACAAATGGCGGCAGAAGCAGTTTTATGAGCTTGCCAGTTTCTTCGGGAAAACCAAACAGGTCGAGAGTCGCCTAAGCAGTAAAATCTACGTCACCGAGGGTGAAGAAATGAAGGTGCTCTGGCCTCCGGAGCGACGGAAGCCGAAGGAACGGTTCCCGGTCGATCCCAAGTTTCCGTTTCCGGTTGAGGACTTCAGTGTGAAGCCCGACTACTTGAAGCGACTTGAGGCGTTGCGTGCGGGTGAGGCGTTGGCGCTGAACAAGCACAAGGAGTCTGAGGCGCTGGATGCGTTGATCGATTCCTCCGGCGGGAAAAAGGGACTTGGGATTGGTGTTGAACCGGTGGCGTTGTCGGTGGGCAAACAGTCGCGCGAAGACATCCGGAAACTGGACGTGAAGGGGGATTTGTATCGGAAGAGCGAACTGCGCCGTCAGCTTGCGGATCATGTGGCCGGGCCGCAAAACCGATACTTTGCACGCAACATGGTGAACCGGGTCTGGGCTGAATTGATGGGGCGCGGTTTTTATCACCCGATCGATGATTATCAGGGTGAAGTGACGCATCCAAAAACGGTGGACTATCTTTGCGATGAATTTGTTGCGAACGGGTACGATTTGGCGCACCTGATTCGGGTGGTAATGGAGACGGATGCCTACGCGAAATCGACATTGAATGCGGACGTCGAACTGGAGGACAGGGATATTTCGCGTTCCGCATTTGCGTCGGGAACCAAGCGCCGGATGCTCAGCGAGGTTTTGTACGACAGCGTGGTTGTTGCCGGTCACTTACAGGATCACAAGTGGCCAAAAGGTGCCAACATTCGGGAAGTGGAACGGCGGGTTCGTGTGCCGCTTGACACCGAGCCTGCGGATAAGATCGAGTTGGAATCGGAGCCGGAGTCTGGTGACGAGAAAATGGTGCCGAAAAAGCCAAAGGCAAACCCGTACAATTTGGAGGAGGTTATTTCGCTGGATTTCGATCAGTTGGTCAAATCCGATCTCGACCGTGACATCGGTATGATGAAGGCCAAGTCCGATCAGGAAATCGAGGCCGAGCGCTTGGCTGAGATGGCGCGAAAGAAGAATTCCGTTCGCCGGCTTTACACCTACGAGACCGTTATCGACAAGGTGGATGATAACCCGAAATTCTCCAGTTCGATGAGGATGTCCACCCCGGCTACCCCGACGCATTTCCTCCGGGTGTTTGGTCAACCATCTCGGGACGGTCTCGGGGAGTTCAGGGAGCACACCCCCTCAATGCGGCAGGCGTTGATGATGCTCAACGGTAAAGCCACCCATGAAGCGGCCCGGGTGGGGCCGTACGAGCCGATGCATCGATTGCTCACCGGCAAAACCAAAAACTTGGCCAAGGCGATCGAGTTGGCTTACCTCGAGATTCTTACCCGCAAGCCAAGCGCGGATGAGTTGGCTGAGGCTGAGGCTGTGCTTGGCCAAGCGCCACTCGAGGGCATGGCCGATCTTCGCTGGGCACTGCTCAATAGTCACGAATTCCGATACCTCCCATAAAATTAACTGACAAAGACGATGAAAGATACAGGATGTTTTGATTACCAGATGACCCGACGCCGGATGCTGCAGGCGACCGGGGCGAGTATTCTAGGCATGCCGGTGGCGAGGTTGCTGGCTGCATCCGGCCAGACGGCTGCGGCCAAGGCGGAACATGTGATTCTATTCTGGAACGGCGGAGGGATGAGCCACGTGGACACATGGGACCCAAAACCGGGTCGTCCTGTGCAGGGTGAATTTTCGGCTACCGATACCTCGGCGGACGGTATTCAGATCAGCAGCATTTTTCCAAATTTGGCCAAGCAGATGCATCACTGCGCATTGGTTCGGTCGATCGCCGGCACCAACGGGGCGCATGGGCGGGCGACGTATGAATTACAGACGAGCTACAACATGGATCCCTCGCTGATTCACCCCGGGTTGGGATCCATTGTGGTGCATGAAAAAAATCGGCTCGGAGATCTGCCGGCATTCATCACCATCAACGGTCAGGCGGCCAAGTCCGGTTACTTTGGTCAGAGCTGTTCCGCATACTTCATCGGTGAACCGGGAGAGAAGGATCCCTACCTCTCCTTCCCGACCGGCATCACCAGCGCCCGGGGCAACAAGCGACTGGATTTGCTGGCACGGATGAATGCCCGCGCCACCGGGAAAACCGGCGTGACGGATTTCAAGGCAACGGACACGGCGATCAAGGAGGCGGTTTCCCTGATGAAGAGCCCGGCCCTCAAGGTGTTCGACCTCGACAAGGAAAAGCCGGATACGCTGGCCCGGTACGGTGACTCGGACTTCGGTCGGGGAGCCTTGCTTGCCCGTAAACTGGTCGAGACCGGAGTGCGGTTTGTACAGGTCAATCGCGGTGGTTTTGACACTCACTCAAACAATTTCCCGGCGATGGAAAATCACGCGCTGGAGATGGATCCGGCACTAGCGGCATTGGTTGAGGATCTAGCGGCGACCGGCAAGTTGGAGTCGACACTTGTCCTTGTGTTAAGCGAGTTTGGCCGTACTCCGCGTATCAACAACAACGCCGGTCGCGATCATCATGCCCGTTGCTTCAGTTGCCTGATGGCCGGAGGCGGAGTACAGGGTGGCCAGGTTATTGGCGCATCGGACAAGGACGCGATGGAGCCGGCGGAACGTCCGGTGAAGCCAAGTGACATTCACGCTACGGTCTGCCACGCGCTGGGCATTGATCACGAGAAGGAAGTCTACACGCCGCAGGATCGTCCGATGATTTTGGTGCGTGAAGGCGCGGAGCCGGTTCACGAACTGTTCGCATAAATGCACCGCAGACGTTCAAGTCAACGCCGCCCCATTAGGCGGCGTTTTTGCATCGAAGGCCTGTTCTTTACTGTGCTTGGTCTGGCGCTGGCCTATGGCACTGCGCTTGGCCAAGCGGATAAAAAATCGGGGGAAGACAAGCCAAGCCTGCCTCGTGGATCGATCGTTGAGGATCGCGCCGCCCGAAGGTTGATGGAAGCGGGGGATCTTCGAATCGAAGCCGGGGAGACCGACAAGGGGTTGGAGTTGTGGCGCTCGGTTATTGAGCGGTATCCGCGCAGCAAGGTTCGTTTTGATGTGCATATGAAGCTGGGTGAACACCACCTTGCTGTGTTGGCGGATCATGCCAAGGCCAAGATTCATTTCGAGGCGGTTTACTCGGAGGAAAACCGGAACGAGGATCAACGGGCGTTGGCGTTGCTGAAAACCGGCGTATGCCAATTTCAGGCAAGACAATATGCCCAATGCTTCAAGGTGTTTCGACAGGTCATCAAGGACTACCCGGTTTCGCAACACGTGAACCGCGCCTATTACTACATTGGCCTAGGCCATTTTAAGCAGGGACACTACGGGCGGGCGATTGAGTCGCTTGAAAAGGTCGGAACGGTCATGTCAACCAATCAACTTGGCCAAGCGAAGCTGGAGATCGGCAAGCGACTGTTCATCAAGGTGGAGGATGCCGACCTCGCGGTCTTGGCCAAGGATGAAACCGTGGAAGCCACCTGTAAAACCACTGCCGGGGATCAGGAAAAAGTGCAGTGCCTGCCGCTTGGCCGAAACGTCCGTGTGGTGCTGGGTTCCGTGCCGACCCGACTCGGGAAGCCGCAGCCCAACAACGGCGTGCTCGAAGTGTCGGGCCGTGACGAAATCAACGTCGAGTACAGCGACGAACACACTGCGGATGGAAAACTCAATCAATCCCGTCTCCGCAAACTATCGGTTGCCGCGAACGGAGTCGTCCGGGTCATGGACGGCGCATTTGTCGATCCCATCGAGGGGGTGGTGGTCGGAAAGCAGGTCAACGTCGAGGCGGTTGATGCCGACCGGGACCAGACTGATGATGCCGATTGGGTCGAGGTGCAGGTGAAGTTGTACCGAAAGAAAACAGCGGAGGAGATCGAGGAGGAAAAGAACGCTCTAGCAGCCGAAAAAGCGCTGGAAACGGAGTCCTCCGAGTTGGTCATTGCCGAAGACGCTCCGGATAAACCGTTAACGAAAGAGGAGCAATTTCAGTTGCAGCACCGGTTGATCGATCAATCCAAATTGCTGCTCACCGAGACGGTCGTCGAAGAGTCCTCGATGGAACTCGAGGAAACGGATGCTGAGCCTGTCGAGGTGCCAGCGGAGCAAGTCTCCATCGACGACTTGTCGCCGGGAGATCTCACGGAGGATCAACCCGGGCAGAGCGAGTTTGTTGAGTTGGTTGAAACAGAGGCGGAGGACACTTCCATTCACACCGGGTTGTTTCAGGGGGCACTTCCTGTGCGGCAATCAGAGCAGGTTATCGAGGGGGATTCCCTGTTGCAGGCTTTGCCCGGTGATGTGGTGCGAATTGAGTACGTCGACCAGGTCAATATCACTGCTGGCCCACGCCAACTGACCGCCAGCGCGATTTGCATTGAGGGGAGCCTAGGGGATGTGCGGGTGGCCAAGGCGCAGATTTCAGATGAAGACCTGCGCTTGCGCACCCAGTTGAAAACAGCCAAGGCGCTCACGCAGATCGGAAACCATTACAAGGAATTTGGTCTGGAGGATCCTGCGCGTATCAAATTTCAGGAGGCGCTCGAGGTGGCGGAGGAGGCGACCAGTCGGGCCTCGGAGATCAAGAGCCTCGTGCTCGAGCAGTGTTACGTGCAGTTGTGGGAGATTTACTTCGCGCTGGATAACCTGCGGTTGGCTGTGGCCATGAGCCAGAAATTGATGCGGGAGTTTCCCGAAAGCACCTTCATCGATGACGCGATGCTGAAGCAGGCGGAGATCGCCCGCAAACAGGCGGCGTTCAAGGATGCGATTGCCCTCTACGGCAGCCTGCTCAAGTTGAAGGCCAGCAACCTGCGCGATGAGGCTCAGTTTGGAATTGCAGAATGTTATGAACGAATGGCGGAGGCAACGACCGGTTCCCGTGCGCAGTCGTATTACGAGAAGGCGTTTGAGAATTATCAGAAGGTATACGAGCAATTTCCGGAGAGTGGCCGGGTGGGGGATGCCGTGGCGCGGGCGGCCAACTACTTCTATCAGCGGCAGGATTATCAACGCGCGATCGATGTGTTTGAAGGGGTGATCGCGAATCATCCGGATGCAAATTACCTTGATGTGATCTACTTTAACTACGGGCGTTGCCTGTACCGGACGGAGCGGAAAAGAGTGGCTCGCCAGCAGTTCGACCTGCTTGTGCTTGAGTTTCCGGAGAGCAAACTGGCCACGGAGGCCAAGCGCATTAGTGATGCCCTGGTGAAGGCCGGGTTTTGATGATAGATGATTTTTAAACGGACAGTTGGTTTGAGGATTTGCCTGACGCTGGCACTTTTTGTTTGTTGGGGGATGCCGCTTGGCCAAGCGCAAACTGCCAAGGAGATTGCGAAGGCACGGAAGGATATCGCTGAACTGCAGTCGAAACTTCGGCAATCCAATGACCGATCCAATCAGGGCGCCAAGCTGCTATTGCAACTAACGGACTTGGCTGACCAGTACGGTCGACCGTTTACGTTGATTCAGGCGGCCAAGCGATTCGTCGTGTCCAACCCAAATCACGTTCGGCATCCGGAGATCATGCTGAAATTGATTGACGCCCAGTTGGTCACTGCCCGGGAGAAGGACGCGATTTCTACGGCAAGGCAATTCATTGCGCGGCATGCCGGGCATCCCCAAATCGCGGAGATTCATCGACTGTTGGCGGCGTTGCTCGAGCGGGAGGGTAAGCTCAGTGCAGCGGCCCAGGAACTGGTGTTGGCCTATGAAAGCCAACAGGGTCATCTGGCAGATGCGGCGTTGGCCGTGCAGTACTATCGCAGGGAGAACAGTCATCGTTCTTCCGCCGAGGCCGCGCGCCTGGCGATTCGTTTTCTGGCTGAAGACGCGGATATTGCGACCAAGACAGAAGCGGCCTCGTTGGCGATCGATTCCGCCAGTCGCTCCGGTGACAATGAACTGATTCTCGAGGTGGGCCGGAGCGTTGAGGATTCAAGTGTACGCTTCAGCGAGGAAAAACAGGTTCGCTTTCACAGGATACTAGCCGCTGCATACTGGGGTCAGAAATTGGCTGAACCGGCGTTGGCCGCATACGCCAAGTTGGTTCGGCTGCAGCCCGCTTATGATGACTTCAGGAAATATTTTGAAATCGCACATGCGGCGAAGAGGTCTGCGGCAAAAATGAAGCCGGTGTATGACCTAGCGAGAAAACAGCCGTTCACGAACTCGCAAATGGCGCTGCTCATCGGCTATCAGGCTTACGCAAACGCTAGGGATAAAAAGGGCGAACAGGCGGCGATGCTTGCGCTTGAGGCTGGTCGGCTTGATGCGGTGCAGCACAAGTCGCCCAGGCTGTATGCGCGATGGGCTGCCGAGGCCAAGCTGGATCACTCGACAATCGAGCGGGATTTGAACTCGATCATTACTGGCAACGGCCTCAACCCATTCTATGCCCACTATGCGTTGGCATTTGATTTGTACCGGGATCGGATGAAGGAGACCGGCAAGGCACAGGAGGCAGCGCGTCGGTTGATTCGCGAGGCGCCCACAGCTGGTGGCGAATCGGCCGGAGCCATGAACTGGCTTTTGGCTTCCGCCCAGTCTGATGCCATTTTCAACGAGGACGCTAACCTCATCAAGGACATGGCCCTGAAATATGCGCGATTCGTGCCCTATCGGGATTTCTTCAAGGAATGGGTGAAGAAAAATCGAGGCAACAAGAAATTGAGAAACAGAGTTCAGACCATGTCCCGCTTGGCCAAGGATTTGGCGGCTGAGCCGACGGTCAAATTGTGGGCAAACGTCGCTGCGGGAGGGAACAAATCCGCCCAGGCGAGGGAATCCCTTTTGCAGGCGACCCTGACGGATGATTTGCGAAACGAACTCCTTTCCAGCTTGGCTTATGACTATCGCCATCGATTGAAGGCACGGGAAAAGTCGGTTCAGTATTACTCCCGCTTGGCCAAACGGCGCCCGGATGATTACTCCGTCGCGCGGGCATGGATTGAGGCTGCGCACTATTACGGGAGCAAGGATGAAAAACGGGAGGCGGTACGATTCGCGCTTGGTCAGGCGCCAACTTCGAATGATGTCACCACTTGGATTTTGATGCTCGATGCCTGCCAAAAGCTGGAGGATGCCGACTTGGGTGGGCAGGTGCAAAAATGGATTCTCGCAAGCCAGGCCAAGTTTGGTGGCGAACAGGCCAAGGCGAACGAATTGGGAGATCGCTTGGCCAAGCTTGGGCTAATCGATGAGGCGGTGGATTACTGGGAGAAGTCCGCGTTTTTGGACTTGGGTTCCTCGGAGGCTTTGTCGTGTATCTCAAACTTGCTTGAAGAACAGGAGGATCCCGCGAAACGCGAAACGATTCTTAACCGCTGCATGGAGCAGGTGACACGATACCATCTCGGCTATGCGGTCCGGTTGGCAGACCTGAAGTTGGAGGCAAAGGATTGGGAGACGTTTGAGACAACACTCATCATCGCGCGTCAATTGGCGGATGAACAAATTTTCGTGTCGTCCGAGGTCAGTCCAAGCATCGCGCTTTCATGGGTGAAGGACATCCGGGTGGATGCAGAGTTGCAGGTCGAAACAAAGCAGCGTCTTCTGGCGATCATTGAGTCTGTCGATGCCGGTTTGGGCTCCGCGATTGCGCGCTTGTCCCTCGATGAACTGGGTGTAACGGAGGTGGAGATTTCAGATTTGAATGATCAGCGGGACACTTGGGAGGCGGTGACCTGGTCGAGCAATCATCAGCATCACTGGGATCAGTTTATGCCTTTTGCGCAGCAGTTTTCAAAAAATGGGCAGCACGGAAAAGCGTCCGCATTGTTGACTGCGATGTTGCACAAAATCTCGCGAGTGGATGGCAACCGGAAGAAAACGGCACGTGACCTCGTGGCCAAGCTGTTCACGATCACCAGTGAATTTGAGATGGATTTGGACGAGGGCAATCCACTTGCCCCGTTGCTGCGTATCGGGATGCTTCTCCAGATCGGGGATCGGCCGGCTGCCGTGACTCAGTACATGAAGCAGCGGAAGTTGTTTGACGATCGGGTGAAGGAACTGCCGGTAATCATCCTGTTGTTTGCGGCGAGTGTTGAAAATGAGACATCGAGTGAAGAAGGATGGTCGCGCTCAGAAAACATGCTTCGCCTCTGGTTGGTAAACAACGACGAATCGAAGCAGGCCACGCCGGAAGATCAGGCCTCGGTTCAATTGCTGTTGGCCAAGACTTACTTCGAGTCCGGGCGATACGACATTGCGCGGAGCGAATACACCACGGTGCTGAACCAGTTTCCGGATACGGAGGCAGCCGTCGATGCGCGGTTCGGAATTGCCCAGTGTTATGTGGAACAAAAAGTGTTCGATAAGGCGGAGGAGATTTTCACTGTGTTACGCGACTCGAAATCGCCGGAGGTGAATTTGCGTTCGGAATTCATGATGGGAGTGATGGCGATTCGACAGGGCGATTTTGATGTGGCCCGCGAGATGTTTCAGTCCGTACTTGAGCGCATGCCGGAAAACGCCCTCGCCAACGAGACGCTTTACCATTTAGCCGAGGTGTTTGGCATCGAGCAGCGATTTTTGGATCAGTTGAACATGCTGAGGACCATCGGCCGACTGGGGCAACAGTCGAAACGCTGGCATACTCCCGGTAACTCGCTTTTCATCGTGGTACACGATAGTGACCTTGGGATCAGCCGAGGCAATTCGCAGATACCGGTCAGCGTGACTTCCGATCCCGGGGGGGACAGCGAACAGGTGATGCTCTCCAGCGGCAGCGCCGGGAAAGGGCTTTTTACCGCGGAAATTGCCACCATCCTGGCAGAGTCGACAGTCGATGATGGTGTGCTCCAAATTACCGGGGCGGATGCGATTCATGTGGATTATCCCGAGGATTTTAAAAAGGAGTTCAAGACACAGTTGCCGCAGATAGAGGTGATCCGCATTGCCTCGGATGCAACCTTCGCCGCAGCCAGTCGCAAGATCGAGGACAAGAAGGAGGAAACCGTCACGGAGCAATTGTCGCGGGAAACCGAGTCGATCGACGAAGATCTCCGAAAGTCGGTGCAGCGGAACGCATCGCAGATTCGTCCCGGCAACCTGATCTATTTCAGGGTGGAGGATTACGACCGCGATCAAGGCGGGGAGATGGACAAGATCGAGGTCAACCTCGTTGCGACCAACGGGGACAAGGTCACCGGCGAGTTGACTGAGACCAATCCGCATTCGGGCGTGTTCGAGGGGACGGTGCCCACCGCGGAGATGCCGGCCGGTGCAATAGCAAATGGCGCTGCCATCGACCACGAACCGTTACTGGCGATCGATCACGATCCGGAATCCCATTGGATGAGCGAGCCGGACGGCGAACCGGGCAAGTGGCTGGCTGTTGACATGAAGGACGTGTACCCGGTCGACACGGCCGAGTTTCATTTTGCTGCATCGACGGAGAATACGCCCAGGCGGGTTCGATTGCTTGGAAGTCATGATGGGCGTTTCGAATACGAGGTGGGCCGATTTCCGCTTGGCCAAGCGTATGAGCCGTTGGTATTCGGGAACGGCAAGCCGATCGTGAGCAAACAGTCGGTGTGGAAATATCACGACAAGGGAACGGACCTTGGCCAAGCGTGGCGTGGTGCTGCCTATGATGACAGCGCTTGGCCAAGCGGTGACGGGCCGCTTGGTTATGGCGATTTGGGCTCCCTCAAGCCGGCCACCGAAATCAGCTTTGGGGAAGACTCCGGTAAAAAACACCCGACGGCGTATTTTCGCAAGGAATTCGTCTACGACCCCGGCGAGATGGGCGTTGCTTCCGGTTTAACGGCGAACGTTCTTTCCGATGACGGGTTCGTGTTGTATATGAACGGGGTGGAGGTGGCGCGCGATAATCTGCCGGAAGGGGAGATCAAGTTTGATACGCTGACACCGGGCAATCGCAACAGCGGCGAGGAGGACAAGTACCTTGAATTCCCGATCTCAACAGCGGCGCTGCGAGAAGGAATGAACTCGCTGGCAGTTGAGGTGCATCAGCCAAACGGGACCAGTACGGATCTGGGATTCGACATGGAGTTGCTCGTGTTCAGCGACAAGTCGCCTGCTGGGATCACCCAGCGGGTCTACCGATTGAAGAAGGGCGAATCCATCGAGGATTGGGATGAGGCGGTCGAAATCGCTCAAACTCTGGCTGCTGAGACAACAACCGAAGTCGAGACGCTTCGGTGGTCACCTGAGCCGCTTGAAATCAAACCA
>CEUG01019871.1_pt1 | contig 13365 bp, 10 predicted proteins | sample 531421 | NCBI WGS metagenome assembly CEUG01 (sample SAMEA2622901, study PRJEB7988) | marine metagenome | biome: marine biome (ENVO:00000447); feature: surface water layer (ENVO:00002042); material: "saline water (ENVO:00002010), including plankton (ENVO:xxxxxxxx)" | depth 5 m | reverse complement strand
CTTTAAGAGAACAACGGACCAAGTATTTATACTATGCAGCAATTCTTTCAGGCTTTGGCTTTTTAACAAAAGGACCCGCTATTTTAATCGTGCCAGGAGGGGCTTTATTTTTCTGGGCCTTTTGGAATGGATATTTAACTGATACGTTGAGAAAACTTTTCAATCCTCTTTTATGGCTAATCTTTTTTTGCATTGCATCACCATGGTTTATCTATTTATATTTAAGCGAAGGCATAGATCCGATACTAGGGTTCTTTTTAAAACATAACTTTCAAAGGTATACATCAACTTTTGAGGGCCACTCAGGACCATTTTATTACTACCTTGTTATTTTGATCTTTTTGGTGGCTCCATTTTGGAATAGTCTTTTTACGGTAGTCGGCAGAATTAAGACAGACTTCAAAGATGAAACTAGAAGTTTTCTATGGATTTGGTTTTTATGGGTTTTACTCTTTTTTTCAATATCTTCAACTAAGTTACCGCACTACTTGCTTTATGGAATAACTCCTCTATTCATATTAATGGCACTCAATTTTAAGCAGCAAAGCAAAAGAATAAATCTACTAATTTTTATTTCTTTATTGGGCTTTATATCTTCTTTGCCAATTGTATTAGAAACTCTGGCTTCTTCAGAGAAAGACATTATTTGGAATGTATTGAGAGAGGAAATAGAGGTTTTCTTTACTCCTTCAAATTTCTTTATTCCAATATTAATTCTTCTAGTCCTTGGAATTGTCTCCTTTATGGTCTTTTCTAAATTTAACCAATTTATAATCTCGTCTTTATTATTTTTGATTAGTATCCATTTAATTTTTCTTCCAAGTGCCATAGGACTATTCCAAGATCGATTCAAACAGGCTGGATTAAAGGTAAAAGAAATGAATAAGCCTTTAGCCATGCACAAGATGAACTTTCCCTCATTTGGAGTATATGCAAGAGACACTGCCTATAGAAATCATAATGATGGACAAATAATTCTTTCAAGGAGCAATCAAATTGATGAGCTGGGTTCAGTGACAGAAATTTATAATAGGTCGGGTATTTCTGTGGTGATAAAAGAGTGAATCCTCAGCATAAAACAGGATTTATTGTCTTTGCTTTGGCGTTGGTTCTGATTGGTTTGAATTATTTAGATCCTGTAATTGTTCTAAATAACTTTATTTTTATTGGACTAAATAGTGCGGGAGCTTTTATAAATCAATCAGCTCTCACTTTTCTTACCGAATTTGGTAATGCAGCCGTACTGATGATTGCATCTGTAATCCCAATATATTACTCAAGAAAATTTTTCAGGTTAATCATCTCATCTACACTGATTGGAATCTTGTTCTCAAGGGGATTAAAAATTTTACTGGATATTCCAAGACCAGGAGCAATCCTGCCAAGAGAAGAATTTTTTGTTGTTGAGCCTCTTTTGACCTCTCAATCCGTGCCTTCCGGACATGCATTTAGTCTCTTTTTATTTTTCTCTTGTTTGGTTGTCTCAGGCATGATTAAAAAAAATTATTTTGTACTGTTAATTTTCGCCTTTTCACTTATTGCTTTTACAAGGATCTTAGTTGGAGCTCACTGGCCAATGGATATTCTGATCGGGGCTTCTTTGGGTTTTAGCTTGCCTTTACTCTTAGCTTCATCGACAAATAGGTCGTCAAAAATTTTGGATACTTTATATTCGGTATTTTTCATTATTTTATTAAGCATCGCACTTTACACAATTCTCATTGGCAATTTTTCTACCTATGATTTTGCAAATGAAATCGGTTGGTTATACATTCTTATATTCTTGGGTCCCCTTTTATTTCTTAATTTACTGAAGATAGAGAACATTTTTAGTTTTGCTTTGGACTATTTCACCAAAATTAAGGTATCTCAGAGTAATTTTTTTAAAATCTTTATGCCTTTGCTTATTTCTTCCACATTCATATATTTAATCTATCAATATGGATCTTTTAGTTCCTTTCTTTTTATGACAGAAAATTTGGATTTTCTCCTAGTATCTATTGCATTAGGTCTTTTGGTTTTAAGCCTATTGATAAGGGCTGTTCGAATTAGAAGATTTTTTAAAAAGGAAACAAAGAGTCTAGGAGTTATGCGAATCACTTTCTTGCATAACTTTTTAAATAATTTCTTACCTATGCGAATTGGAGAATTTTCTTTTCCTTTGCTTTTGAGAGAATCTTATGGAATCGATAATAAGATATCCCTCAGGGCACTTTTTATTTTCAGGATCACAGATCTTCTATCAATCATTTTCTTGTCTTTATTTGTCTTTCTTAGTTTTTACTATTCTTTAATGCTTAACTTTTTAATTTTAGTTGCTTGGTACTTGGGAGTAAGCTATTTATTGCAAGAAAGAGATATTAAAAAAAATCTTTTTGAAAAAATTGAAATTTTGATTTTGTCTTTGCTAGCTTGGTGCATAAAAATATTTGCACTCACTTATCTTCTGTTATCTTTGATTTCAGCAAGCTTAGAAAGTTCTTTCGTTGCCGTCATTTTTGGTGAATTAACATCAATCCTACCCATCCATGGCTTTGCAGGAACGGGGACATATGAGGGAGGTATTATATTTGGACTAAATTCTTTTGATAAAAATATTAATATCGATTCAATGATCAGCGCTTCTTTATTGGTCCACTTTACTGTTCTTTTATATAGTCTTATCCTTGCAATTGTTTCAACATTCATTAAGAAGACATGAAAACTTATTTAAGCATTGTTGTTCCTGTTTACAACGAGGAAGAAAATATAAAGCCTCTCGTCGAAGAGATTTATCAATCGATGGAATCTCTAGACAAAGAATGGGAATTACTCATTGTTGATGATTCAAGCAAAGATAATACTGGAGATATATGTGAATCAATTGCCAAAGTAAAAAAAGAAGTCAGGTACCTGCAGTTGGGAAGGAATTCAGGTCAAACAGCTGCTATGCAAGCAGGTTTTGACCATGTGCAAGGAAAATACATAGCAACTTTGGACGGCGATCTTCAAAACGATCCGAAGGATATTTTAAGACTCCTGAATAGGCTAAAAGAAGAAAAGCTAGATTTAATTGTTGGATGGAGAAAAGACAGAAAAGATCCTTTTCTTAGAAGTCTCATATCAAAGATGGCAAATTCTTTAATTGGCTGGTCAACTGATATTAAGCTCCATGATTACGGATGTAGCTTAAAGGTCTACAGAAATAAAACCCTCAAAGCTGTTCAATTGTACGGCGAAATGCACCGGTTAATTCCTGCTTGGATGAGTCTCTATACCGATAAGGCCAGGATAAGCGAAGAGGAAGTAAATCATAGACCCAGAATTGCTGGCGAGAGCAAATATGGGTTTGGAAGAATTGCTAGGGTGCCTTTAGATTTATTTTCAATTATATTTTTCCAAAGATTTTTATCTAAACCAGCTCACTTTTTTGGTTTTCCTGGTTTAGTTTTTTTGGTTATTGGAATAATTATCTTATTTGTATTAAGTGCCCAAAAAATTATGCTTGGCATAGACTTAGGCGACAGACCTCTTTTTTACGGCGGAATACTTTCTGTTGTGTTTGGAACCCAACTTTTAACTACCGGTTTATTGGCTGAAGTGGTCGTAAGAATTTACTTTTCGAATAAAAACCGTCCGTATGTAATAAGAAGAGATTCTGAGAATTAATTTAACTTTATTTATTGATAATAGCTTGCTAAGGTTGCATTCCATTTCATATGGGTCTGTAGCTCAGCTGGTTAGAGCGCACCCCTGATAAGGGTGAGGTCGCAGATTCGAGTTCTGCCAGACCCACCAAATTCCTTAGAATCTTTTGACACAATCACTGTCATAATTTATATTTTCCCGACGTCATCATTTAATAATGCTTAGGAAAACTATAATCACATTTGGTCTTCTCGCCATACTAGGCATCACAGCTTGGGAATTTAAAATAAATATACTTATTTGGTCCATACCGAAACTGTCGGCTATTTTTATGCCAATACAAGACAATATTCCAACCACTTGGACGGAGGGACCAGAATTTCCTGCTCAAGATGATCGTCCTAATATTATTTTAATTTTGGCTGATGATTTGGGATACAACGATATCTCTGCTCATAACGGCGGGGCAGCAGACGGATCTTTGATAACACCCCATATAGATTCACTAGCAAAAAACGGCATTCTCTATTCAAGAGGATATGCTGCCAATGCTACTTGTGCACCGTCAAGAGCATCCATCATGACAGGGAAATACCCTACAAAATTTGGATATGAATTTACTCCTGTACCGGCAACTGGAAGATTAATTATGCGATGGCTTGCTGAAGAAGATGACTCAGAACTCAGAGCCAGAGTTGATAGAGAAATAGCAACTCGGCTACCTCCTCTATGGGAGCAAGGAATGCCAACTGAGCAAGTAACAATTGCAGAGGTTCTTCGTGATGCAGGATATTACACAGCACACATAGGAAAATGGCATCTTGGCCAAGCTAATGGCATGGATGCACAAAGCCAAGGATTTAAAGATTCTTTATCTTTAGTGGGACCTTTATATGCTCCAGAGGATGATCCAGACATAGTAAATGCAAAGTTCGATACTGGAATCGATAGAATGATTTGGGGTATTGGACAGTATTCAGCAATGTTTAATGGAGGCGATTTTTTTGCTCCAGATAAATATGTCACCGATTACTATACCGATGAAGCATTGAAGGTTATTGAAAAAAATAAAAACAGACCTTTCTTTTTATATTTAAGTCATTGGGCAGTTCATAATCCTCTGCAGGCATTGAGAAGTGATGTAGAGCATATGAGCCACATGCAAGGACATAATTTACAGGTTTATTCAGGAATGATTGCTGCGCTTGATCGAAGCGTTGGGAAAGTTATTGCAAAACTCAAAGAGCTCGAAATATATGGCAAAACTTTAATTATTTTTACTAGCGATAATGGCGGAGCCAATTATATTGAGTTAGAGGATATTAATAAGCCTTACAGAGGTTGGAAAATAAGCTTCTTTGAAGGCGGAATAAGAGTTCCTTATATTGTCAGCTGGCCTGATAAGATAAAACCTGGTCAAAAATCTAATAGTGCTGTTCATCACTTTGATATTTTTTCTACGATTGCATCTGCTGCGGACATTGAATCTTCAGAATTAAATGATTTAGATGGTGTTAATCTTCTACCTTATATAAATAAAGAAATATCTACTGAACCGCATAAGACGCTTTTTTGGCGCTCAGGAAATCATCAATCTGTATTACATGAAAACTGGAAATACATTGTCAGTAAAAAAGAAAATTTTCACTGGCTTTTTAACACTTCTGTCGATCCCACTGAAAAAAACAATCTTATAGAATCTCATCCTGAAAAAGCACGACTTCTGAAAAGTTTATTGGCCCAATTTAATTCAGAGCAAGCTGATCCTGTAGTGCCATCCGCATTTGAAGTTCCAATACTCATTGATAAATACGATGGACAAAAATATGAGGAAGGAGACGACTACATTTATTGGTCAAACTAAAAATTAAGTGAGCATTTTAAAAAAATCTTTCTTTTGGGTCGCAGGAATTACTCTTAGCTTGATTTTAATCGTATTTATTTCTTACCAATACCAAGAGAGACAAACCAAGAAAACTATAGAAAAAATAGATGATATTTTCTCAAAACAAAAATCTTCCATGAACTATGAGACTGATGAAAGAAGAGAGAAAAACCCAGATAAAAATGCCTATTTTGGGGATCTGCACGTTCATACGGCTAATTCTTTTGATTCCTATACATTCGGTAATATTAATTCTCCAGATGATGCATATCGTTATGCTCGAGGAGCTGCTTTACCCCATCCATCCGGATATCAGATCCAGCTCAAGAGACCTTTAGATTTTTATGCGGTGACTGATCACGGGATATTTTTGGGAGTAATGAAATCTGCAAGTGACGAAAATTCTTATTTGTCTATATATGATTGGGTGAAACCATTACATAATTTAAATGATTCAGCGGGTGCAGGCATATTTGAGGTTATCAGAAGATCCAACCTCTTTAGACCTTTCGCACAAAGGCTCGCAGAGGAGCAAAGACTGACTAATGATCTTACCGATGAATTAAATAAGATTTCCAGTAGTGTTTGGCAGGATATTATTCAGGCTGCCGATAGAGCCTATGAACCAGGAGTTTTGACTACTTTTGCTGGTTACGAATATTCGGCAGGTAGCGGAGCAGATCTTACAACACTGCATAGGAACGTTATTTTCAAAGATACTAAAAATTTACCATCATTACCCTTCAACAGAATTGATAGTCCTAATCCAGAAAAGTTATGGGATTGGATGGATTCTCTCAGAGATAATGGAGTTGAGAGCATGGCTATACCACATAATTCAAATCTTTCGGGAGGCTTGATGTTTATGCTTGATGATTTTAATGGTGCTCCAATAGATGAATCTTATAGTAGAAAAAGAATAATTAATGAGCCTGTGGTTGAAATAACTCAGGTAAAAGCTACTTCAGAGACGAACTCCTTCTTGTCAAAAAGCGATGAGTGGGCTGATTTTGAAATTGAAAATACAGCAAACAACGATAAAGGGAGTTATACAAGAAGTGCCTTGTTGAGAGGAATGGCTCTGAAAAACAAAAACGGCGTCAATCCATATAAATTTGGTTTTATTGGGTCAACTGATACTCATGTATCAGCATCATCTTTTGAAGAAGATAGATACTTTTCAAAAATAGGCATTCTCGATGGAACTCCTGAACTCAGAGGATCAATTCCTTTTAATAAGACTTATGGATCTGTATTGAAAGTCCTGAGACCAAATTTAATTGCAGAGGTTGATGAAAAAGATTATTTCGCAGGCAGCAGTAGGCTCATTAGCTGGAGCGCTTCCGGCCTTGCAGGTGTATGGGCTGAAGAGAATACAAGAGAGTCAATTTTTAATGCATTTAAAAGAAAGGAAACTTTTGCAACTAGCGGACCAAGAATAAAAATTAGATTTTTTGCTGGATATGACATTGAGAGTGCATTCAGCAAAGAAAATACCATCGCCTACCTTTATAAAACAGCATCGACAATGGGAGGAAGCCTCAAAACTAAAAAGAACAAATCTCCTACTTTTCTTGTGTGGGCGATGGCTGATGCCCAAGGTACAAATTTACAGAGAGTACAAATTATCAAGGGTTGGCTCGATAATGGAGAATCTAAAGAGAAGGTCTTTGATGCGACCTGTAGCGATGGATTAGAAGTAGACAAATCATCTCAAAGGTGTCCTGACAATGGTGCAAAAGTTAATTTGAATGATTGCTCTATATCCAAAAATAAGGGCTCTAAGGAACTAAAAACTTTATGGAAAGATCCAGAATTTCTTGAAGATCAAGAAGCCTTTTATTACGTCAGAGTTTTAGAAAATCCAGTATGCAGATGGTCTACTTGGGACGCTATTAGAAGTAATCAACTTCCTAGATCGGATGTAAAATCAACCATTCAAGAAAGAGCTTGGTCTTCACCAATCTGGATAACGAACTAAAAATTTTAGGCAGATTGAAATTTAGTGATTCTCAAAGGCAAAGCAATTGCTAAATAAAGAAGACAAATAAGAGCATGTATTCCTGATACTTGTACCGATAGAAGACTTAATTCATTCACGCCGAAGAAAATAAGAATAATAAATGATATTGATCTGATTGATTCCATCCACAAAGCAGATTGCTTTCCCTCTAGAAACATCAGAGTAAAAGTAATAAAAAGTACCGCGTTACTAATAAGTATCAAAGATTGAAAATAAGTCTGTTGATCTAAGCCAGAAACGATGAAATTTGGAATAATTATTAGGCTAAAAATCTGAAAAAATGCATAAATTTTCTGTAGAACATCTATTTTTGGATCGTATTTAACAAAAGATGATAAGTCATTTCTTTGAACTGGAAATCTTTTAGAAACATCATCTGGCCTCCATCTGGCATCTGAAAACCAAACCTTAAATTTATCTCTCCAACTTTTGGTTGCAAAAGAATCTCTTAACATCATCCAATACACATCCACATTAGCCTTGATTGGGTTCCAGCTATTTAAAGGTTTAACAGTTCCATAAATTGGCTTCACTTCATCTTTTTCCTCGATGAAAGTACCAAATATAATATCCCAAAATATAAATACTCCTCCATAATTAGCATCGATATACTCCTCATTCTGAGCATGATGCACTCTATGATTTGAAGGAGTTACTAATATGTACTCGAATATACCAATGGTTTTGACGTGCTCAGTATGAACCCAAAATTGATAGATAAGATTCAGAGATCCTACTGTGATAAAAACCTCAGGAGGAATACCAAGAATAAAAAGAGGTATATAAAAGATCCAACTCCACAGGAAACCTGAACTGGTTTGTCTCAGGGCTGTAGATAAATTGAATTCTTCCCCATGATGATGAACTACATGACTTGCCCAAAAAACTTTTACCTCATGATGCATTCTATGGAACCAGTAATAGCAAAGGTCATAAAGAATAAAGGCTGTAACCCATACTATCCATGAAGAGCTAGATAATAAGGACAAGCTAAAATAGTCTGCAATGAAAGCAAACACAGCTCCTTGAAATCCCAGTTTTAAAATTGGAATGTATTGACTGATTGAACCTAGCGATAGACTAGTTAAAGTATCCGAGACTCGGTAGTTATTTTTTTTTACAAGAAATCCATAACCTAATTCAAGAAGTATCAGGAGAAGGAAGAAAGGGACAGCATAAGCGACATAATCCATATGTGGATTATATTCTCTATCAAAAATGATCCAAGCTGATTTGTATCTTAAATATATATTTATTTAAATTCTATAAGTAAAATAAAGTTGATATGGACGAAAAACTTCTAAAACTAGAGCAGTGGTTTATTGTTCTCTTTGCATTTGTTTTTTTCGGCAGCATTTTTAATGCAGGCGTTATTTACCTTTTTGAGCCAAAAAATGAATTTTTCTTCACTATCATGAGTTATTTGGTCGGCTTTCTTTTTGGCTTAGTAGCTAAGCACAAAAAATGGGGTTGGATAGTATGATTAATAGCCAGACATATAATTTTCACTCCTCGGATTTATCACATGAAAGAGAAAAAGAAATAGCTAGATCATTTATGGGAAGAATAGAGTGGGAAATGATTGTTATTGCTTTTACACAATTTTTCGTATGGTGCCTTACCTGGTATTTAGTTGTTTCGTCAATCATTCCACTGTGGCTGGGATTTTTCATCTGTCTTATTTCTACTTCGTTTGCATATTTACCATCTCATGCAGGCCAACACGGACACCTCTCTGGGAAATATAAAAATCTTGAATGGGTTAATTTTGTTGTAGGTCAAATTTCGCTGATTCCTCTTGCAAGATCTCATGAACTACTAAAAGTTCTTCATATGAAACATCACGCACATACAAATGATCCTGAAAAGGATCCAGATTATTTTCATACCCACGTTGACTCATGGTTTGAAGCAGCTATGAGAATACATAATCAAGGATCAGACGAAAGGATTGAAAAGATGGTTAATGATTATTCAGATAAAGATCCTGAATTTAAAAAAAGCATAGATAGAGGATCTCAAGTTCAATTTTTTATTGTCTTAATGCAGATGGTTACGGCTTTCTTTTTTCCTTTGGAAACCCTTTTTTTATGGTGGCTTCCTTTAAAAATCACTACCTCTTATTTAGGTATAGTTTTCTCAAGAGAGCCTCATAGAGGACTAGGAATTGGAAGACATAGTGATACAAGATTCTGGAGAAACGGCATACCTAGGTTTTTAAATCACTCAATGCAAATTCACATAATGCATCATATGTACCCAAAAATTTGTCATCATGATGAACCCAAAGCAATAGAGGCCTTACGACCTTTTATGATTGCAAAAAATATGCCTGGTGCAGAAAATATTCCAGAAAAAATTTCGTTTAACTCATTAACTTAATAATCTTTTGGCTTATACATTAAAAATAGGTGAACAAGCTCCTGATTTCAATCTTCTAGGCACTGACAATGTGTTTCACGATCTATCAAGCTACAGCAAATATAAGTTGCTTATAATATCTTTCACTTGTAATCATTGTCCTTATGTTATTGGATCAGACGAAACCACTCGAAAAACTGTTGAAAAGTATAATCGAGAGAGCATGAAGTTAATATGTATCAATTCGAATAGCAAAAATACTTATGAGGCCGATAGTTTTGAAAATATGCAAATTCGAATGAAAGAGAATAAATTTCCCTGGGACTACCTTCACGATGAGTCTCAAGAAATCGCATCGAATTATGGTGCACTTAAAACTCCGCATTTTTTTGTTTTTGATTCAAATAGATTGTTGATTTATACAGGAAGAGGAATTGATAATCCAAGAAACGGCGCCGAATCAAATATAAATGATTTGGAAAATGCAATCGATGATTATTTCAAAGGAAAAGTCATAGAAATACCAGTTACGAATCCAATTGGATGCAACATTAAGTGGGATGGCAAAGATGCCCATTGGATGCCGCCTGCAGCTTGTGATTTAATATAATTTTCAGGAGGAAAAATGAGTGAAACAGCAACCCTTACTCAAGAAGGAGACATTTCAACTATTACTTTGGATGATGGGAAGGTAAATGTCTTTTCGTTAGAAATGCTTGAATCTATTCAAAATTGTCTGGATCAAGTTTCTAAAGACAGTGGCGCATTAATTATAAGAGGAAGAGAAGGAATCTTTTCTGCAGGATTTGATCTCAAAACATTTCAAAGCGGAGATGCGGAAAAGGCTAAAAAAATGACTGCTTTAGGAATGAAAACCATGCAAGATTTGTATACTTTTCCTAGACCAGTAATTATGGCTATAACAGGTCACGCAATTGCTATGGGTATTTTTATTGTTTGTTGTGGGGACTATCGCATTGCTTTAGAAGGAGATTTCGTTGCTCAGGCAAACGAAGTTAGAAATAATATGGATATTCCTTCTCCAATTATGGAAGTTGCTGAAAGCAGAATCGATAAAAAGCATGTTTATTCTGTTCTCTATCATGCGGATCCTTATCCTTTTGATAAATGTATTGAAGCTGGACTTATAGATGAAATAGCATCTTCCTCAGACTTCGAAAAAAGGATTATGGAGAAAGCTAAAGACTTAGCTACTTTGGGACATCCTCATTATGCAAAAACTAAGCAAGCACATCAGAAACCACTCTTGGAAGCTATTTCTAGTGCGATGCCTGCTTAAAATTTTATAGTTTGTATCCAGATTGACCGTGAGAGGAGAGGTCCAGACCTTCCTCAATTTGATCATCATCTACTCTTAAACCTAATGATGATCTCAAAACCAAGGCAAGTATTATTGTTACAACCGCAGTAAATAGTAGGACACTGATTGTTCCTGTTAATTGAACACTAAAAAAACTCATAATAGTTTGTCCTTCTGAGAGGCCTACTCCGCCAAAATCTGTGCCAATCAAGAAAGGTAATAAAAGTATTCCTAGAGTTCCTCCAAGACCATGAACTGCAAAAACATCAAGTGAGTCATCGATTTTGAGAGCATTTTTTACATATCCGACAGCAACATAACAGAGGTAACCAGAAACAAAGCCAATGATTACTGCTCCTAAAGGCCCGACAAATCCTGAAGCTGGCGTGATTGACGCAAGCCCTGCAATGGATCCAGTAACAATTCCGACTAAACTTGGTTTTCCAAATTTAATCCATTCAATGAACATCCACACCAAAGAAGCTACAGAGGCTGAAATATGAGTCACAAGAATAGCCATTCCAGCATCTTGATTTGCAGCAAGCGCACTACCTCCGTTAAAACCAAACCAGCCGACCCACAACATACAAGCTCCCATCATAGTCAATCCAGGATTATGAGGCGGTTTAATTTGATTTGGGAAGCCTTCTCTTGGCCCCAAGAGGAAAGCCAAAATCAAAGCTGTTGTCCCAGCAGTCAAGTGAACCACAAGTCCCCCAGCAAAATCGAGAACTCCCATTTGAGCCAACCAACCTCCACCCCATATCCAGTGGGTTACCGGAGCATATACAAACAGAATCCATAAGAATGAGAAAGCTATTACAAAACTAAACTTTATCCTTTCAGGGTAAGCTCCAACAATTAATGCCGGGGTGATTATTGCAAATGTCATTTGAAACATGAAAAATGCAGATTCAGGAATATCTCCAGAAAGACTATCTCTGGCCATGTTCATCAAGAACATTTGACTTAAATCCCCAAAATACGGGGAGCCTTCAGAAAAGGCAATGCTGTACGCCATGAATAACCACGCAAAAGAGGCTAAGCAAGCAATTGCAAAGCACTGCATTAAAACCGATAGAATATTTTGAGACCTTACAAGACCGCCATAAAATAGAGCTAGACCTGGCATCGTCATAAACAAGACTAGTGCTGTGGACGTTAAAATCCAAGCTGTATTTCCTGAATCCATTGATTCCTCCCAATAAATTTAGAATTGAATTATATTAGAAATAAAATAGTGCAAATTGCTCTAAAACAGAGCATCTCCTTTTAAATAAATTGTTAGACATTTCGTCTATCTTTCTCTAATCTACCCTTTCTTTTGGGGCCATAGCTCAGCTGGGAGAGCGCCTGCTTTGCACGCAGGAGGTCGGCGGTTCGATCCCGCCTGGCTCCACCAAAAATACTTCAATTTTCCTTGTTACAGATACATAATAAGTCCATGAGAGAGATGCACTTACATGATTTAGTTATTAGGAATGGCAACATTGTTGATGGTTCCGGAAAAAAACCTTTTCTAGGCGATATAGCAATTGATGATGGAAAAATTACCAAAGTCGGTGAAGTCATTAGCTCAGGTAAAAAAGAAATTGATGCTGATGGAAAACTTGTTGCACCAGGATGGGTTGATATTCATACACATTACGATGGACAGGTTTGTTGGGATCCCTACTTAACTCCTTCAAGCTGGCATGGAGTAACCACTGTCGTTATGGGAAATTGTGGAGTTGGGTTTGCACCCGTGAAACCCGGAGATGAAAATTTCCTTATTCAACTCATGGAGGGCGTTGAGGACATCCCAGGTACTGCACTGCATGAAGGCATTGATTGGGAATGGGAAACTTTTCCTGAATTTCTAAATGCAATAGAAAGAAAAGAATTTGTAATGGATTTAGGATTTATGATTGGACATGGACCAGTTAGAAGCTATGTAATGGGCTATGACAGATGTCAAAACCAAGTTGATGCATCCAAAGAAGAAATCAATCAAATGTCAGAAATAGTAGAAAAAGCAATCAATGCTGGTGCGTTAGGATTCAGTACATCTAGAACTATCTTACACAGGGACGTTCATGGTGTTTATGTGCCTGGCACAGAGGCAAGTTCAGAAGAAATGAAAGAACTTGCTTTTGCAGTGGACCGCGC
>CEUG01032607.1_pt1 | contig 13385 bp, 8 predicted proteins | sample 531421 | NCBI WGS metagenome assembly CEUG01 (sample SAMEA2622901, study PRJEB7988) | marine metagenome | biome: marine biome (ENVO:00000447); feature: surface water layer (ENVO:00002042); material: "saline water (ENVO:00002010), including plankton (ENVO:xxxxxxxx)" | depth 5 m | reverse complement strand
ACTCCATAAAACACCACTAGCAAAAGTTTGTGCATCCCACCATGACTTGAGGTCGCTATCAAAACAAGTCCTGCAAAGAAGAAGATTAAGCATCCATATAACCACTCCGCATTGCCATATTCAAAAGCATTGAAAAGTGAGAATGCTGCAAAAGCCATCGATGTAAATAAAATTAAATCTCTGCCTGTGATAGGTTTTTTGTCGTAATTTCTTATTGCTACATTTACGCTGATTTGTTCGTCTTCTTCGTCATTATTCGACTCATTGAAATCTATTTCGTTTTTAATTGGTCTGGGGATCGATATAATTTGAGTGTTGGATATTTTTTTATCCACTGCAATATTATTTTCCGCAACTATTTTTCCCTCCGAATTCTCAATGGAACCTTCTGCAAGAAATCTATGCTTGTTGCAGAAGTCTCCACCACCTCTCTTACCTTTTTGACAATCGTCAAATATACAAATATGAGAGAGTTTCCTATTTTGAAGGGATGAATCCGTGACAACTGACTCACTAGAGGCTACGTTGTCGTCTGAACCCATGTAACAAATAAAATTGGCTATTCGTATAAATTTTAACCCGATATTAATGCTGCAATCAAAGCTAAATATGGATATACAAAATACCGGAATCAGTACATTTCAAAGTGATGCAATCGTTTCCATGAGGATGTATAAATCAGTCATCTGCTACCCTAATTACTCGAGTTGTTCGGTATCCTTGTAACATCTTCATGTATTTTCTATCTCTAATTTCTTGATCTAATTCTGGGTCTCCGGTATCAATCCGAAGTGAGTTTAATCCGAGCAATTTTGCAGGTGTTGCAATACCCAAAATATTCTCAATCCCAATTAATCGCAATACTGCGGGAGATAATTGTAAATTCCCTCTTCCAATCAAAAACCCTTGACCGCCCATTGGCGAAAGTAGTAGTAATTTTGACCCAACATGTTGTGAAATAATCTCTAGTAGGCCTTGTTCATTTAGATCTAGATGCATTTTCCCATTGTGCTGGATGTCAATTCCGAGTAATGTTGACTCATTTCCTGAGAGCTTGCATATCTGCCTAAGAGTCCCTCCACTGCCCCATACAATCATGAGGTTCTGGTCTTGTTCAACTAAATTATTGATATGTAGTGACATGGACTCAAGGGTTTCTTCCTCACTCTCTCTCTGCACTTGCTCTTTAGCCCCCTGCATCCACCTTGGGCTCGCTGGAGTAAATGCTTCACCATACATTTTCACTCTCCACTCTCCTTTGAGATAAACCTCCTCATCAAGATCCATTACCTCTGTTCTAGCAACCATCAAATCACCTGTAAAGAATGACCAAACTACCTCTGCGGCAGCCTTGGGCGTTGTTGCGAAACAGCCACTGTGCATTTTTACCCCCCCGGGAACACCAACTATTGGAATTGAAGATTCTCCTAACGCCTCAACTATGTCTCGAGTTGTTCCATCTCCACCAGCATAAAGGAAAATATCAGGTGTATGAGATTTTATGAAATCAGAGGTAGACTTCGCTGATGTTTTTGTTGGGGTTTCTCCAGTTGATGTATATTCTCCTGGTATCCAATCACCACCCATCCTACCGTCCCAAGCGATTATTTCGATAGGCTCTCTAGCAATATTGGATAAGTGCTCAAGACATTGCTTCATTCTCGGTCCAGCCCTATCTTCAGCACCTGCAGCCCTAGCTTCTTCAGCCCTACCGTCGCTTCCTTTGAACCCTAAACGGCCGCCAAGCCCTGCATCGGGATTAACTACAATTGCTAAGCGCATAAACAACCCCAAATGCTAACGCTACATCAAACCGATTATGTATCGTTTATACAACGGACTAACATGGAGCGCAAGAAGGATAAACTAACTTTTGAGGGCGCATGGGATGATCAATTAAAGCAAGAAAATGATGATAAAAAAACATCCGAGACCAAACCTGTAAAGAAATTTGAAGAGCCAAAATTCAGAGGACAAAGAGACATTGAAGAAAAAAGAACAGAATTTATAGTATCGAAGAAAGCTACCACGGACTCTAAACCAGAGAAAACTGTAGAGGTTGTGAAGGAATTATCGTCCAAGGAAGGAGACGACTTTGACGTTCAGTGGTAACCCATTATATCTGCACATATATACGAAATTAAGTGGTTTTTTATCGCCAAGGTGAAGAACAGAAGCGCACCCGATTGAGATGGAGGCAAGCATATGGGCATGATTTCAGTTACCTTACCAGATGGTTCAGTCAACGAATATACTGTTGGCATTACCGCTGGAGAAATCGTGATTGATATTGAGGGCAGAAAGCATGATTGCGTAGCCGCTCTGGTCGACGGAGAAGAAAGAGATTTTTCATCAGAGATCACATCCGACTGCGCCGTTGAAGGTATATCTGCGTACTCGGATGCTGGAATGTATATTCTTAGACACTCTGCTGCACATTTACTTGCTCAAGCGATATCGGAATTATACCCAGAAGCAAAACCAACTATTGGTCCACCGATCGATAGGGGATTCTACTATGATTTTGCTGATTTACAAGACTTCGGAGCTGATGAATTAAAGAAAGTTCAAAAGAAAATGCATGAATTGGCTAGGAAAAATCTCCCAATTCTTAGGATTGAACACTCTGAGGCCGAACTAAGCGAAATGTTTGCAAATAACCCATACAAAATAGAGATCATCAAAGAAAGAATCGATGAAGGCGCTGGTTCTACCATATACTCCCAAGGTGATTGGTTTGATTTGTGCAAAGGACCGCACGTTCACTCAACGGCCAAGTTGATGCATGTTAGGCTTACTTCTGTATCATCCGCATTTTGGCGAGGTGATCAAAATCGAGACAAATTGACCAGAATCTATGGATTGGTCGAGCCTACAAAAGACGCTCTCAAAGCTAAAATGGCTGCTATCGAAGAAGCAAAGAAAAGAGACCACAGGAAATTAGGAAAAGACCTACAATTGTTCCATGTCGATGAAGACGTGGGTCAAGGTCTGATTCTATGGACTCCTAGAGGTGCAACCATCAGGACAAGTTTGCAGAACTTCATTTCAGAACATCTAACTCGGCAAGGATATCAGCAGGTTTACACTCCTCATATAGGGAAATTAGACTTGTATAGGACTAGCGGCCATTTCCCGTATTACCAAGATTCACAATACCCCCCACTAGTAGAGAAAGAAATGATGTCAAGGCTCGCAAAGGAAGGTTGCAGTTGTGGAGAATTATCCAATATGATGGCAAGTGGAGATATTGAAGGATACATGCTGAAGCCAATGAATTGTCCTCATCACATCAAAATATATTCATCACAAGCACGGTCATACAGAGATTTGCCTTTGAGATTAGCTGAATTTGGAACCGTGTATCGATGGGAGCAATCGGGTGAGATTTCAGGGCTGACAAGGGTTAGAGGATTCACACAAGATGATGCACATCTATTCGTCACAGAAGATCAAATTGCTGATGAGGTGCTAGGATGTATTGAGTTAGTTCAAGTTATATTCGAAGCACTCGGAATGACGGACTACCGTGTTAGAGTAGGTCTAAGAGATCCTGACTCCAGTAAGTATGTTGGAGATGCTGAGAAATGGGACCGGGCAGAGGATGCTTGTAGAGCAGCTGCAAGCAGTCTAGGCGTTAATTGGTCAGAAGAACCTGGTGAAGCAGCCTTTTATGGACCAAAAATTGATTTCGTTGTGAAAGATGTAATCGGTAGAGAATGGCAACTTGGGACGGTTCAAGTGGACTATAATTTGCCAGAAAGATTTGATTTAAAATACAAAGGAAGTGATGGAGAAATGCATCGCCCTGTAATGATACATCGGGCACCATTTGGCTCGATGGAGAGGTTTTGTGGAGTCCTGATAGAGCACTTTGCTGGAAAATTCCCAACTTGGCTTGCTCCGACCCAGATTCATATTCTAACAATATCACAGAAACAAGTTGATTATGGACGCAATATACTTTCGAAACTCAAAGAGGCTGGCATCAGGGCTGAAATCGATGATGGAGATAATACGATTGGTAAAAAAATTAGAATGCACAGAAAATTCCAACCTGCATACATGCTAATATTAGGTGAAGAAGAGGTTGCAAACAATGCTGTTTCTATAAGAGCTAGAAACGGAGACCAAAGAGCAGGTGTTGATCTAGAACAATTCCTTTCTGAGTTGCTTGATGAAATCAACAACAAGCACTCTGTCCCTTCACTTGTCCCACCGCAAGAAGGTTGAGTTTACGATGGGGATCACTTTAGTCAGCGAGTTCAATGGTATGACCATACTAGCAATATTGCTTTCTGGATTTACAGCCTACTTGTTTCAGGAATTCCTTATCCCAAGAGGTCTGTCTGGACTCCAGGTTGCTTTCCCAACCGGCCCAAAACGATACGAGGTCCATACTGTCACCTCAGATAAAAATGAAGCAAAGAAGCTTTTGAAAGCTAAAGGAATGAGAAATGGATTGACTGTCTATGTTATGGCGCTAACGGGTGCGATACTGCTTGGAGTTGAGTGGTTATTCTATCAAGCAAACCTAACCAAAGGGTTGCACATGATTTCACTTGCTGCGGCCTTAGTGCTAATCATAGTTCCCGCCATGATTTCGACGGGAGTTTCCATGAGTACCCAAATAATCACTAGAACTGGAGGAAGAAGAGAATCTCTCCAGGAAGCTAGCACCTTCAGAAGTGGAGCTGGAATCTCTATCACAATTTTGTGGTTTACAGCGTTGGCAATTATGTGGTTTATATTGGGGCTTGCTAATGTTGAAATTGACCGCAGATTGGCTCTAGTTGGATGTTTAGCATTCGCTCCAGGTTTCATCGCATATGGGAGGGTCATGGGATCTGCTTGGACTGCCCTAAAAGAATCGAGTCGGCAACTATCGAAAGGTGACCCCTCAGCTTTTTATCCGCACAAACCCAATGCAAGGAAGCAACTGATTTCGACCTTGGTTTGGTTGAACACTGCTGCCATGCCATTTATCGCGTTTAACACTCTAGTTTCTCTGATTTTACTAGCAATAGATCCTAGCATGTTTGAGCATTCCCAGCGAGTTCTTGAACTACCGGAATACCGACCACAGACAACAATAATGGAAGAAGGCGGAATCTTTGGGTTCTATGCAATCGAATTATTCTCACACATTTCGGAAGCGGGAATTCGAGTTCCTCTGGTAACTATGGTCTTGCTATTTTTACTACTTAACGTAGCAATTGTTGGCTTTTTGTTTGTTTATGAGGTTGCGAGAATTTTGTTCTTAGACATAGCAGATGTGTCTGGTAAAGGCGGGATAAGATTAGCAGATTCGAGACTATTGAGGAGTGAGAGAAGCCAGCAAGCAAATGTTCTGAATTTCTGTTTCACTGGATTTGCAGGGCAATCGATGCTTTTACTTGCTTTGGCCATGTTGACGTTTTGGGATTCACAATACCTTCCACAAGGTGCTGAATGTGGAACTTGGGAAGATTCGGTTTGTCAAGTAATAAGAAAAAATGCGCTAGAAGAAATGACTTGGATGCTAGCTTCAGGCGGCCAAGTTGTGTTCCTTGGTATATGGTTGCTATCGCGCAGAACTGGACAGAGATTGGATGACATCTCATTCGATGCTATGGCGAACCAGAAGAGAATTGAGCTTGAGTCACTTGAGAAAATAATTTACAGAAAAGGTGATGATTTCCGTGAATTACTGAGGGATGACAATTGGTCCAAAGCAATGGAAAAAATGGAATTGTTGTATGAAGATCATGGAGAGGAGAGTATCGAGGGGCTTTCTTTAGTTAGAAGAACTGAAGCGAGCATGGAGATGCTTATGGCCCTTGGAAGGTGGGACCAAGCAGAGCAAGTTTCTCTCTCATTTTTAGCACTCAGAGCAGGAAGGACAGCTGAAATTGCCAGAATGATTCTAGCGGCGGCTTCCCTAGCCCAGCGTGACATCCCAGAAGCATTACCAAGACTAGATTTGCTTGCAGACGAAGATATTGAAGCTGCAAGGCTGAAATGGGTGGCATCGGTGTTTAATCCAAAAATAAAGCTACCAAATTCAATCCGTCCATTACTACGTTTAGATTCTGTTACAAAGAGGAACATAGACGTTCTGAGACGTTACCAATCAGGAACACCAGGTAGCAATATCAAATGGAAATTCAAGCCTGCTGCAAAGTTACACATCTTAGGTGATATTGCTCGATTCAGACTATGGTCACAATCAAATGTTGCACTGGACAAACTTGAGGCGTGGGCAAGTAAAAATGATGTCAAATTAGAAGATTGGCCTCATGGCCAAACCGCAAGAGCACTCCTATACCTCGATAGAGGCATGAAAGCAAGTGCTATCAACATAGTTGAAAAGACCATGAAAGCACATCCAAGACATCCACACTTGAGAAGATTGGCTATTCAATTGGCTATCCAAGGTGAGATGGAAATGCCGGAGAGCGAGACTACTGGATTAGTTTGGGCTGATACAATGGAAGGAGAATGGGAAAAGAATTGGGAATCCTCACACAATGTGGTCGTACCTCCAAGTGTTACCAATAATAGCATGAAAAATCATGCATGGAATGCAAACGCTTGGGCTTCTCGTAGGTCAAACGATAAACTAATGAGGGGCAGAAGCGATGGGAAAAAAGCAGACTGGTCGAATAATCCAGTTGCTAACCATCTGATACTAACTGGATTGATTACCACTGTTGGAGGCGTTCCAATTGATTTGGGAATGCCGGGTTGGATAAATTTCAAAGCTTGTGAAAAAGCAGGTTTATTCGATCTTTGATTAGAATAAACTGTCTATTAGCCCATCGATATCCTGTGGTTTTCCACAATACCTGCATCTCAATTCAAGTGGCTCTCGCTTGGTTACAATGAGTCTGTGAGGCAATGGCTCTCTAGGGTTGATTGTTATACAATTCGAAAATGTACACCTTGCAACATTAACAACTTCCTCTGTTAGATTTATTTCCAATTTTTCCGCAACAGTATATGCTCTTATTATGGCAACTGAAGCATCTGGAGCAACCAGTGAAAGTTTGTCAAGTTCGCCCTGTGTTAACTCTCTATCCTCAACTTTGATTATATCCTTCCCACCCATTTTCTTAGATGGCACATTCATAACAAGTGAAACAGGATTGGACATGTCTCCAGCAATGCCTAGCATCTTTAGGACTGACAGTGCTTTTCCTGCAGGAATGTGATCTATAACAGTCCCGTTTTTGATTGCAGTAACTCTGCGCATGTTTCCTTCTTGGCTCATATTACCCCTCCTGCTTTTTCTACATCCGCTGGAACTTCGACTCCCAGAAGTCGACACATCAACGCCATTCTTGCTACAACTCCGTTAAACGCCTGTTCAAAGTAACAGGCATGTCGAGTTGAATCAACTGAGGGATGTATCTCATCTACTCTTGGTAAAGGATGCATGATTATCATATCGGGCTTAGCTACATCCAAGTCCTTAGCATGTAACTTGTAAGCTCCTGCAACCTTTGCATATTCATCCTCGTCAGGGAATCTTTCTTTCTGGATTCTGGTCATGTAAATTACATCTGCTGTATTTATTTGTCCAAGTAGGTCGTCTGTCTCAACCACTTCGGCACCATTGTCTTTCAAATCAGATACTATTTCTTCAGGCATTCGCAAACTTTCAGGGGATGCAAATGTAACATTACATCCAAGTCTAGTCAAAGCATGTGACAATGAATGTACGGTTCTGCCATACCTCAGATCACCTGCAAGAACAACATTCAAACCCTCTAATTTACCATGAGCACGTCTAATAGTGAACAGATCTAGCATCGTTTGGGTTGGATGATGTCCAGCACCGTCTCCTCCGTTTAGTATTGGCACTTTAGCGCTATCACAGGCATATTGCGCAGCTCCTTGCCTTGGGTGCCTCATTGCGATAATATCTGTGTAACCGTCTACCATTTGTATCATATCAAACAGGGTTTCGCCTTTTACAACAGAAGAACTCTTCACATCTCCTAGGTTTACCACATCCCCTCCTAATCGTTTCATTGCTGTCTCAAATGACATTCTAGTCCTTGTGGACGGCTCAAAAAATAAATTTCCAAGTATTCTACCTTTCAGCAAAGGCAAGTATAGTTCTCCACGTGCTACTGGAAGCAATCTCTCGGCGTCATCTAATATCGAGATTATCTCTTCATCTGTAAGGTCGTCCATCGTGATTAGTCCGGGCATATTATTCCCCCTTCTGTGGGACTTGTGACTAACCCGACCATGAACATATGGGCGCGAGAACCCGCTTTCTTGATGAGGTATGAGATTATGCAAATATCCATGCGAAGGGTAGTTTTTCTAGCAATACTACTCCTGATACCCGCTTCGTGGGCCGAACAGGGACCAAACTGGACGGTGGAAGTAGAAGATCCCTTTGGAAATCCAATCAACGATTGCGACATCAATATAGTGGACCCATGGACTGGAGCAGAGCTAAATCAGCCCAAAGGAGGTATGTTCCTTCCTACCGCAACCTGTGAAGGATATGTTGTGATGTGGCATCCACCAGTCCCATCATCACAAACTACTGTCGTATTGGATGCCTATCCCATAATTGATAATCTGTTCTCGGTTGAGGGTGTCCATACAATTACAGTCCTAGGTAGTGATTGGCAAGCTAGTGTAAGCGATGGATTGGTAGATGCACCAAGTGGTGTTGAACTAATATTGCTAGGCGACGGTGGTAGTTATCAGAGGTATAATGAAAACCATATCCTAATACCAAATGCTACTGAAACATACGATTTGAGTGGAAATTATTCAGATAGTGTTACTGTGATTGCTGTCCACAAGATGACTGGACATATTGTTAGCTGGATCAATCAGAGTCTTACCGTTGGCGAATTCAACGGTGGATGGGAAGCAAGAGTTTTGATGGATGGATACCCTGTTGGTCAGACAACATGGCCACCAAATACTAGTTGGGTAAATCAGCAACTGAATTCTTCCCAGCCAGTGGGTAATGCTGTATTATCTCTTGAATCAGGCCTAATTCCCAACAGCGATGTAACCGGGAAATGGTCTGCAAATCACGTTTTCAACAAGGGGTTGGGTTTACCTTTCATACCAGGTGTTAACGCTGGAATCGAAAGTCAAGTGGAGAGGTTTCTTGATGGAGACGTGAATAACCTCAATACTCTTTTAGAGACTGTAATTTATCTCAATGGTAAAGAGGCAAACTGTTGTATTATTGATGATAATGATGTGTCTTTCAATAACATTTCAATCACATCAGATATCAACATCAGTCATTACAGTTGGGGTTGGAATGAGACTGCTGATGTATCATCATCAAGGTCCCACATTGAACTTATGAGATTAGAGGTGCCATTTCAAAATGATTTGCGCCAATCAACCCCTCTAACAATAAAAACCGGTGGAGAATACCAGTATCTCTCAAGCCCCCTCAATGAGTGGATTAGCGGAAATGCTAACGAGTTCTCACTTGCTCGAAATCTATCCTCAGTGTCCGGTTTTTACACTATTAGCCTAGGACTCAATTCACCTCCACAACTATCGATGATTGAGAGTAATGCACTGCCATGGGAAAACACATCGTATGATTTCGAAGTGACCATCAATGACGCCCCTCTTTCAAAACATGAATGTGAATGGAACATTTTTGGAGACAACATTAGCAAAGGTATCAATTTGTCATCTTTCGAACCGGACTCCTTGCTAGACGTATCTGTTCAATGCACAGATGAGGGGGGATTGGTTAGTATCCTCAATCGAAGTTTTATTCTTGATGATGATTCACCAATGATACACAACACTGATGACAATTTTGAGATATCCCCCGGCGTATTTCATCTTGACCTGAATGTAAGTGATGATCATGATACAGCTCTAGAGATTGTCTGGACCAGCAACAAGTCGCAAGACTGGTATCATACGGGTGCAAATCTCACTACTCAGTTCAACGTTGATTCAAAATTAAACTCAATCAGTGATAATATTACTGAAAGGCATAAACAAAGGAATGAGATTCAATACTGGTTGATGGCTAATGTAACTGATGATGTAGGACACAAAACGAGTAAAACTTGGAATGTAAGTTTGAAAGATAATGCCCCTCCAGTCGTAATTTCCAAATTACTAAAAAAGCGGCCAAATGAAGATTTGACAGAAATTGGTTATGATGGATCTGGAGTCGATAACTCGGTGTTCGTAACAACAGGCTGGGAGGAGGTGAATTCTCCTGCAAGATTGGGTGATCGAATAAAGCTTGATTTAACCGAATCCTATGACGACCATGATTCAATTGACAAAATTAAATTTGCAATTGAATTTTTGGGAACAAATGTTTCCAATATCAGCTGGGATAACGCACAATTTTATGAGCTCCCAAACCCGGGGATAGGCAGTCATCCACTCAGAATTACTACTGTTGATACTAAGGGTAATTCTGCAAGTTTTTTGCAAAGTATTGCAATCGCTCCACCTATTCAGAGAGATTTGGAAATAATCGGAATCATGGCTGTGTCTGAAGATGTGAGTCCCGGAAAAAATCAATTCTGGATTACAGTGCAAAATAATGGAGCTACGGATACAGAATTTATGCTGTGTACGAAATATGAGTGTGTTACCTCGATTGTTGAGTCATCTAATTACCAAAAAACCTCAACTAAACTGGTTTTGATTGAAGACGATTTAGACTGGTTTGATTCTTTTTCAGTCGATTTATCATACATTGATGACTCAAATCAAACCGTTATCAAGCACTCATCCAGCAATTATGAATCTGGAATTGGGCTGGATTTCTTTGATTTGTTTGTAATCGTAGTAGTTGCGGCATGCGGTATTTTGTGGCTCAGAAGTAGAGATAAACCGAGATTCTGATATGTGTGAATAACTGAGGGTAAACCATGGATGGCTTTGTTGATCTCGAAGATGCAATCAAGGCTGAAATGGATCTCAGGGAAAAAAGGTTAGAGAAACTTTCGGGATTTTCCGCAATTCTAATGCTTGCAGTTTCGATTTGGCTTGCATGGCCCTCAATAAATTCAACGATTAACGGTGGTTCCCTAAATTCGGATTTAAGATACGCAATGGTAATTATAGCCTGGGCTGTTTTTGTTCAAGACTTAGGAAGCATGGAAAAGCAGGCTAGATCAAGAATTGGAACAGTCTGCACGATTTTTTGGTTGCCAATAACCATTGTAGCTTTGAATTATATCGAGGGAAATACGTCTGAGATCCTAGGGATGTCAATACTAATATCTGTCTCAGGTGCTCTTTTTGTAACTAGCAGAAATATATTGCGAGGCGATATTTCTGTGTTGAAGTATAGAGCAATTATGGGATTCCTTGGATTAATTCTATCTGTTTCCTTGCTAACCACTGCAGACTTCGATAATCTTGCCTCTTATCTCCAATTATTTGTGTGCTTAATGGCCCTCGCATTGGTATTGTACGATTGGTATGGAAATGATGACATGCGTCAATCGAGAAAAGAATTTGATGTAAGATTAAATAATCTAGAATCTGTTATACTTAATCTAAGAAGTGAAGGTGTTGCAATAGATCAGGCAGCAAGTTTAGTCATGACTGGCAGAGAAGAAGGTCATAGAGATCCTGAGTGGGGAATGCGGCTTTTGGATGAAGCCGAAGAGGATATTGAACGGACACTCTCGCTTGCAGGAGATATTGATGAAATAAAGGAAGATTCCTTGAAGGCTATATCGGAGGCTGAGAAAATTGCACCTGTTGTAAAACGCCCCCGAAAGGCTTGGGATATGGGTCAAAGGGAATTAGAATTAGGCAGTCTACGAGAGGGAGAGGCTTTATTCAGACAAGCTAAGAAAAACGCTCTTGAAATAATCAAATGGTGGGCTAAAGCTGAAAATGCGATTGCAGAAGCTAGCAACGTTCTTTCAAAATCGGAGCATAAGCAGCAAAATTTAGAGGATTTGCTGATGGAAGCAAAGAAAAAATTGGCTTCAGAAAAACCAAAACAGGCCTTTGAATTTGCCATGGTAATACCCGAGCAAATTTTAGCTGGTGAAAAAGCACTGATAATTGCCGAAAAATCAGTTAAAGATGCGGCAAAATTGCTAAAATCGGCAGATGGTTTGGACAAAACTCAACTTGAGCAGAGGCTTGATGATGCTGATGATGCAATTTTACAGGGAAATTCTGCTCATGCAAAAGGACTAGCTGATGGAATAATAAGGGAAATTAACTCAGAGAGAGAAGCAATGGATGATGTTAGAAGGGCGCTAAGACAAAAAAAGCACCTTGTGTCACGATGGGCACAAAGAGATGATATTGCAGAATGGGACTCTAGGCTGACCGCCATTGAAGAGGAAGCTGAAAATTTAAGATGGACTAGTGCCGCATCTTTGCTAGATAAATTGACGACAGATTTGGATTCTGTATCAAAAGAAAGTGAGGAAGCCTCTGAATTAATTGAATATCTCACTCAACAGTGGGCTATATTGAGAAATCAATGTGATGCCAGCAACATCAGTGTTGGTGATGATGACAGGAAAGAGGTGGAAAAAGCGATTGCCATTGCTAAAGACAGTTTGAAGGTAGGAAACACAGAAGTATGTCTTGAATCATTGGGACGTGCTGACAAATTTATGGAAAGGCTCCAAAGAAGAGTTTGATCATGAGATTTGTTTACTCATTTCACAAGCCTTGCAAACACTTCCGCTACAAACCTGGCCGCACTCAGGACAATTTATTGGCTTAACAGAAGACAGGCTGCTGCCTGCCATTTTCCTCAACTTCTTTATGTCATCCGCCATTCTAAGTAGGCCATGTCTCGTTCCGGGAACGTCTGCTTCCATCTTTGCGATAGTTTCTCTATGTCTAAATCTCAGTGCTCCATCCCCATGTGGACATTCCTCGTGGTGAATTGGCAATTTCTTATGCAGAGCATAGAGGTGAATTTCTTGCTCTGGAACCCACCTAAGTGGCACGATTCTTGGAGCCATCCCTTCTATCGGTGTATCCGTATGAGGAGCGAGTCGAAGTGTCCTTTCAATGTCTCCATTTTGCATGTTCATCATTATTGTTTGAGCCATATCATCTAGATTGTGTCCTAATGCGATAACATCCGCACCTACTCTTTCTGCAAGGTGATTTATGCCTTGCCTCCTGAACACGCCACAGTACGAGCAAGGAGCTTTCTTGTCCTTTTTTTCAATTATCTTTTGTGCTACCTCGTCCATCTCTTTGAACCCTAACTCAGGGTATGAAACCGTCTCAAATCTTACTCCTAGGCTCTCACAAAGTTCTCTTGCGCATTCAAGAGACGGAGGACGATATCCTTCAATACCTTCATCAACACATCCTCCAACAATAGTAACATCTCTTCTTTGGTTTAGATTATCATGGATCCTTTCCAGCAATACCGC
>CEUG01010101.1_pt1 | contig 13455 bp, 10 predicted proteins | sample 531421 | NCBI WGS metagenome assembly CEUG01 (sample SAMEA2622901, study PRJEB7988) | marine metagenome | biome: marine biome (ENVO:00000447); feature: surface water layer (ENVO:00002042); material: "saline water (ENVO:00002010), including plankton (ENVO:xxxxxxxx)" | depth 5 m | reverse complement strand
ATTCAAATCTCACTCTTAAACTCAGATGAAGAGGCAAAAACTATTGTCATAGATGTGGTTATAGAAGCGAAGAACGAATGGTCGAAGCAGGGACTAGTCACTGAAACTGACTCACTAGGAAGATTCAATATTGCTATGACTTTGAGAAACGACGGTAATGCGGAAGATGGAATAATTGTGCAGTTGCAGTGTTCCCATTACACTACCATGACCTTGATTCCACCAACTGATTCAATCACTGAAGAAGATGTTGCATTTCCTCGTTCATTTGTCATAAACGGCATTGAGTTCGGTGATAACTTTACCATAAGGGCTTGGGCAGAAATACCAAAACAACAAACGAGTAACGGAACGATGTATCTCAACATAACAATTAGGTCAAACCTCGCTCCGGATGAACCGATTTCTTTCGCTACAAGTGTTGATTATTTAGGGTCATCATGGCAGAGTAATGATGATGATTCTAGTAAGAACGATCTTGCCAAGAGTGTTGCATACGCTTTCAGTATACTTAATTCATGGAAATGGATTATAATATCAATCATGGTGTCCTGCGTTATTGTGGGTAAAGCCTATCGGGATAGAAAATATCGGTTACAAAACACAATTGATTGGCATCAAGAAGCCAATAGAACCGAGAGCAAACCTGTTGACGACTGGATGGCAAAATTTAGCCGTGAAGAGCGCCCAACAGTTGAGGATTCTGCGCCACAAATACCAGCTGAACAATTTAAACTTGGATTCAAACAAAAATCGCCAGGTGTAAAACCTGTTGCTACACCGGTTGATGAGCGATTGCGAGACGCAGCAGCATTAGTCTTAGATACTCATGACAAGACTAATGTTATAGAGGAAGCCGACACATTGCTAGAATCAATAAATGTTGATGGGATAAACTCGATACCGCAAGAAAATACCAAACTGACTAGCCAAGATTATGTCCCTAGTAGGACCAACCGGAACGACCCCCAGATGCTACTCAATAAAGCTACCAAATCGGAAGACCATGTTAAAAGTGTTCCGTTACCCGATGAGCCAAATGCCGTGGATGACCTAGATTTTTGAGATAATATGTTAGTTATTGGCGTAGACGAGGCAGGTAGAGGTCCTGTGATTGGCCCTTTGGTGGTATGTAGCGTTGCCATACCATCTAAGGACGAAAAATTATTGCTCGATATGGGGGTGAAAGATTCAAAATATTTGTCAGCCAAAAAACGTCAAAACATTCATTCATGGTTCATGGAGAATTATCAGACAATGGGCTGGAATTATTCAATCACCTACGGTAAACCCGAACAAATCGATGAGGCTGTTTATCGAAATGGCCTCAATTTATTAGAGTGCCAATTGTTTGCTGAAAGCATAAACAGGTTAAACATTCAGAATAAATTACCTACATCAATCATTTGCGATGCCTGTGATGTAGATGAGGTTAGATTCACACGCAGAGTTGCGCAGTCAATAGAAAGTTGGCCGTGGAATAACTCACAAATTAACAGCTACCACAAAGCCGATGACCAATTTCTAGTTGTTGGCCTAGCTAGTATATTGGCAAAGCAAGCCAGAGATAAGGCTATTCAAGATATACAGGAAACCCTAGATTTCCCAATTGGTTCGGGATATCCCAGTGATGCAATCACTATTGCCGCTGTACATTCTATGATTGACCCAGTGCCACACGAACAGCTCCGTTGGTCTTGGTCGACTGTTGAGCGTATTTGGAAGGAAAACCACTCAACTAACGTGCCGATTAGAACCATCACTAATGGCCAACAGAAGACGCTGTTTTGACCATTCAATTGATGAAGTATCGACCATAGGGTCACATGTTTGCCATGGATTGGTCACCGGATAAAGAAACCGAAACAATGCTGTGGCACATGGCCATCCAAAACGCAATTGAATACTCGGGAAAAGCCGTTCCCGGTTCGGTAATTGGTCGAATAATGAGTATTCGTCAAGACCTGCGTAAACATGGAAAAATACTCAGTCCACTTATCGCTCAGAAGGTTGCTCAGGCAAATACTCTGGCGGTTGAGGAAGGGTTGGAACACCTACGTCAAATTCTGGAGGAGCAAGCACCTGAGCTACTGATTGAGAGAGAAAAGCAAGCACGTCGTGTTGGATTACCAGAGTTGGTCAATGCTGAGAAAGGCAAGGTTGTGTTACGCTTCGCTCCAAACCCTAACGGACCGCTATCATTCGGTCACGCTAGAGGTCTGGTAATCAATGGAGAATATGCCAAGGATTACAATGGCGAACTAATTCTGAGATTTGATGACACCGATACTACAGTTAAACCACCATTGATTGAAGCATACGATAACATTCAGGATGAGGCTGAGTGGATTCTGGGCTATAAACCACATCGAATAGTGATAGCAAGTGATAGGATTGGCATTTACTATGAACATGTTGAATTGATGCTTGATGGTGAATTCGGTTATGTGTGCACATGCAGCGCTGAGCAGTTTAGGGAGTATCGAATCAATAAATCGAATTGCCCATGCAGAACTAATAATAAATTGAAAAATCAAAGTCTATGGACAAAAATGCTCGACGGAGGTTTTAGACCAGGGGAAGCAGTCGTTCGGGTCAAAACCGACATGAGTCTGAAAAATCCTGCTCTCCGAGATTGGCCGGCCTTAAGGATACAAGATACTGTGAAAAATCCTCATCCCCGACCAGAGGTTGGCTCTAAGTATAGGGTTTGGCCGTTGCTTGATTTCCAGAGCGCTGTTGAGGATCATCTGCAAGGGGTAACCCACATCATAAGAGGGAAGGACCTGATGGACTCAACCCGAAAACAAACGCTATTGTACGCACATTTTGGTTGGCAATATCCCGAAACCATGTATTGGGGAAGAGTCAAAGTTCACGAATGGGGAGGTTTCTCAACATCGCAAATGCGTAAAGAAATCGAATCTGGCAGATATACTGGTTGGTCAGACCCTCGGCTGCCAACAATTGCTGGACTAAGCGGTCGTGGTATTCAAGCGGACGCACTGAGGAATTTTTGGCTAGAACTAGGCATCACACAAAAGGACATTGCTGTGCCACTAGCCTCATTGTACTCACACAACATCAAAACTATTGATGACGATGCACCACGAATAGCCTTTGTAAGGAATCCAGTTGCCATAAGTTTGGTTGGTATCGAAATGGATGAAATTAACATCCCCACTCATCCAAACAATCTTACTTTGGGCCACAGGACTATCAATTTAGCTGAATCATTGGTCTATGTCGAAGAAAGCGATTTAGCCACCAATAAACTACGCTTGAAGGAATTTGGTGATTTTGACCTCGATGGACATCAGGCTAAATTCATTGCCTCAGAGCGAACTGACAACAGGAAAATTGTTCATTGGGTTTCGGAGGGAAGTTCGACAGAAGCGAGTATATTGATGGTCATAAATGATGAACTAACCTATACCACCGGTAGATTGGAACTGCACAACTTGATGCCTAATACTCCTGTTCAATTGGAAAGAATTGGCTATGGGATTATAACAGAAGATAATCAAGTAAAATTTACTCATAATTAGTAAGTATCAAATCTTTCAACATCTAGGGTCATCTGATGCCAACCGAAGGCAAGACTGTTGCAGAATTAGACCTTGATGATGAGCACATAACTGCTGGTATAGAAGATACCTTACAAGAAGCTGCAAGAAGATTGCTCTCAGTCCCAGGTGGAATTTTAATCGTTTTATCTGACGATGCTAAAGTTAGAGGAGTGATTGGCTACAAGCAGCTGCTGATGGCCATTGACAAAGAAATAGATACAAAGTCAGCGAAATGTGGTGAATATATGGAAATGGATTTTTTGGAAATACGGTTAACCGATGACATATCCGACGTATTAGAAAAAATTAGACAACGTTCACCACAAGCAGTTGTTGCTGTAGATAATAATGGTGATTTCAGTGGTTATTTCTCTCCGTCGGATTATCAACAGAGCAGGAAGATTGTCCGCTCTCTAAAAAATCTTAAATTATAATCAACCAACGATTTTTATGGTTTTTCCGCAACCTGAACATGCAACTTTCAATGGCCTCTCATCACTGAGAATAGGAATTTTAGTTTGACAGGATGGACAGTTTACTGATGGAATACTAACCTCAAGAGTTGATTGAGGACTACCATCAACTTGCGGCTTTTCAGATTTTTTCGCTCGGCGAGGGCTTACCAAGCCAGTTACTATCCACAGCAGTGTGGCGCCACCAGAACCAGCGAAAACAAATATTGGTGGGTAAGAAAATAAGTAGATTAATGCCACAATGGGCAATAATACCAATTCTAGCCACAGAAATCTTCGGTGTTTGTTTTTGGTAATTGAGAATGCACTAAACAGGCCAAACAGAACTATTATTGAGGTAATTATTGTTAATGGCATTGGAGCAAACAGAAGGTTGTCATTTGGTTGAATTAATATCGTATAAACCTCGTCTAAACCTGTAGAAGCTGCCTCAATGCTAATGGTTTCCCCCCATGGATATCTGGAGTGTGAAAAAGATAAGTAATCCGATTCTAACATTTCTGAACTACCAAATGAGGTCAATACGGAGGATTTTGCTTCAACAGTTATCGAATAATCTTGCCACAAGGGTGTAGTTTGAGTGAGGGTGAAACTTCTCAATAACTCGAACTGTTGCCCGCTAGTAAGTGTTTGAAGTGTTGAAAAAGTCAGCGTAAGCGGATGATTTACAACCCTATTCTCACCTAACAAGTCTACTGATATAGAGATTGTATCAAATTCTGCTGAGTCACCAATCAGTTCATTGCTAAGCAATTGCATGCCGTTCACATCGCTCATGTAAGTCCTGTAACGGGTTTTCATTTCTCTCTCAAACTGCTCTTTTTCGACATTTTCTATATTTCTACTTTCACGATCATCACTACTAACACCACCGGGGCTCCAACCAAACAGTACCGAGTTTGTAGATAAATCGGTATCACCAATATGGTCCATCCCCCACCGCATCCAAAATGCCATTTCCCCGTCTATTTCCAGAATCGTGGTTTTTGCCATTTTTAGTTCACCATCGTCACTTGATAAATCTATCAACTGCGTAATAGCCAACGGGCTACCTTCGCCGCTAGTGCGTAATGGTTCATCTGCTGGGTAGAATGTTCCGGTGCCGCCTCCAGTGTCGGTGACTTCAATGGTGAATTGAGTTGAACCTTCTATAACCGGCCCGTTAGATTGAAAATTGAGTCTTATTGAAACCTGAATATTGTTTAAACCGCTTGCAGCATCAACCCATGTCCAAGTAACCACAATAGAATCACCTCTTGAAGTTTCTATTGGGTCTCCGGTGATTTTTATGCCATCAACAAACATCTCTATTGATTCGGAATATGCTAGGGCATCAATTCCAAAGGGAGAATCTATGACTGCTGAAAGGTAAATATCACCACCCTCTACCAGAGGGTTGTCAATTGACAACTCCATCAGCGGTATTTCTGCTGACATGCTGGAGGGATATTCGGTGGACCCCCAAAGAAATTCAAGCTTTGCATCGCCACCAGGGACTGTGAATACGACCGAACGAGCACTGAGTTCCAACTCAATTTCACTCGAGGCTGAGACAGACATTTGTTCGACTGGAATCGCAAATTCAATTTGCCCTTCGCCTTGACCTAATACTGACGATTCTAAGTTGGTAGAATCAGAGAAAATTTGTGAGCCAATTTTAACACTTGCAGTAGCATTAATCTGAGCACCTCCCGCATCACTGACACGATAATTTATCACCAAATTCCAGGTTGATTCTGGAATTGAACCAGGCCAAACTCGGCCAAAACTCCAAGTCCCGACCGTCTCTTGGGAAGTTATTGAATTGGTTATTTCTGCATTATCTCCATCATCATCAAGTAATTGAGAAAAAGGCGTTAGTTGTCCTGTTGAACTACCTGTCATGTAAAGTTCGACGTTGTGCGCATCATCGCAACATACCACAGCGGTTTGAGCATTAGCAGAAGCGATTATACCCGATGCGAATGGTATAGACACCATCACAAAAATAAGCACAAAGTGGACAAAGCGCCCTGAGTATCTACCCAACACAGACCGACCAGTAACTTCTGCCTCATAATTTACTCTGTTGAGTGTGAGAATCGAGGCTGCTTTGTAGATAGATAAGAAAAATCACAGCGCTTTTTCCAATAGAGTTCCAAGTTCCTTCTCAAATAACGACACAAGGGCTTCACCTACTTCCCCCTGAAGGTCCTCAGGTAGTAACCTTAGACCAAGGCGGGTTGCTGCGCGAGTGGCTTTTAATTCGGCATAAATTGAACGTGCTTTTGATTGAAAATAATATGATACAGCTTCCTTAATTTCAGCCTTTAATTCAGGGTCTGCTTCAACTTTGTTACGGATGTGTGACTTCAGTTCATCCTTGACCAAATCTCTAAACGCTTCGATAACTAAATCTTCAGTAGACATCAAATCCTTGATTTGGTCTTTGATACTCCCCGTTAGCAAACGCTCTATGGCCATGGGTAGGCGAGTTAGCACTATGGTTTGAACTCATCGTCTATGACTAACAGAACTTACCAGTGGAAATCAGACTGTTGAGAACCTCTCTCGCATGATCTTTGCGCGCCTTTTCCTCTGACGGCCATTCACTCTTTGCAATGTGTATCTGGCTGTGTAAATCAAGGGGTTCATCGCCTATGAGTATTCTGAACCAGAGTAGTTCTTCCAGCCTTGGCGTCGAGAGATTTTTGGCTGATAGAGTCGGCAGTGATAATTCACTCATGGCCTGTTTCCTTTGTTCAAAATCCATTTTCCCCCACCTTTTAGTAAGACGTTTCAATATAGACTCCGGGAAATCCTGTATCATAGAAGTTATTGGGGATTCTACTTCAGGAAGCGGAACTAATCGTATTGAACCCTCGTCTTGAAGCAGGTCGCGCAATTTTGTATAGACTGGATCGTATGAATGATCGAGTGATGTTCTAAGCCATTGGCCAGAACCTGAAATTGACCTAAGCCTTCGGACCCTAGTTCCATTTGGTGCAATAAGCGCAGCTATCGCAGCAGATTGAATAACGACATCTAAAGCACCGTTATGCTGTTTGTCCGAATTTGGGTGGGTTACTGATATACTAAGAGGGACTATCCTTAGGCGCCCTTGGTCATCAACCTCACTTTGACTCCAAGTATCTTCATATTGTTCAATACTAATTACTAGTTGAGCAGTGGAATTGAACGAGTAATCTTGGCCCTTTGGCTGATCTTGGGTTGAGTTGAGGACCTTCCTGCTATATGGTATCTTAGCATCCATCATGGCAGACTCTAGAAATGCTAACGATACAATGCTGTCTAAATCGGCAGTGGCAAATATTGCTATACTGCCAGCACTTCTTATTTGTTCAACAACCATTATGATTCGGTCTTTAGCATCCCGGAATAGTTCATTTTCTGTGAGGTCTTGCATAGTCATCCAACAACCAATTATGTAGCTGTTTTACGAAAGTGCCAATTACTCAACCATAAGTCTTAGTTCGTCTCGCTTATATCGCCAGTCCATCGGTAGTTTTCCTTCAGAAATGTAGTAACTAGCTAATTTTCTAATCTTTGCTTCGGTTATTTCTAGCGACCGCTTGTTGTGAAGGTCTTTGTGATTGCCACCACCCAAGTGCTCAATGATTCTAACAGCCTGTCTCATCAAGTTCATCATGTCCTCTGGGTATGAACCGCCAATGTCATGTTCTGCAAGAATTGCACCAATTCGCTTTCCAGTAACAAGTCTTACGTCTGGGACTGCGTGTTGATCTCGCATGATTGTCCCGATGACAGCAGTTGTGTGGCCAGCCTTGCCAAGCTCTACGACAATTTTTGTTACCTCAGCCGCATCAGTATTTGACCACTCTGGAGCCTCGGTTACATACGGCTTTGACGAGCCACTTTTGCCTCTTCTTGACTTATACATACGTGCCATGATAATCACTCAAGCACCCTTGCGACTTGCCTCTCATTATTAACCACTCCGCATATGTTGTCTGGAATATGTTAGCTACAACCGCTGATGCCCTTTTGCTATCATCCCCGGAGTTGTCGACCACTCCCAGCCGGATGCAGTAGCCCTCGCCAAACCAACAGGTGTGGAATTTTGCATCACTAACAAATCGTCACCTGACTGGATACCGTCATCGTAACTATCTACAATATTGGAAAAAATATCGCCTTTCCAAATAACTTCGGGGTTCAAATTAATTTTCTTCAGCGACGAATGTCGTGATATTATTGGAATTGAGGCTTTTGCCAGAGAAAATCCACGCCGGTCATTTGACCATAACGCAATTTGCTTGCCATCAACCTCAATTCGCCAAAAAGGAGGCTTGCCTCGTATTTTTACGCCTTCAAGCCACAAATCGTTTTCCATTTTGTAACGCGCAATACTGCTAAAGTTATCGAGCAGTATTTTGTGATGTTTACGATTCCTAATTTTGTTATTCATTGATACTTCAGCAACTACCTGACTTAAGTTGGCCAGTGCTTCTTTTGAGGTCGCAGGCAATCCTTGTCGAGTAGCAAAATAATCCACCCCATCTAAATCAAAGTCCATTGATGAATGATTGATAACAGTGTGGTAGTTATGCCGATTAATTAATGATAATAGCATTTGCTTGGTCCTTTCGATTTCATTGAGACTCCAATCACCAGTCACTGGGATGTCATAGTGTGATGCAGGCCAAGTCTCTTCCAAATCTCGGGGAACTAAACCAAGGGGCGATGTAACCATCACTTCGTGGAAAGCGCTGTTACCGATAGCATCTAGGAACTTCCTATGTGAATTGGACATGCGATATGGTTTCCGAGCAGAGCATGGCAGAAGAATCAATACTTCATCAAGTCCATGCGGTGGCTGATAGTTCTGGTTCATGAAGTCAACCCACTTGGTTATGATTGGGTTATTTAGCGAATCGTGAGAGTTACAATGCAGTATAGTGCCTTTAGGAACATGTGTGATACCAACATCGGGGTTTTCTCGAGTTATCTTGTCATGATACCTTAGATGTTCAACAAGATTTGGACTATTCAATGATTGTTGTTCGACCAATGCTCTCAGTGTGCCGTTTGATAACCGTGATTTTACCTCTGCAATGGCCGACCGCCATTGCTCAATTTGTGCTTCTATTGTGGACTCTTCGCCATCTACCTCAGCGACTATTTCGCGTGGACCATAGCATGTCAATAAGATGTTTGATGCTGCACACATGCGTGAACGTGACAAGTCGAAAATATCAACGCCAAACCATGTTAATACAGCAATATTATCTGGGCCACCTAAACCTGGAGTCCAGACAAGTGCGCCGGGGAATTGCGACTTAATAGCCATCAGAGCATCTACCAGTTTTCTCTGCTGACTAGCCAGTTGAACCGCATCAACGAGTACTACAATGCTTGGTTGTGTGTCTAAGTTTAACAGAGAAGAATCATGGTTTAGTCGCTGCCATGAGATCGGTAGTAATCCCCCCTTGCCAGCTGCTTCGCCTGCATCCGCCTCATCGAGGGAGGGAGGCAAAACATGGCCAATCGTTGTAATGTAATTTGGACTGTTGCGGTCAAAGTTAGGTGGCGACAAGGGTAGGTTGGAATTTACTGACAAGGTCTGAGGTATTTCATCATCGGTAATAGCGCTAAACGGAGCTAATTTCTCACCTATCTCCACATCATCCTCTAGGCGTATCAGACAAGGTGTTCTAGCGCTGGGTGATTTCCTGTCCCCCAATGCCCAGCTTCGAGCAAACATGTAACGGTGAGCAACTGTTCTGCCCAACTCATTCGCCATAGATGATGCTGATACTATTCGTACAAGAATAATTCCTTCCAGACCTTAAGTTCAAACATGACAAACCCGACGCCGCACCATGCAGGGTATATTGCGTCCAGCCTTGTTGACGCTGATGCTGCTGTTAGTTGGTTCAAGTTTTTCGATTGTTGGCAATAATGAAACCGTCAACAATAAAACGGAGTTTAACCAACAAACAATACGATTTACCGAACACGAGCAAAACTATAGTTGGCCTATGCAAACTGGTGAGTTTTTCAGTATTCATACCAACTGCCAAACCTGCACATCGGAACTGTTGTTTGACGGTGATGTAGTGGGCGCTAACCAGCAAAACTACACTGGAATGGTATATAGTGCTGGAGAATTGCTGTTAGTTATTAGTAATCCGCAAGATGAGGAGTACGATATATCGCCATTGACAGGTGTTACTGACAACTATCCTGCCACGAGGCCAGCCCCGAGCACCAGTGCTGACCTAGCGGATGTATACACTTGTCAAACAGAATACCTTTGTATTGATGAATTCTCTTCATCATTGGCAAGCAAAAGGATATTACCGGAGACTGGTGATTCGAGATTCTTCTCAGGAGTTCTAAATAATCAGCAGGGCGAATACCTCGGATTTAATGTGAGTTCTGACACTTCGGTGGAGATAAGTCTAGAGCACACCAGTGCCAATATTTTGATGGAGGCTTATTTCCAAAATTCAACCGATGAAGTAGCAATCGGCGAAATTATCACAACAAATGAATCGATGAACTATGCAACTAATTCCAATCATTATTTTCTAGACATTGTAGAAGATGGAAGACTTTTCATAAAACTCTCCTCGGCCACACAAAACACAATATGGTCAGTTGGTGTTATTGCTCATCAACTGATACCATCAAGCATGATTAATCTAAATGATTCGATACCAATAACCGGTCATTCAACCAGGACCATAATTTTCGATTTAGTTGATACCACTGCACCGGTACTAACTGCGGTTGCAACGTCAGTTGAATACCGATATTACTCGTTGATTGGGGTTAACTGGATTTTCTCCGGCAATGGAAGCATGGAGCCTAATATTGCACAACGAATCTTTCCTCTACCGACAAGCAATGCGGTAAAACTGCAATTAAGTGCTGATGTATTCTATTTGACATTGGCTGCCGAAAGTTTTGCCGATGGTGGAAGTCAATTTGAGGCACCATCATTACCACCTATGCAAAGCACAACTGAAAACTCGACCTGGCCATTGCTGGATATATTTGGCGAAAGCACTCAAGGTGAATTTACTAATTCAATTCGAGATTCATCAGACGTCTATCGTATTGAGATAGAAGCATGGGAAGATTCCATACATTTTGTAATGGTCGAAATTATTGGTGATATCAATCAGTTTGAAATTGAGATGGTGGAAAAGGATCAAGAAGATTGGTCTGAGGTCGATGCAAAGGTGAAAACAACCACTCTTGGCAAGTTGAGCGTCGCTATGGAAGTTTCCAGAGGAACACATTTTTTTAGAATCTCACTCCTAAATGCTACCATTGAGACAGAATGGGGTAATTACACACCCCCAACAGAATACACACTTCTAACTACATATGAATTAGTTGATGAAGGGGAGGAACCGTGGTTCCCTCCTGATGAAAATGCCGAGAAGTGGGGGAGTGTGGCCCGGTGGTTTATGGGTTTTTTACTTCTGCTACCAGCATTATATTTGGGTCTTATTCAAGTCCGTAAGCAGCAATTTGCCAAACAGATGCTGAGCAGACAACAACGCCTCGAGTGGCTTACTGCTAGATTGGATAGTGGCATAAGCCCCAAAAGGAATCGTCGAGATTTAGCCAAGTCATTAGATGCAGTCGCAACACTTGATTGGGATGATGCATGTGGTGTATGGGGTGATGCCAGCATTGTATATCGAACTGATGAATTAGCAATCGCTTGTTGGAAGGTCGACCGAAGAATCAGTAAAAATCCAGACGCTTGGCCAATAATTATTGGAATTTATGTGATTTCAGGAATTTGCGAAATAGCTGCATTACGCCTTGATTCTCCAACGGGGGAACCTTGGAACATAAAATCAGTTACGCCAAGATTTTTGCATAGCAATTACGAGATATTTCTCGATACCATGAACGAGGGAAACAAAACCTTCCTCTCGATCGAGTTGGCTGGCTCAGCCAATGCGGTTGATATTGAGCTAAATGGTCGAATGAATGGTGTTCCATTTGCTTGTCGACCCACTAAAACTCTGATTAGAGATGAAGAGGAATAATTACTGGCGACGCTTTTTCGCATCCTGTTTGATACGAGTTTCTAGTTCCTCATCGGAATATTTTGGTTTATTCGACTCGAGATGTTTTGCCTGAGATTTGCTGACTTTTTCCGGTAACTGTAACTTGACTAGAACGACTACATCACCCCGACCAGAGCCTCTTAATCGTGGCAAACCTTTGCCTCTGATTTCAATTGTTTCACCTGAATTCGTCATTTTTGGGATGACTATTTTCAAATCGGTGCCATCTATATGTGGTAAAGTAATCGTCACCCCTAGAACCAATTCTTCGTAAGGCAATGGTAGTGACATAATCAAATCTGCACCAGATCTTTCAAACCAATCATGCTGCTCAACTTCTAATTCTATGAATAAATCACCATTTTCACCTCGTCCCCTCAATGCAGGTTCACCTTTACCACGCATTCGTAATCGAGTTCCATCATCAGCACCTTTTGGAATGTTAAACCGCAACTTAGTCTCTTCCATCTGTTGCCCATCGCCATTGCAAGATTTGCATTTAGTCTTAATCAATTGACCCATACCTGAGCATTTTGGACAATCTCTGATCACATCTTGAACAAATGGCCCAACTTGCTGCCTAGCACGGATTTTACCCTGTCCACCACAATTACTACAAGAGATAATGTCACCATTCTCTGCACCCGAACCATTACAATCTACACAAGAAGTTGGCAACTCGACGGTTAATTCCTCCGATGTGCCTTGGTATACCGACTCCAAATTGATACTATATCTGATAATTATGTCATTGCCGCGGTTACGTGTTCGCCTTGAATTGCCGCCAAAGAAGCTTGAAAAAAAGTCACCGCCAAGTATATCCTCTAGGTTGATATTAAATGACCCGCCGCCAAAACCACCGAATGGTGAACCGCCCGGTGCGTTGTGCCCATAACGATCATACATCTGTCGTTTTTCATCATCAGAAAGTACTGCATATGCTTCCTGGATTTCTTTGAATTTATCTTCAGCATCTGGCTCCGAACTCCGGTCGGGGTGATATTTGCGAGCCAAACTACGGAATGCGTTTTTTAGTTCTTTTTCACCTGCTGATTTGTCAACCCCGAGGACCTCATAGTAATCACGCTTATCAGCCATCGACGGACCTCCGTTAAATGCCTCCGGTAGATTAACATCTTTCAATTTCACGGAATTAATTACAACTCAGACCCACAATTATCACAAAATCTGTCCCCGGCTCTGAATCGATAACCGCATTTTTTACAAACATAGGATTGCGTGTTACTTGATTTAGTGAATGATTTTTTATTATTAGTCGACAACATCGCCATTGATTCCAAACTTTGTGCGACGTTATTCTGATTATTTGGTGGTGCGAATGCAGAATGTGTTTGC
>CEUG01106338.1_pt1 | contig 13529 bp, 9 predicted proteins | sample 531421 | NCBI WGS metagenome assembly CEUG01 (sample SAMEA2622901, study PRJEB7988) | marine metagenome | biome: marine biome (ENVO:00000447); feature: surface water layer (ENVO:00002042); material: "saline water (ENVO:00002010), including plankton (ENVO:xxxxxxxx)" | depth 5 m | reverse complement strand
GTAAGTCGAGCGAGCCTTCCCTCCATAAGCCCCTCCCCCTGTAAATGCCGATATATAGATCGTATGCCACCAGTCGCTCACCATAAACAGGCGACGCCAATGTCTCTTCAAACCGATGATCACACTATAACGGACATTCCCTGTCGTGTGACGCGCCCAAGGTTCAGGAATGATCGCCTCTTGTGGAATGCCCTGACGCTTCGCCTCTTTCGCCATCACATGCGCCTCCACAAAGGCGTTATGCACAGCCCCTCCACTCGTGATAAGCCAAGGCGCGAGTCCACCATCGTACAAACGTTTCCCTCTCTTGATGCGGGCTCTTTGCAACCATGTAACCTCTCCCTTTGGGGACGCCGGGACACCACACACTGCGATCGCATCAAAGCCGTACATGGCCTCACGAAAACCTCTGTCTTTCCTCGCAACTGCCGCCATCAAAGCGAGTCCCCACTTGCGCCCTTTGACCTCACGAAGCAATTGTCGGCGCTTTGTGTCTCTCTTCAAAGATGTAGGTAGAGGATGTCGGGAAAACCAACGTCGCAGACATTGGACATCCTTTTGACAGGAGCGCAAGAACATGCGCTTTTGTTTGGCTTTTGGGTCCTCTTCAGACCAGGTCCATTGCCAGACAAAGAGACACACCTCCAGCTCCAACCAAAACCCAACGCCGCCGAGAGTGACATACCATGACGCGATGAGGATGTTTTTGATTTGACGACGCCATTTATTCTTCATCTTCTACAGGCTTCTCATAACGTTCAAACGCATCGCGTCTGTAAGACGGCGCGTTCTTATGTGCAAGCAACCTCGGTGGCAACCAAAAGTCATCGCGAAATGTCCGCTCATCAAGAGGTTCCTCTGCGTCCTCAGCAACTTGCGCCACCTCCACGTCATTTGGTGCATCCTCCACCAACTCCGTCATCATCCACTGCTCGATCTGAATGATGCGTCTGTCCAATGTCTCATGTAGCTGATCGGCAGAGACCAGCTCTTCTTTGGAGAGATCTGGATGGAAGCTCTCCCAATGAAGCAAGGATGGTTCTTCGAGTTCGAGGATACATTCATCGGCACGAGCGACGTCCGCGAGAACATGAGTGTAAGAATGTTCCCCATCTCCGCGCCACATATACCAAAGTAAGGGAAAGATAACGCACAAGCCCGACAGAAACGCAGCCAGAGAGAAAGAGAACCCCACAGCCCACCAGAACAACGAGACACCACTCCATGCGATACACACCAAGAAGAAGGATGTGGGACGCAACAAACCTCGATAGAGTCGAGAGATCCGCTCCTGTACAAGGCTCTCTTCTAGCGCCTTCTGTGCCAAACGTAGGTGAGTGATCGCCTGAAGACATGAGCGCTTTTTGGGACCCAATTGGTGTTCCGCTGACATCCATTTACCCTCAGTACAAAAAACTTGCTGCTGTTGGAAAAAATAAAGATAGGAGAAGAGGATGTGGAGATCAATGGGAGAATGTGGAAGTTGTCCTAGCAGACGCGACAAGAGGCCGTGAGGTGTACGGTTTTGGCCAGGAGGACAGCTCGGCAAAAGGTGCTGCAGAGAGCAAGGGCAAGGGACGAGGGAGGACATCACTCGCACTCAACACTTCGCGACGTGGTTGGGCGAGGTGAGAAGGCAATGGTGTTTGCAGGATCGTGCCAAACCCCGCGAAGAGCTGCCCTGTTAACATCCCGTGAATACGTCCTCGCTTGCGAGGTCCGACGAGATAATCGTTCACAGGGATATAGATACGCTTTCGTGCACGCCGACAGATTCGTCTCTTTCGACGATACAGAGAACGACATCGACGCCACCCTCTTCTCCTTTTGCAGAGCCGATATCGACGTTTGTATCGAGAACATGCACGTGTATACTTAGCAGAACGTTTGATCTTGACGTGATAGCGTTTGTTGGGTTGGCGAAGATCCATGTACAAACGCTTGACCTTTCGGTTGTAGTGCAGGATAGAGATACGACCATCTGATTCGATGCGTTCGACGATACCGATGTGTGTCCAATAATCGTCGAGCTTTCCATTGCGATCTTTGTCGTATGTGTAGTGCCAAAAGACAACATCCCCAAGCGCCGGTGTGCGACTGCGATGCAGCGTGCCATATGCACCGATAAACTTTCGAATCAACAACACCCCGTTGCCACGTTGATCGCCTGGTGGTCTCATCAGATCGAGCCCATAGCGAGAGAACATGCAACGCACCCACCCTGAGCAGTCAGACCGAAAACGCATAAAACGACCACATCGAACCCTTCGATGCTTAAATGTTTTTGATGCCATCATCGCCATCTTGCGACGAACCTGCAACACCTGCGCATCAGATGGTCCAGGTGCCACGCTCCACTGGATCCCATCATCGACTTTCACGCCGGGGAGCATTGTCGCAGATGGTTTGGGCGGTGTCACAGACTGAATCGCGATTTTTTCTTTGTGTGGAGGCTTGGAGAGGACAGGTTTTGAGGGGAGCTTTGTTTGTACGCTCTTGCAGCCTGGCAGCAAACCCATGGCTGCGATACATACACCCAAAAACATACGTACATGCTTTTGTTTGTTCATCTGCGCCTCTTCTTCCAAAAAAAACAACAATCCATCTCGATCATACAAATGTGCTGTTGTTGTGGTGTTCGGTCTTTCTTGACGATGGAAACAAACCATGTCCGTATGGTTTCGTTTGAACGTATGGCAAGATCTGATCCACAAAATCAGCGTGATGATCTTGCCCATGTGTTGAACGACAGGCAAGTTTTCTGCCAAAAAGAGTACGAACAGCTGGAGTAACGACACTCCAAAGGAACAAAAAACATACTCCGCCCAGTAAGTTGATGAAGAGAGAGCAAATCGAGCTGGTTTGTGGAAAAATGGGTTGCTTAATTTGAGGCGGCCCCTTATCATCACGTCGACGTAAGACAAGCAGTGCGACCACACGGGTCACACTGAGAAGATAAAATCTATTGAACATACTGACGAGAAAGGCAAAACCTCGATGAAGTTTGATACAAAAGTGGTACGAGCCACAATAGAGCCCGATCCAACGACTGGTGCGATTGTTCCTCCCATTTATCAGACAGCGACTTATGTATTGCCCAAGGTGGGTGAGAGCAAAGGGTACGACTACACCCGCTCCTCAAACCCCACGCGCGCACAATTGGAGTCTGTCCTTGCGGCACTTGAAGGCGTTTCTTACGCGACCGCATTTTCGTCAGGACTCGCAGCGGTCGACGCGATGATGAAGCTGTTCAAGCCCGGCGACCACATCGTCAGCAGTGACGATGTATACGGTGGCGTCTCCCGCTTGTTCAACGACATCCTCACGGAATATGGGTTGACCTTCACCTACGTCGACTCCTCCTTCCCAGAGCAGGTCGAAGCGGCAGTCAAACCAGAGACCAAGATGATCTGGATCGAGTCGCCCACCAACCCCCTCTTGAAAGTCACTGACCTCGACGCGGTCAACAAGATCGCCAAAAAACACAACGTGTTGTTTGGTATTGACGCGACCTTCGCGACGCCCGCGTTGCTGCGTAGTGTGGACTTTGGTGCGGATATCATCATCCACAGTACCACCAAGTACATCAGCGGTCACAACCAGATCATCGGTGGCGCAGTCCTCACAGACAACGAAGAGATCCACAAAAAGATGAAGTGGATCCAAAAATCCTTGGGTGCTGTCCCCAGCCCCTTCGATTGCTGGTTGACCCTCCTCGGTGTGCGGACGCTGTCATTGCGTATGGAGCGTCACTCCAAAAACGCGATGCAAGTTGCAACCTTCCTGGAAAATCACCCAAAAATCAGCTCTGTCAGCTACCCCGGCCTTGAGAGCCACCCCAGACACGAAGTCGCGAAAGCACAAATGTCTGACTTTGGTGGTATGATCTCCTTCGAGCTCAAAGGTGGTATCCCCGCAGGAATCGCACTGCTCAACAACGTCAAGCTCTGCGCTCTCGCCGAAAGTCTTGGCGCTGTCGAGACCATGATCACACACCCCGCGACCATGACACACGCAGATGTCCCCAAAGCAGACCGCGAAGCACGTGGCCTGACTGACGGACTCGCGCGTCTCTCCGTTGGTATCGAAGATGTCGAAGACATCATCGAGGACCTCAAAAACGCGCTGGAAAAAGTCTAAGTGCACCGCCTCCCACGAAACACACACCCATGACATCCTCCCAAACGTACTCTCCCCAACAACTCATCGAGCTCAAACAAGCCCTTCGTGAAGAAGCTGCGCAGCTCGGTCTACACCAACTCGCCATCACGACCGCAACACCTGCGGACTCTCTCGCCGCTTACGAGCATTGGATCGAACAAGGCTACCACGGTGAGATGGGATATCTCGCGCGACCAGACAGACTCGACCGCAGAAGAGATCTCAACGTCATTCTGCCTGGCGTACAACGTCTGATCATCTTCACACTTCCATACTGGCCCGGCACCTTCCCAGACGAACAACAAGACCCTATGCGTGGCGCAATCTCCTGCTACGCGTGGGGACGGGATTACCACAAGATCTTGGGCAAAAAGCTCAAGACGCTCAGCCGCTGGCTAGAAGAACACGGCGATACAACGCGCTGGTATGTGGATACAGGCGCCATTCAGGAACGAGATCTAGCAGAACGTGCAGGGTTGGGGTTCACAGGCAAACACACCTTACTGATCCAACCACAATATGGGAGCGGCTTTTTTCTCGGAGAGATCTTGTCCTCCCTCCCCTTCCCTCTTGACACACCATCACATATGCCGAGCTGTGGGACCTGTAGCCGATGCCTCACGGCCTGTCCAACGGATGCGTTTGTCGCCCCCTACATCCTCGACGCACGAAAGTGCATCTCTTATTTGACGATCGAGCTCAAGGGTAGTATCCCAGTAGAGCTGCGCCCACTTATCGGCAATCGGATCTACGGATGTGATGTATGTCAACAAGTCTGTCCTTGGATGCGATTTGCCGATGCTGACGAAAGTCCCCTCTGGGGTTCACCTCCTGAAGAGGTCACTGCGCCCAAACTCATCGAGCTGTTGGAGCTTGACGAGGAGGGCTTTCAGCGCCGCTTTGAAGGCTCCCCCATCAGGCGTCTCAAGCGAGGTCGGTTGCTACGAAATGTCGCTGTCGCGCTAGGAAATACGGGCAGCACAGAGGCGATTGAGCCGCTCAATCAGGCCTGTGAGGATGACGATCCACTCGTCCGTGAACATGCACAGTGGGCGCTCACACAACTTCAAGCCCAACCAGCCTGAGAGTCGACGATGCTACACACTCAACGTCATGAGCAGCTCTTGACACTCAATCGCCCGCAAATCGAGCAGCCCCGAGCCGCACGCCACACATGAGCGACACACCTGTGCCACAACACGGCTCTTCGTGTGTTTTGATGTTGATTTTTCGAGGCCTTCCATCTATGATATGTGAATTCATTCGTACGGCTTGGAAAGAAGCAACGATGGTCGCAAATGACAACTTACTGTATCGGGGAAGTATACCATCTCTCCCCACATCCCCAGACCCACAAAGTTCGTATCAGGTGAAGAGGAATGCACTGTGGATTACTACGATAACGTACCCGAATTTAGCCTGACCATTACAGGTGGGGGAGAATCCGGCGAACGCTTCGTCTTCAATCAACCCGAAGTGACTTTAGGACGGGTACAGGACAACGACCTCGTACTATACGATCCAGCCGTCTCACGTAGACATATCGTCGTCTACTACAGAAACAACCAATTTATCATCGAAGACCTTGGTAGCAGCAACGGCACCCTGCTCAACGGCTACTTACTCAGCCAACCTACAGTCCTGTGTGAAGGGGATATCGTTGAGGTCGGCGCCGTACGCTTCCAATTTTCCGAAAGCATCGAAGAGACAGATGATCCAACAGAGATCGAAGCCGGTGAGCTCTCCCCTCCTGTCAATGACGATCCTTCCAAAGAACCCATCGTCCGCCGCTGGGATGGCTCGACAGAGCACCCCCTCCCTCCCGAGGGAGACACGCGCACATTTTCTCCACAAAAACTACAGCCTCAAGGTGCCCCCCCTCCAGCCCAGGCACCAATAGGTTACCAACAAGGCGCCGCTCCGTCTCAGCCCGCCTTCCCCGCAGATCATCACCAAAGAGCTACAGGACAGCACCCCATGCACGGCTCTGCTGCCCCGATGCCATCGATGCCGCACCCCAGCCAACTCGGTCAACAACCAGGGCTCCCCCCACGCCCACAGGCTCCAATGCCGTCGATGCCTCCTATGCCAGCGCAGGCACCTGGACAGCTTCCTCCTTTAGGTGGACCAGGAAACATGAGCGCTCCAGCCCCTGGCAACAAACCCGCACGAGGCAATAAACAAGAACGCAGACACATCCAAATGCTCACGATTTGGAGCTTCTTCCTGTTTGTGCTTGCTGTCGGTCTGATGGCTGCTCCGATCAAACCAGCCAGGATGGGTGACAACACGACACAAAACACGAACGCCCCAATCTCCATCGACGCCACCAAGGGAAGGGTTTTCGGATACAACAAACTCAACAAAGATCGTGCGCAACAAGTCAAAAAGGTGACGTTCCGCTTCTTCTACCGGAATGGTCGCACTGTCGTGATCTACCAATCCATCTCCCCCAACACACCTCTACAAGTCCGTCTCAATGGCAAACTCATCGCCAACACCTCTACGACAACAGAGTGGACTTACCAAAGACACAGGCTCCCCAAAAAGCACCTGAAAAAATTCCAATTCAACGACATTGAATTTAGCCATCAGGAAAAAGCGACGGTGAACTGGGGTATCACACACATCAAGATCAAAGAGAAGGTCTTGCCCCCACCCAACATCTCGGCAGCCCGAAAACATTGCAGAGAAGGCGAAAAGTACTACCACAACCGCTCAAAACAACCCAATCGCCTCCACAAAGCCCTGACACACTATCTGCAATGCCAGGACCATCTCGCGCGGTTTGACAAACCCCAACAACCCACTCCTGAAAACCTCGCGCTGTACCGACAAGCCCAACGTATCTACCAGCGCGCAGGAGACATGATCTCTCGCATCGAGCAGAAAATGGACCTGATCTTCCAACAAAAACTCAGACCCACTTTTCGCATATGGAAGAAGCCACACAAAACCGCTGCTGATATCGAAACGCTCAAGCGCATCTACAAAAACCTGCTTTTGTATTTCCCAGAGCCGTTTTATCCGCAACACCAACGCATCTCCGCGTTGACCAAAAAACTGACACAAAGATAACACTCAAAAAACACGTTTGCCCTCTTGCTTTAAGAGGTATATCGTGATTAACACATCCCATAGACCAATATGATCGACCGCCCTTTTACTCTTTCTCAACCTCCCAATCCCAAGGAGGAAAGAAACTGATATGAGCCACAACGAAAAAAATCCATTTGCAGACAATGACGCCACCGTCGTCGCATCAGATAGTCCGCTCCAATCCCCCTTCAACGCACCTGCTGTTGGCGCACCGACGATTGTCGACCCTTCTGCTGTTGGAGGTGACAACTCCAGTGATAAAACCCTCCTGCATGACCAGCTGATGAGCCCGCTCGCTCCCCTCGCAAAACTCGTCGTGCTCGATGGCATCGAACAAGGAGAGGAGTTCACGCTCGTCGAACCAACCGTCACCTTCGGTCGCGAAAGAGATAACACCATCTCCTTCCCAGACCCAGCGGTCAGTCGCTACCACTTCAAAATCCACCAACGCGAAGGACATTATGTCCTCGAAGATCTCGGAAGTGGTAACGGTACTGCGATCAACAGCAAACGACACAAAAAAGAGACCGTCAAGCTCTCACACGGTGATCGTATCCAGGTCGGAAAAGCCCTGATCCAATTTCGCGTCATCGGTGAATCACTCACCACGACAGGTGGAGGCTCCTCCAAAGGGCTCGTTTTCGCTCTCCTGCTCGCCGTCTTGTTGATCGGTGGCGGCGCGTTCGCGTACATGCAATTGTTCCCACCTGTCGATGAAGAAAAGATCAACAAACAGCAAGCGCAAGAGCTCCTTGAGACAGGGATCAACCACTACAAACAACGCAAGTGGCGTGATGCTAAGTTCGCCTTCCATAAAGCGCTGCGTCTCGACCCCAAAAACCCCGAGATCACACAGCGGCTCAACGATGTTAAGTCCGAAGAGATGGTGGCACAGAAGCTTCGTAAGGCCAAAATTTTCTTCAAGCGAGGTAACTACAAAGACGCCCTCCAGGCCACCAAAGAAGCCGACCAACAGCTCGCTGCAGGGAGTGTCTTTGCTGATACTGTCTGGAACCTGCGCTTCAAAATCGAGCAAAAGATCCCCAAACCCACACCAAGAGTCGCACCACAACCACCACCCAAAAAACGCGTCGTGGTCAAACGTAGCAAAATCTACCGCTTCTACTCCAAGCGAAAAAGACGCTACATCCGTTACTACAAAGAGTGGACCTCTGAGACCAAGCGGTGGAAAAAAATCTACCTCAAAGCCAAAGAGCGCATCCCACCCAAACGACCTGAGCCACCTGTTGAGAGACGTCCAGTCGCACCCAAAATTGATCCAGGGATCACCTTCTATCGCGTTGGACAGATCGACAAAGCGCTCAAGCATTTCAAAAAAACAAACCAAACTGAGAAGTACAGCAACACCAAGAAATTCCAAATGGCCTTCCGCAAAGGTCGTCTCGCTCACAACAACCGCAACACCAGCGTCGCGATCCCTGCGCTGCTGAAGTCTTTCAACCTCGACCGAGAGATCGCCGACGGAAACAGCCGATACACAAGACAAATTCGTATGATGCTCGCAAACATGTACGTGTCTCGTGGCCTTCTCTCCATGAGTCGACAACAAAACGGCATCGCCTTCCGACACTTCCAGACAGCGAGCCGCTACTACCCCAGAAACAGCACAAGCAAAGCGAAGCTCAAAGAGCTCCGCGCGCTCGCCGCCAAATACCTCAAGGATGGCGAGCAGCTCCTCGCGAGTAACCCCGCCCAAGGAAAGCAGCTCCTACGTAAAGCCAGCCGTTTCGTCCCACGCACAGACAAGATCTTCAAAAAGGCGCAAAACCTGCTCAACAAGTAAACCACCACACGCTCTCGTTCCCCCTCCCCCATCACACCCAGGAATACACGATGTCTATCTCCAACAACGATCCCGTTATCCAACTTCTCCGTGAAGCCTCTCGCAAAGGCATCTTTCCCGGTGCCGTTGTCTGTGCGTCCAAAAAAAGCTCCGTCCAATATGACCACGCTGTCGGAAACGCAACGCTCTCCCCCGACCCCGTCCCCATCGTCACACAGGCCCTCTTCGATGTCGCCTCCCTCACCAAACCTGTCGCAACCGTCACCGCGATCATGCAACTCATCGACTCCAAAGAGACCGAGCTCGACACCCCCATTTACAAACACTTGCCGATCTTCGGAAAGAAAGGCAAAAAAGACATCACCATCCGACACCTCCTCAGCCATTGCAGCGGTCTCGACGCACACGTAAAATTCTACGAAGAGCTCGAAGCCCTCAACCAGGAGGGTCGAGGCCCTGACTACGGACCACAAGCTGTAAAATGGGTCGTCGAAAAGATCGCAGGACTTGAGAGTCGCCCCCCTGAAACAGAGACTGTTTACAGCGATCTCGGCTACATCGTTTTAGGTTACCTCGTCGAACAGCTCACACAGACACCCTTTCATGAATACTGCCGCAATGAGATCTTTTTGCCACTTGGAATGGAAGACACATTTTTCCTTCCGCTTTGGCAAGAAGACAAAAAGCAGCAATTACTCAAGGGGCGACAAGTCGTCGCGACCGAAGATTGTCCCTGGCGTAAACGTGTCCTCGTCGGTGAAGTCCACGACTCCAACTGCCACGCGATGGGCGGCGTCGCAGGACACGCAGGGCTCTTATCAACAGCCGCTGACATCCATCGCTTCTCCCTCACGATGCTGCGTTGCTATCACGGCGCGATGGACTTTTTGCCACAAGAGCTCGTGCAGACATTTTGGTCGATTCAGCCGATGGTCCCCAACACAACGTGGACACTCGGATGGGACACGCCCTCCCCTGAAGGCAGCTCCGCAGGTAGTCATTACTCAGCATCGAGTGTCGGACACCTCGCATTCACAGGTTGTTCGATGTGGCTTGACCCCGAAGATGACGTCGTGATTGTCCTGCTCACCAACCGCGTCCACCCAAGTCGCGACAACATTGAGATAAGACGTTTTCGTCCGATCATCCACAACACCATCCGCAGCCTGATCACAGAACCCGTTCCACTCCCCCCACCCAAACGTCTCGGTAAAGCTCCCGCACCGATCACACCAGAAGAAGCCGAAAAGCTCCTCTCCGAAAACGCGAGACTACCGCGCCCTTCTCTCAAGGCGATCTCCACAAAAGAAGAGGCCGAAGCTTCGAAGAGCCATACACACGACAAAAAAGAGAGTGACGTCAAGTCCGCACACAGCTATCTCAAAGAGAAACAAACGACCGTCATTCCCCCCACAAAGAAATCCACCCTCCCCCCACCAGACAAAAAGAAACTCTAATCACACACCTCTTCGGAAGGATGTGTAAAAGTCCTTCCGCCATGTCGAGAAGCGTCCCTCCTCAATCGCCGACCGCATCTGCCTCATCAGTCGAAGGTAAAACGCCAGATTGTGATGTGTTGCGAGCATCGAACCCAACAGCTCCTTACTCACAAACAAATGACGTAGGTAGGCGCGACTGAAATGTGTGCAGGTGTGACAATCACACTCTGGATCGACGGGCTCTGGATCATCTTTGTAGCGAGCGTTCCTGATCTTGAGCGGTCCATAAGTCGTAAAGAGTTGAGCATTTCGTGCGTTCCTTGTCGGCATCACACAGTCGAACATATCGACACCACCAGCGACACATTCGACGAGGTCTTCGGGACGTCCAACCCCCATCAAATAGCGCGGCTTCTCCGCGGGCATCCGCGGCGCGAGGTCGTGCACAACGCGGTACATATCCTCAGGCGCCTCTCCCACGGACAGACCACCAATCGCATATCCAGGAAGCCCTAACTCAGCGAGCTCTTCGAGGTGTGCCCGACGCAGATCCAGTTCAATGCCTCCCTGAATGATCCCAAACAAAGCCTGATCTTCGCGAGAGTGGGCCTTGATGCAGCGCTTGAGCCAACGTGTTGTCCTGTCCATCGCGTCCTGGATCTTGTCTCTTGTCGCCGGCAACGCCACACATTCATCAAACGCCATGATGATGTCTGCACCAAGCGCCTCTTGAACTTCCATCGACTCTTCCGGCCCCATCCACATCTTCGAACCATCGAGGTAGGAACGAAACTCCACACCTTCTTCTGTGATCTTGCGCAACTCCGCCTGAGAAAACACCTGAAACCCGCCGCTGTCTGTCAAGATGGGCTTATCCCAGCTCATGAACTTGTGCAGCCCGCCCATCTGTCGGACGAGCTCATGACCAGGGCGCAAAAAGAGATGGTACGTATTCCCAAGGATGATCTGTGAGCCGACCTCCAACAGGTCTCGTGGCTTCATCCCTTTGACCGTTCCCGCCGTACCAACAGGCATGAAGATAGGCGTCTGGATCTCACCATGTGGGGTCTGTAGACGCCCTGTGCGTGCGCTGGTTTCTTGATCTTGATGTTCCACTTCAAACGAAATCGCTGCCATATATGTAAACTCCTACCAGCACAACACTGGCTTCTTTGGTGAAGATGAAGACCTTTTTCTTGGATCGGCCCTACAATTGCGCCTGCAATATAACGGACACCACCCCCTTTCTCAACCTCAATCATCAGCAAACAGCAACAAAGTGTGATATCTTTGTGTTGTCCAAAAGGAGGAGTCTCTTTTTTCTATTCCCACACCAGCCCACATGGCCTTCTCGTGACGACCAAAGCAACGAGGCAGCAAACACAGATGCAGACAACAATCGCATCCCTAATCATCCGATCTCTACGATGGCTGGTGTTATGTTGTGTCCTCCTCTGCTCACACAACAGCCACGCTCTTGAGTTCGTCGGTGCTGTCCACGGTGGTGTCCGTTTTACACAACAAAACAACTTCTTCAATCCTACGAGCAAGCCGCTACGCTTCGATCAACAACGCACAGGTGCGCAAATCCTCCTCGGCGCGCTTGGACTTCTTCACTTCAACGACCAATTCGAGCTCTACGCGACACTCGACATCGGACAACTCTTCATCGGTAATTACGGCAAAACAGATGAAGACAACCGCTTCTCTGTCCTCCTCAACAACCGCCGCCTCAACACCACCTCCACAGAAAACGACCTCTTGTCCCAACTGCAAACACAATGTGAACAACAAGTCCAACAACTCCAACAGCAGGGACGCACACAGCTCACCAATGAACACTGTCAGATCGCGCCGTGGTTCTTGATGGAGAGTTTCTTTCTACGTGAGCTCTACGTCTCTGTTTACCCGGATAAGCGAAAGGTCTTCCACCTATCCGCCGGGATGATGCGCTACACTCTCGGAAATGGCTTCATCTACGACAACTATGGATTGGGGGTGCGCTTTGAGGTCAACTTCAAAAAGCTCCCCAAAGCTCCGCCTCTTCATCTGACATTCAACGCATTTTTGCCCGACTCATCCTTCACACAAGCCCGCAAGACCAGCCCTGTTCTCCATCTCGACGTCACCTGGACACCCCACAAAGACCATCAATTTGGCGTCTTCGCGTCCTACCTATACGATGGAAATCATCTCGCAGGCCAACTCCTTCTTCCGCTCTGGCAGGACATCTTTGCCAATGAGTGGAACGAAAAACTCTACAAGATCAGCGGTGAAAACCCCAAGCTCTCGTGTTATGCCGCCCCCGACATGGACGCCCTCAAGTCGCTGTTGCCTAAGGAGACGAGACAACAGCAAGAAGCCTGCGAACAAGACAACGCCACGCGCGAGAAAAACGGACAAGACCCACAGCTCTGTCCACTCGATGAGAGCATCCTGATCCCCTATGAACAAACCTGTACAATCCCAGACTCATCGGGACATCACGTATGGTTTGGTCTGCATGGAAAGACGCGGCTTGGGAAACTACGTGTCAAAGGCCAAGCTATTTTGTATCTCTCCAAAATGCAGGTAGGGCTTCCAAAAAGCCCGAAACTACAATTACCAGCGTCTCACAGTGAGTGGGCCTCAGGGACGACACTGACCAACATCTCCGAAGGAGACGATGACCCCTTCTCTCCAGACATCCAGGATAAACATATCACGGGGCTCGCATTCTCCAGCGAGTTGACGCTGACCTACCAATGGAATCCGGCCTTTACGACGACCTTTTTTATGTTGTTCGCCTCCGGTGACAACTTTAACTCCGCGAATCCTGCGTACGCTCACACGTTCATGGGGATCTCACCACAGCTACGGTATACACATGTGTTCTTTCAAGGCGGAATCAACGATTATTCATCGCGTCCAGGTATCAGCATCTCAGGGATATCAGGGAATGGATTTCTCGCGATGGGGCTCATCATGCGTTACTATGTCGAAGATCAGATGGAGCTGAAATTCACCTCCGCACCGCTCTTCTCTCA
>CEUG01264095.1_pt1 | contig 13835 bp, 9 predicted proteins | sample 531421 | NCBI WGS metagenome assembly CEUG01 (sample SAMEA2622901, study PRJEB7988) | marine metagenome | biome: marine biome (ENVO:00000447); feature: surface water layer (ENVO:00002042); material: "saline water (ENVO:00002010), including plankton (ENVO:xxxxxxxx)" | depth 5 m | reverse complement strand
CCCAGTAATCTCCACCACTGACCCCCCTATTTTGAGCAGCACTCCGGGTTGGATGAGACTCCAGTCCAGATGGCTTATCGTGATGTTCTCCCCAGCGTAGCCCGGACGGACAGGGTGGCCTTCTTCTGCCAACGACTCAATTACTTCCAGTGAATAGAGACTAACAGCCCTGTCCGGTCCTCCATGGTGTCGAAGGTCATTCTGCTTGTCACCCACGACGCCGTCTTTTCCCAACATCGCTGAAGAGACCGGCATCTTTGGAACTCCTCCGTCTGGGTTCACATTTACAGATACTACACTTCCGTTCATGACTCACCTCTGGGCTCCAGTTCGATAATTAGGTTCCCTGCCAATAGAGCACCGGCCCCGATAAATAGCCATACCGTCGGTTCTCCCTCCATTCCAGTGGCTATACTTACCACGGCCGCCCAAACTGGCTCAAATGCATAAACGAGGGCAGCCCTGACAGGGGAAATCTCTCTTTGGTACTTCATCAAGGCGGCTAGGGCTATGAATGAGCCGAAGAATCCACACAAAAGCAGGGGGATTAGGTATTCGATGTGCTTTAACAAGGCTAGAGTGTCAAATTTCCAAGAATTCGAACTGTACCCCATCGGGTCAGCTACCAGAATTAATATTGCCAAAATCATTACGGTAATCATCATCGTCCCGGTGGATTGGATAGGGTCAACAGCTCGCGTCACCCTGTCTGTGAAAATTATGTGAAGTGCGAACAAGAAGCCACTGGCCACAGTCAGCCATTCCCCTTTTCCGAATTCCACTCTGGGGGGTCCGGATATCCATCCAGCACCGAAGGTGGCCAAAACGACCCCTGCAAACATAAATGCAGTGAAACGCTGCCTGCCAATTGCCACTCCGATCACGGCTGTGAATACGACATACAAACTCGTTAGAAAGGCGGAAACAGCAGGAGTGACCCCTGTCAATCCTATCATTTGTATTAAGAAACCAAGTATCAGAATTAATCCGAGAGTGCCACCACCCATCCATACTTCCTTATCGCGAAACCCTGATCTGGAAGCCCGAAGGAAAATCACTGTGCTCATGGACCCGATTAGGAACCTGCCGGCCACGAAGTGCATTGCCACCCATTTGCCGTCTGCTTCGGGTAAAACAGAGTCTGCAGCTGTTAGGGCTTGCTTCATCCAAATGAAGGTCATTCCCCATATGAATGCCACAGCAAAAAGGATCATGGTAGCCTTTTGACGGCGCTGCACAGTACTGCGCAGGACTAGTCACGAATATACATCCCTGTGTACAGTCACCATTCGTTGAGCGAAGTCTGTTTAGACAAATAGTGTCCATTACGACCCTTTTCACTTGATCTGAGGTGCATATCAGCCACTGCTCTTGCGGCTGAATCCAATGCACCACCAATCGTCCCGAGTGGCGTTCCAAAACCATCGCCGATGAAAGAAATATTTCCGTGATGAATGACCCTGCCTGGGCCAGAGACAGGCCGGCTGTATCTCCAGAGATGGGAAGACCATCCATCGTCGGGAAGACCAATTTCCCTAGGAACCATCGAGGCCATTCGATCCTTTGTTTCGTCCACGTGTCGGGCTGAGGATTTTTCACAAAGCCTCACTTCGATCATGCCGTTGGTCAAATTGCGGACACTCCACCCCGCGGGTAAATTGTCTGGAACTACTTCAGACGGCCCCCAAGCCACCCAGCATGCCTCGCTACGACCGCTGAACAAATCAACGTCGATAATGTCCATTGCTTGCTCTACAGGTATTGCAACTAATACGTTTGAGTGGTGAAATTCGATGGGCTCGTCGTTCACTATCGCATTGAGGGTCACACCCTCTTCAGTTTGATGCAATGAGCGGACTCTAGTGTTAAAATTGATGCTCAGTTCGCCTGCAAAATGGTGTAGGATGTCGATCAACGGAGCACGGTTGCTTGACATATCTTCTTGCTTGGGTCCTCCCAAATCGAATTCACCAAGGAATCTGGCCATCCAAGGTCTGATACCATCGATATGGGTTGATCCAATTTGAAAGCTCGATCCATCCGAAGTTAGTCGGTTCGCTAGCCGGCCACTCAGACGCTTACCTTTGTCGTATAGTTTGACCTCGTGCCCTAGATCTCGGAGAATCATAGCGGCAAACAACCCGGATATGCCAGAACCTACGATTGCGAACTCTCTAACCCCTCCCATTGTAGGTGCGCATACCCACTTCAAGAAACGGTCAATATCTACCCTGCTAGCGTGCGTTTCCGTGCTTCTCCCCCTGACTCTCCCCATATGCGGAGATGGCGGGTCAAACGGCCTGTCGAACAAACCAAAGCACCACATTACTCCAGCCACGGAATTTGGATTACGGCCATCCAATGCGTAGCGATCATTCAACGACTGGGTGACGTCCATGGCTTCCTCTGGGTCGATGATCCAACCAGGTATCGCTTTACCCCAGGTCATTCTTACGTTATTGTGCATCACTCCGTGTCGCAGCAGTCCTTTTTGCGCACCGTCCCAAAGGGGAATTCCCGTTTCCCCCCTTTCTATCACAGAGACCTCCCGAGGACTTGTGGGGGCCAGCCTTTCCCTCCATGACGTTCTTGCCCATTCAGGCAATGCAGACCATCTTTTTGGATCCTTTATCTCATGGCAATGATGATACGCATGTTCCCTGAAGACGAGCATTTCATCAAGGAATTTTTCAGGACCTTTCCCACCCAATGAGATTGCATCCCTAACCACTTTCGTCGCGGCGATCATACCATGGTGAAGCCATGGTGAAATACCACTTACACCCTCACGGTCAGCCGCATTGTTACGCGTCCTGTGGTATTTCTTCAGCCCCTCTTGCATATACTTCTCCCACTTACTCTCAGCAAACTCAGTTCCGCCGATTAAGTCGTTTACAGGGACGACTGTAGGATCTATATCGCACTCAGAAAAGATGCCCAACCCACCGTCCTTTTCTAACTCTTCAATCGCCGAAACAGGGTCAAAAGGAATGGTATAGCCGTCTGGTAATTTCTTGATTGGCAAGTCACAGATTGGCCATCTTAGGCCCATACGGGCTTTCATAAGGCGTTTTGTAGCATTTTTGAAACGAAAAGGACGATCAAGGGACTTCCCGAAAACCTGCCTTGGGAGAATGCAGTGAGCATCGACCTCGATAACTGGACACAGCTCTTTGATTGATTCGGTCCAATCGGACCACGGATCAAGATCAACTAGGTCGGTTACTATGACTGCGGAGCCCTCAGCCATCATTTTCAAAACGGGATCTCTATGACCACGTCTCGATACATGGAGGAAGTATTCTACGCCAATTTTTTTTGCATTCCTCTCCAAGTCCCGAGAGCCTTCCATCAAGAATTTATGATGCCTGTAGGAAGCATATGGATAACGTTCGTCGATTCCTTGATACACCACAAGTGGGAGCCCTTTCTGAAATGCAATATGCCTTGCGACGTCAAAAGTTGGGTTTTCATCAAACCTCAGAGCCGCCCGCATCCAATGAAGCACAAACCGCGAATCACTCTTTTCTGGTCCCGTATGATGTGTACAACGCTCCAACAAGTGTGTGGGAAGGAAGCCGAGCATAGTACGAACGGCCGACAACCGAATATGAAATAACGTATGCGCTCCAGATACGGGAGAAGGTGGATTTAGGGAGACTCTCAATAATAGGCTGCCTTTCCGGGTGTTATGGTCAATGTTGCCAAGCCCATCATTGGTGGCTTCTATGACACACTTGTTGGTGCCTTCGGATCACTCCCTGCCTGGGTTCTCGGGCACATGATCATACTGTTAGCCGGTCTTGGTTTGGTCGCTTTGGCAAAAAATTGGCTAACAATAACGAGTGGCGCAAAGTTAGGCAAACAGCAAGCCGTAGAAGCATCAATATTCATCATTGCCACTGGAATTCAAGTACATCTGTATTCGAGTTCTGCGGGTTGGCCGTTATTTTCATCTCTCCTCATAGCATCGACATTTACCGCCTCTCTCGGATGGTGTGTAAAGGTACTAAACTGAGATATAGAAAATACGGAAATGGGTGTGTAGAATGGCGGCTTTTGGAGATCATCCGCCCTTGCCTGATGCTTTGGATGAAATTCTTAGAGATGATACCACATCAACTGCATTCTTGAAAGCTGACTGTCCCCCTAGGGCTAAACGAGGTCACATCAGCAATTTGAAACTAGAAACAATCAGCCAGGACGTTTGGTCGAAGACCCAAGTGAGCGAACTATCAGATCAACTTTCAATGGTGGTGGAACAACACTCAGAGCGATCTGACTGCTTCATCGAGATTGAGCGAGAAGGGTGCAGAATCCTTCAAATCGGCGACCTTAGAGTTACATGTGCCTGGCCACCTTTTTCAGATGCTTGGGAAATAACAGTGGTGCGCCCAGTTGCTTACCTCTCCTTGTCAGACTATGATATAGATCCAGAATTGAGGCGGAGACTCTCCGATCATCACAGGGGAGTGTTCGTGGTTGGAAAGCCCGGCTCGGGTAAAACGACTTTCGCGCAAGCAATAGCCGCCTATCTAGATCAAGAGGTCGGTGCGATGGTCAAAACCATGGAAGCTCCACGTGACTTACAGCTCCCTGAACGAGTCACCCAATATGCTCCGTTAGAGGGCGACTTGGAAAAGACAGCAGAGGTCATTTTCTTGGTCAGACCGGACTTCGTAATCTTCGATGAGGTGAGGAGGTCAAGGGACTTCGAAATATTCGGAGATGTCAGACTTGCAGGTGTTGGCTTGCTGGGCGTCACACATGCTAACAGCGCACTTGAGGCTATACAGCGGCTGGTAGGCAAAGTTGAGTTAGGCTTGATATCCCAGGTCTTGGATACTGTCATCCACATCGAGAAAGGGGTAGTCCATGAGATTCTTGAGTTGAAGATGGTAGTCAGGGCGCCGACCGGGATGGAGTCAGATCTGTCTCGTCCGGTGATAGAGATCCGAAGATTCCCAAGTGGAGACCTCACACATGAAATGTTTGCATTCGGCAGTGAAATAGCAGTAGTACCAGTCAGAAGCGAGGACGCTGAGGGAAGTCCAGCCATGAAAATGGCTGCGGACGAACTCAAGAGACAGATTATCCGCTTCACAGGAATTTCTGTAGGCCACGCGAAGTTCATGACAGAAACCTCGGCTGAGGTCTATGTTGACCAGTCAGCGATTGGCGCCGTAGTCGGTCCAGGTGGTGAAAATATACGCAGGTTGGAGAGACAAATCGGTGTAAAACTCGATGTCAAATCAGTCAAAGATTTACCGAGAAGCATGAGAAAGAGCATGAGTAAAGAATCCAGTCTTGACTTCAGCGATGAGGAGTGGAAATCTAGGGCCGGCCGTGAATGGAATCGTAACGATCGCATCGGAAACAACAGGCCGAAGAGGAGAAAAGGAAGAAAAGGGCGAAGGTAATTATCTCGCAGATTTTTTGATGGGTTGGTAAGTGGGATAGACGTGTCGGAAACCAATAACTCGGCCCCTGTCAGGATTGTTAAAGGACAAACCAAGACTGTAGAAGGGACAGAAGTTCAGGAAAAAATGATTTCAGCAGCAAGAGTCTTCTCCGACATTTTGAGTCCAACATATGGTCCCGGCGGACTCGATAAGATGCTCTACAAAACAGATGGGAATACTGCAATAACCAACGACGGGTCCAGGATAGTATCAGAATTACTCGTCAAACATCCTGCTGCGAAGATGATGGTTTCCATGGCAAAGACCCAGGAAGAGATGAGTGGAGATGGCGTAACTGGGACGATGATAATCTGTGGGGCGCTGTTGGAGGAGGCAGCAAGGCTTCTGTCAAGAGGCCTTCACCCGCTTACTGTAGTTGATGGCTACAGGAAATCAATGGTTATCTGTAAGGCTACAATCAGTACCAGAGCACTCCCCGTCAGTGATGATGATATCACTGATGTGGCAATAACGGCTATGACCGGGAAAAGCATTGATGTTGCCCATTTCTCGACCATGCTATCAAAGGCATGGTCAATTCTGCGGGAAAGTGGGGATCAAATAGGTCCAGATAACTTTGGCATGTACAAAAGTGAATCTGGGACTCAAGTCGATAGTAGGCTAGTACGGGGAGTTGTGTTGAGGAGGCGAGTACCAAACCAAAACGCCCCAAACAACCTGCTTAATCCGACGGTGGCTGTAATCAGAAATGACATAAAAATAAGGAAGATGTCCAGAAATGCGGAAATAAAAATTACCGATTCAGAAAACCTCGACTTATTCATAGATGCAGAGCAAGATCGTAAAAAGCTCATATCAAAATCTATAATTGAATCCGGTGCGAAATTGGTGTTATGTGGAGGAGAAGTCGATCCTGACATACTTCACGATCTCACAATATCAGGTACCTTGGTGATATCAGAATTAGATACATCCGAGATCGAACAAGTAGCGTTGTGCACCAACTCAACAATCATTGATGGAATCTTCCACATCGAAAAGGAGATGATTGGGAGGGCCGGCAAAGTAATTTGGTCAAGAAGGCCTTCAACTGAGAAAGTGGAGGATGTAATCGAAATAGACGACTGCCCCTCTACTAGATTAGTCACATTCTCCATAGGTGGAAATTCCGATGTCGCCTCTGAAGAAACAATCAGGAGTTTACATGATGCAATCAGATCAATATCATCGATCGAAGGCGACCCCAGGATGGTCACTGGAGGCGGGTCTATTCACGCCAGGATGGCATCAGACATTAGAAAATCTAGCTTGGAGGAGCCAAGCAGAGAAAGGCTTGCAATGGAGGCATTTGCCAGGGCTTTGGAAACTATTCCATTTACCCTAGCAGCCAACGCTGGAAGGACAGGGCTTGATGCAGTTTTGGAGTTGAGAACCAAATCTAGGGAAGAGGTAGACAAAGAATACGGAATAAGCAAAAGCGGTGATGTAGACCTTGTAGACGGAGTCGTACATCCTGTGTCAAGTGTGATTTCTAGCCTTGAGGCTGCTGTTGAAACCTCAATTTCCATGCTTAGAATCGATCAGGTTGTCAGTGCCAAGAGGGAATGATCCTCCCCAACCGTCATTGACCTGTTCGATCACAGCGTACCATGACACAGAGGAGAGCCCTCATCAGCGTCTACAAAAAAGAGGGCGTTGTCGACTTCGCACAAAAACTATCAGACCTCGGATGGGAAATAATTTCAACCGGAGGCACGGCAAGAAAACTCAAGGACTCAGGACTCCAAGTAACGGATATTACCGACATAACCAATCATCCAGAGTGTTTTGATGGAAGAGTCAAGACGCTGCACCCAGCAGTCCATTCAGGTCTGCTCGCTAGACGAGACAATTCCGAAGACATGCAGACATTGACAGATCTAGGATATGGGAGCATAGACCTAGTTTGTGTCAATCTTTACCCATTCAGTGAGACTGCACAAAGGAAACCGCCCGTCGATGATAACGAATTAATCGAGATGATCGACATCGGTGGCCCCACAATGATACGCTCTGCTGCGAAGAACCACAAGGACGTGTTAGTCGTAACATCTCCGGATCAATACCAGATGGTGGTTGATCATCTCGCCCATGCCGATGGTAACCCTGATGCAATCAGCATGAACATCCGCCGAAAATTAGCCCTTCAGGCATTTCAGGTCACATCAAGATATGACAGCGAGATTTCCACTGAATTAGATTCGAGGTATACTGAAGGAGTAATCCCGACTCAATGCCACATCTCAACCCAAGACGGAGTCAAACTTAGATATGGAGAAAATCCACATCAAGTGGCTGCCTTCTTTCCTGGTAAGCCATCACCCAACAGCCTTGCTGCCGCCATCCAGCATGGTGGAAAACCGTTATCCTACAATAATTACCTAGACCTTGATAGCGCCCTGAAGCTGGTAACATCACTAAGCACTCCTGACTTCGAAAAACTGCATGCATGCGTGGTTATCAAGCATACAAACCCCTCTGGAGCATCAATTCATGAAGAACAAGAGCAGGCGTGGAAACATGCCCTCACGAGTGACCCTGAAAGCGCATTCGGATGCGTTGTGGCATTTAGTAAAAAAGTTGGAATGGCGACTGCTGAGGCCATTGGGGACCATTTCTTTGAGTGCATGATCGCACCTGGATATGATGACGACGCGCTCTTGTACCTGTCAACCAAGAAAAATCGAAGGATGATGACTCTAGCTACCATGTCCCCACGTCTTTCCTCAGTGACACTCAGGCAGATAGAAGGCGGGTGGTTGTCACAATCTCAAGGCCCTCCACAAATAGACTGGGATTCATCAGAGTGCGTGACTAAAACGGACTTTTCTAATTCAGACATGATGCTTGCTAAATTCGGGACTACTGTGATTTCTGAGGTAAAGTCTAATGCGATTCTGCTTGTAAAGAGTACAACAAAAGGCTTCACCACAGTGGGAGTCGGACCGGGTCAGACAAGCCGTGTTGAAGCAGTTCGGATTGCTGCAAGGAGAGCAGGAAAAAGGGCAAAAGGATCTATGATGATATCCGACGCATTCTTCCCTTTTCGAGATGGCATTGATGCGGCTAACGAAATAGGTGTAACGCATGTTGTACAGCCCGGAGGCTCAATGCGCGACTCTGATTCTATACTGGCAGCCAACGAGCATGGGATTTCTATGATTTTTACCAAGAAGAGGCTGTTCCTTCATTAGTGATACCATGTCTATGAGAAATTTGGGCGACTCAGTAATATTACCGAGATCTGGGATAGAGATACGCAATAGAAGCGTCCTCGCAGCTCTCACCAACAAACAAAGCAACGATGATGGTACCCTTTCTGAATCCGAGATCAAATGGCTGGAAAGGAGGTCCAGAGACGGATTCGGACTAGTTACAACCGCAGCGGCATTTGTACATCCAAGCGGCAAGTCATGGGACGGTGAATTGGGCGTACATTCAGATCTGATGCTTCCGGGGTTGACAGAGCTTGCCAATAGGATCAGGAATCACGGGGCACTTGGACTCGTCCAAATCTTTCACGGAGGCATGAGGGCCCCGTCAAAAATAACGGGATTAGTACCAATATCAAGTGGAGATAACAGCACCAACCTATCTTCAACGAATTTATCAAGATCTATGTCTGGACCTGAAATAGAAGCTGCAGTTGAATGGTTTGTCGATGCCGCTGTTAGATGCAGTGAAGCCGGATTCGATGGCGTGGAAATACATGGTGCTCACGGGTATCTTATAACCCAATTTATGGGATCAAAAACCAACAAGCGCCGGGACCGATGGGGAGGCTCCCTCGATGCAAGAGCGTTGTTTCTGCTTGAGATTGTCCGTAGAATAAGGAAGAATGTACCCAGGGACTTCATAATCTCCGTCAGACTATCTCCTGAACACCCATCATGTGGTATCAGTATTGAAGATAGCCTGAAAATTTCAAAAATGCTCGTTGATGAGGATGTGGACATTTTGCATATTTCGTGTTGGGACATAAGAAATAGAACAAAAATAGAATCCACAGAAAAGCCGCTCACTCAGATATTCTCAGATGAACTAGGGGACTCTATTCCTCTGATTACTACCGGATCAATATGGATTGAAGAAGACGTTAACGAAGCATTCCGACAAGGTGCCTCCCTTGTCGGAGTGGGCCGAGCTGGAATTGCATATCCCGATTGGCCGCTTCGTGTTTTTACGAGTGAAAACCGACGCCCTCCATTTAGTGAGGAACATCTTGCAGACGCTGACCTAAGCCCCCGATTCATAGAATATATGAGAATGTGGGATGGCTTCGTAGACGATTGAAAAGTCAACTGGTGACATCCGTTTTCCTCTCACCCAGGCCGAATTCATCTGCAAGGGCTGTTGTTGATCCATCAGGAAGGTCTCCATTTGCTTCCAGTACCGAAACGGATGCTAATACGATATTGTTTGGGTCTATTTCGAAAAACTGCCTGAGCGCCTCACGAGTGTCACTTCTCCCGTATCCATCAGTTCCGAGCGTAGAATACTTGCCGTTCATCCATTTCTGGATCATATCTGGGACCGCGCAGATGTAATCAGATGCCGCTACAGTCGGCACACCGTCCCCGAAACAGGCTTCAACATAGGAGACATCATTTTGTTTTGGCTCGAATCTTCTGCGGCGATCTGCTTCAAGCCCCTCACGGCGCAATTCCCCATAGGATGTGACTGACCATACTTCGGTTCTTATCCCTCTGGCTTGCAATAATTCAGAGGCAGAAATTACGTTTTTCAATATCGGGCCTGACCCCAGTAACCTCACCAACGGACCGTCAAAACCTTCATCCGCTGTTAGACAGTAAGCCCCTCGTATGATCCCTTCATCACACCCTTCGGGTTTCGGTGGCTGACCCTCATTGTCATTATAGAGCATGATGTAGTGCATGAAGTCGTTCTGGTCTACGAACATGTCTTGTAGTCCAAATTTGATGATCGCGGCCAGTTCATATGCATACGCAGGGTCCCACGCACGAATTGAAGGTACTGTTGATGCTATCAGTAGGCTATGGCCATCTTGGTGCTGCAAACCTTCACCGTTCAGGGTGGTACGACCGGCTGTCGCACCCATCAAGAAACCCCGGGCGCGTGAATCAGCGGCAGCCCATATCTGATCCGCGATTCGTTGGAAACCGAACATGGAGTAGAATATGTAGAATGGAATTGTTGCAACGCCAGCGTGTGCATATGAAGTCGCTGCTGCAGTCCACGTGGCCATTGCTCCGGCCTCTGAGATCCCCTCTTGCATTATTTGACCTGATTCCGACTCGCGGTATTTCATCAACATCTTGTGATCTACCGGGGTGTAGTTCTGTCCAGTCTGTGAAAATATTCCGAACTCACTGAACAGCGGGTCCATTCCAAATGTACGACCCTCATCAGGAATGATGGGGACAATGCGCTCGCCAACTTCAGATTTCATCATATTTCTTAGCATCCTAACGAATACCATTGTCGTGGAGAATCTTTGACCTTTGGGAGTCCCGGAATCGAACTCGGAAAAAGCGGTAGAATCAGGCATTTCGATTGGTTGAAAATCGACTTTCCTGAGAGGCAGGGGCCCCCCTAGTGCTGCTCTTCGAACCTTTGAATATTCCAAAGGAGCAGAACCGTCCTCTAATCTGACGAAGGGGTCTTTTTCGATTAGGTCATCTGAAAGTATGATACCCAGAGAATCCCTGTATTCCTTCAGTGAGTCCCGGTCTAATTTTTTCTTTTGGTGAGTAGAGTTTCTGGCTAGGAAGGAATCTATCCCCCACCCTTTCACAGTGTGAGCCAATATCACAGAGGGTCGATCGGAGGCCTCGGCCGCTCTGTAAGCAGCGAGTACCTTTCTTCGATCATGACCTCCTCTTCCTAGCGATGCGATATCGGCATTGGACAGCGAGGAGCCTATACTCTTGAGCACATCTGATCCATTGAAGAATTCAGATCGGAATGATTCAGGGTCCAAAGTACTCATTCTTTGAAAATCACCATCATTTATTTCTTCGAGACGTTGTAAAAGAACTCCCGAATCATCATCCCTCAGTAGTTTATCCCAAGCCTCATTCCACAGGACCTTAATTACATCCCAACCAGCTCCCCTGTAAAGTCCCTCCAATTCTTGAATTATCTTTGAATTGCCACGGACCGGACCGTCTAATCTCTGCAGGTTGCAGTTAACAACCACAATCAAATTGTCCAACACCTCCCTGCCTGCGATAGCGATGGAAGCGATGGATTCCGGCTCGTCCATTTCCCCATCACCCAGGTACGAGAAGACTCGTGATTCTGATGTGTCAGCAAGTCCTCTGTTCTCTAGATACTTCCAAAACCTTGCTTGCATCACCGCAGCTAATGGTCCTAGGCCCATAGATACTGTCGGATATTCCCAAAACTCTGGCATCAATCTGGGATGTGGGTATGAGGACAAACCTCCACCATCCACCTCCTTTCTAAAATTCTTTAATTGAGACCTATCGATCCTTCCCTCCAAGAATGCCCTGGCATATATTCCCGGACTGCCGTGTCCCTGAATATACAGAGCGTCTCCAATTCCTGCATTCTTTCCGCGGAAGACGTGATTGAAACCCACTTCATAAATTGTCGAGGATGATGCATAAGTAGAGATGTGACCCCCGATACCATCAGTTCTCCTGTTTGCGTCTGAAACTATGGCCGCCGCATTCCACAGGACATGATTCTGGAAGGTCTGTTCAAGATCCTCATCTCCTGGGTAGGCATCTTCTAACTCCGCTGGAATTGTATTGAGGTAGGGGGTTCGGGAAATTGGTGCAATTGGAATATTGAGGTCCGATGCCTCCCCCAGGACCTCGTGCAACAATAACCTGGCTCTGGCAACGCCGTCTTTACCAGCGACATCGCGTAGTGCTTGAAGCCACTCGTCAGTCTCGGACTGATCTTCATCTGGTAGCACTGGTCGCCGTGACATGGCAGCACCTCGATCATCCGAAATGGGCCTTACCTTTCAACCTCGCACTTCCGAACAGGCTCAATTGACTCTGTCATAAATCGCTGACCTCAATTAAGTAGCAGTGATGTTTAGTCCTCAATCCTGCAACTGTTATTGATGAGTCACCGTTTGTATCCCTTACTCCGCCCCATGTCCGGAGGGCGTGCATCACAGTCGAGAGACCGGCGAGGTTGTTCGGGTCCACTTTTAATTCGACAACAACTGGTTGGCCTCTGCCTAGCCAATCTAGAACAGCCCCAATAGACTTCTTTGCAACCCCCCTTTTCTGATCAAGACTTCGAACCCAATATCCCAGGTTCCAGTCACTTTTCTTTGAGCGGGTGACCCTGTCAAATCCAATTAGGCCCATTACACGATCTGACCGCGGGTCGATCATAATCCAATGATGGAGAAGGCCTGCCCTTCCCATTCGTTCAGTTTCTTCAAGAAAAAGTGAGATTTGGTCAGATAGCCCGTCATCTTGTTTAATCCAAGGCATCGCTCTGCTGACATCTGGCCATGTTTCTTCAAATGCTTCTCGGAGATCCTCCAGAACTGAGGGGCCAGCTGGCCGTAGAACTAGGGATTCATCAATGCGTATGGATGCTGTAGCCCTTTTTCCCATCTTAAACTCCTAGGCGATACCTCGCGTCCGACACAGCGGGGTCTGCTGGGTAGGCTTGTTCTGCATCCGCAATTATATCCTTGACCTTGTCTCCCCTTCCCAGTGCCTGTAAGAGCCGACATACCGGGAACAGAAGGCGGGTCCTCTCGCCTAAATGCGGGCCTGTCTCGTCCAGTAGATCGCGGGCTCTATCTAACTTCCTTGCTTTTGCTTCTTCCATTGCTTGTTTGAGTTTGACTGCAATGTCCCTCTCGGTCCATGGCATTTCCTGAGGCCATGGCCAGAATGAGACCCTAACTTCATCTTCAGTAACTTCACCACTGTAGTCCACTGAATGTGGCTCTATGGTGAGGTTTACTTCCTTCATCTCTGAATCAACACTGGCCTCAAAATCTAAACCGATGTTCGCATCAATACTTGGTGGCGACCCCTCTTCGTTTTGCATATCAGATCCCGATTCGGGCCCGCTGGAAATCTCTTCTTTCAGTAAATCTTCAGACCCGTCAGCCGGTGTGGCGTCTTCCTCCATCCGGCTTGGAGGACCTTCTTTTTGGAATTCCACCAATCTGCTTACCAACTCCTTTTTATTTCCGTTGGTTGGCGCATCCAAGCCGGAAAGCATCGACCGTAACTCAGCATTTGTAAGTGACAGTAATTCGTCTTCATCCATTTCAGGCCAAGGATCTGTGTCGATATCATTTATGTCAACTTCCTTGTTGTTTCCCTCCTCGGCCAGAACGGCCTCTACCATGGGCAGATCGTCGTCGGCCACGGCCTCTACCAT
>CEUG01025018.1_pt1 | contig 13855 bp, 12 predicted proteins | sample 531421 | NCBI WGS metagenome assembly CEUG01 (sample SAMEA2622901, study PRJEB7988) | marine metagenome | biome: marine biome (ENVO:00000447); feature: surface water layer (ENVO:00002042); material: "saline water (ENVO:00002010), including plankton (ENVO:xxxxxxxx)" | depth 5 m | reverse complement strand
GATCAATCTTCAAAATTGGCAATAACATCAAGAGCTTTTTATACTGAACCTTTTGCAGATTTTCTTGAATCACTATCTAAGATTTCGGGTTTTGAAAGTATCTTAACAATGAATACTGGAGCTGAAGCAGTAGAAACTGCAATTAAAGCAGCAAGAAGGTGGGGATACTTTACAAAAGGCATCCCCAAAAATAAAGCTGAGATAGTAGTAGCAGACGGAAATTTTCATGGTAGAACAACAACAATCGTAGGATTCTCATCCGATGATTCATATAAAAAAGGTTTTGGACCGTTTGGACAAGGATTTATTACTGCAAAATTTTGCTGGTCTAACTGTAGTATTCAAGAATCAATAGATTCTTTTGCAAGCAAAATCAATGAAAATACTTGTGCAATCCTAGTTGAACCAATTCAAGGCGAGGCAGGTATTAGAGTGCCAGATCATGGTTGGCTTCAAGAGTTGAGAAAACTTTGCGATAGAGAAAATATTCTTTTAATTTTAGATGAAATTCAATCAGGCCTTGGAAGAACAGGTAAATTATTTGCATACAATCATGAAGAAATTAAACCTGATGGATTAATTCTAGGAAAAGCTTTGGGTGGAGCAATGCTTCCTATTTCTGCTTTTTTAAGCTCAAAAGAGGTTATGAATCATTTTAATTCTGGCTCTCATGGCTCAACTTTTGGTGGTAATCCTCTTGCTTCAAAAGTAGCAAAAAGAGCCCTCGAACTTCTTTATGAAGATTCGCTGATTGAGAATAGCCATGTTTTAGGAGAATATTTTAAATCGTCTCTTAAATCCATAAATAATAATATTATTAAGGAAGTTAGAGGAAAAGGGTTATGGATTGGAATGGAATTGAATGATTCTGAAGTTAATGCTAAAGATTTATGTAAGATGCTTTTGAATGAAGGTCTTCTCTGTAAAGAGACACATAAAACTGTTATAAGGTTTGCACCACCCTTGATGATATCTAAAAAAGAAATCGATTGGGCAATAGAAAAAATTACTAAAGTAATTCGCACAGTTTAAATGGAACATAGATATAACTTTCAAATAATGGTTCGAAAAGAGATTGAAAAAATATCATATAGAATAATTATATGAATTTTAAAAAGATCCAAAATTTATCTGCAGTATTGATGGTTTTTGCTTTCTTTTTACCATGGATAAGTATGGGATTTATTAGTTTATCTGGTTACAAAGTAGCATCTTTAGGTGGCGGTGCAACTTGGTTTTTTCTAATACCAACATTAGCTATTATGGTTTTAGTAAATGATGTTCAGTGTTTTTTAGATGATAAAAAAACTAAATATTTGACTTATACCACCGCTGTAATCCCAATGATTTGTATTGCTTCAGTAATCTGGGGATCTTTAATGGGTGATATGGAGGGAGTTGAAGAGTTTTTTGAATGGGCATCAATTGGAATTTACTTAACATTCCTAGCATCAGTTTCTATGTTGCATGGAGTAATGCATGGAGCAAGCGCATAGTTAAGTTTCCTGAATGATATTATTTTTAATTTCGACGTCAAAAAAGCTTTAGACTAATTATCTAAAGCTTTAGAGACTTTCCAATTTAAAAAGTTGTAGTGAACTTTTGTGGTTGCATTGCCATAAGAAACTTTTGTAAAGCTCTTAATTTTAAACAAAGAAGAGTATATTGCTGACTTAGATATTTCATCGTAGTCGTCATCATTTAAAGCGCTTATAAGACTATCAACATATGTTGATTGAAGATTCATTTTAAAGGTTGATGGTACTTCTCCTTGAACAAAAATAGCATCAAAAAGATCATTTAGTACCTCATCTGGCATATATGTATTACCATACTGAGAGCTATCAACAAGTCTCATCATCACTGTTGGATGAAGGATATGAGAAATAGCTCTACCTTGAAGTCCTAATACTAAGTCATGTAACTGAGGATCTTCATTTCCTCTTCTGCCAGGAGAATAAGTTGCTCTTTTTTCGCTTTGTAATTGTTTTATAAAATCTGGGTCAAAAGAAAATGCATCATTCGATAAAAGTTTATCTTGAATTAATTTCATTGCTCTCTTTTGATCAGCATATGGAACTGCCTCAAATGGTGTTATGTCTTTATCTTTGTCGCTTACAATTCTATTAGAGTAAACTCCACCAATTAATCTTGAAACTCCATCTAGAAATCTACCTTTTTCTCTTGTAAGGCTGTAAAAAGTAGATCTAAATTCTGTGGAAGTTTTGCCATCGACAAGATATATTTCTGGAAGCTCTAAAATTTTAGCGTCAATTGTTTCAATTCTATCTGCGGTATATGAAATAGGATCATTAGACATATCGCCTCGATAATTTCTTGGATCTATATTCACCCCTGGGGAGGACATTGCATCTCCATCTGTACCAAAAATGTATTCAGGTTCTGTTGATTTTGATAGAAGATTTTCTCTTTCTTCTTCAGTAAAACTTGGCGTATATCCAAATTCAATTGCCCAAATATCGTATGAGCCAGGACCAGTAGGAAAATAGTTTCCTTGCTTTACTCCTTTTGGTGCTAGATTTATTGGATCATAATCCATTACAGAACCTATATGATTATCACCTGTTATAGATACATCGTGAACCTCTATTGCGTCATATATCCAACTTGATTTAAAGTTATGTCTTAACCCTAAAGTGTGTCCAACTTCATGCATTGTGAGTGAAACTATCCATTGCTCAAGAGGATCGTTTTCTTCTGAATAACCCCACAATTTTCTGTAAGTGTAACCTCGTTTAATGGCATTAAATTCTTGAACAATATCTGCAGCAATAATTTCACCAGTCCTCGGGTTAGCAACGCTTGGCCCATATCCTGAATATCTTGGATCGGGAGTTGAAGCCCATCTGACAACATTATATCTGACATCTCCTGCATCCCAGTCTGCATCATCTGGCTGAATTTTTGCGACAATTGCATTTTTAAAGCCTGCTTGTTCGAAAGCTTTATTCCAAGCTTCAATACCTTTTACTACAAAAGGACGAATTTCTTCTGGCGTAGAATTCTCAACCCAATATACCAATGGCTTGATTGGTTCAGATAGATCTGCATCGGGATCCTTTTTTATTAATCTCCATCTATTCATCAAATCTCTGGCATTGTTTGAATCGTAAGTTGATAAATCAGTTACTCTTTGAGAGAAGTAACCAATTCTTTGATCTGCAATTCTTGGTTCAAAATTTTCATCAGGCATCTCAACAAACAAATGAAGTCCATCAACAAATGTATATCTTTTATCTGCAATTGCATCAATAGATCCGCCCCCCTTAGGCTTCGGATTATAAAAGCCGTATCTTACTTTAAATGAAGTATTTTTTTCGTAGCTTTTAACCTCGTCTATGAATGTTTTAGCTTTGTCTGCTCTCCCTAGAATGAGGTTGTAATATTCCATATATTCTTGAGGTATATTTGGTGTGATGCTCACTAGCATTTCAGTTAAAAACATTTTATCAATGCTAATTAAATATTTTGTGTCCTCATTTACAACAACTGAGAATCTGCCCATGAAGGCTTCAATAATATTTGTAAGTTCTGATTGTGAAATCTTATTCGATTCGTCGAAGGCAAATTTTGTATTTTTCTTATATATCCCTATGTCCTCTTTAAACTTTCTAAACTCAAGTATGAAAGCTTCACCCATATCACCACCACTTGGACCTGCATCTGATGGACCATTTAGTATATAAGTAAAGTATATAAATTCCTTATTAAGCTGATTCTCATCAAGGACTAGATAATATTTGTCTTTTTCAATTTCATGAAGAATATTCATAAATCCTTCTATTGATTCAAATTCACCATCTTCTAAAAATTCATCAATACTTTTGTAATCTTTTTTCTTGAGAGCAGGTCCCTTTTTTTCTTTTGGCATTTCTGCAACTTCTTCATCAACTACTTCTACTGGCGCAGGCTTCATATTTGGATATGCTTGAATTGGATTATGCAAAAACGCAAAAAATAATACCAGAGTTGTGCCAATGCATACTTTTAAGTAGTTAATACTAATCATAATGTGGATTCCTTAAAATTTTGAAAAGACATTCTATCCTAGAAAGTGTTGAACTGATAGTATATGCGTATGGAAAATTCATATGCATTAATTACAGGTGCTTCATCTGGTATTGGTCTAGAAATAGCAAAGAATCTTGCAAAAAAGGGCTACAACTTAATCTTAACAGCACGAAGAACAGAATTACTTGAAAAACTTGCTGAAGAAATTATTAGTGAAACAAATGTTAAGGTGGATTTAATTACAAAAGATCTAAGTAAATATGATGCTCCAAAAGAAATCTTTGAATTCTGTGAATCTAAGAATTATCAAGTAGACTTATTAGTAAATAATGCTGGATACGGAATTAAAACTTCCTTTCACGAAACCAGCATTGATGTTGAAGAAGATTTTATAAGAGTCTTGGGAACATCGGTAATAATGCTTACGAAACTGTTCATACCAAAAATGCTAAAAAATGGTAAGGGTAAGATAATGATTGTATCTTCGGTGGCTTCTTTTGCGGCACCATCTGCAATACAGCCTCTTTATGGTCCAATAAAGACTTTTATGAATAGATTTAGTGACTCAATCAATATTAATTACAAACATAAAGGAATCACTTCTACAGCAGTCTGTCCAGGATTTACGGTTACAGGATTTCACACAGCTAGTGGCGTTCAAGAGGAGATGGACAGAGTGCCTAAGTTTATGATTTTCTCAGCTGAGAGGATTGCAAAAGAGGCTGTTGAAGCAACACTTGCAGGTAAAGCCTTATGCGTTCCAACTAAAACATACAAATTTCTGGTTTTCTTGCTTAAAAATATACCTCAATCAATTTTAAGATTGATAGGGAGCGCATTAGCTCCCGGTAGATACGATAGAAATTAACTTAAGCCTAGTACATTATCAGAAACAAAAGGATTTGATGCTCTCTCAACAGAGAACGTTGATACTGGTCCATGGCCAGGAATGAATTCAATGTCATTGCCCAGCGGCCATAATTTATTTTTTACAGATTCAATAAGCAATTCAAAATTTCCACCAGGTAGATCAGTTCTACCAATGGAACCATTAAATAAAACATCACCGACAATTGCTAACTTACTGTTGCTATTAAAAAAAATAATATGTCCTGGAGTGTGACCTGGACAAAAATAAACATCTAACTTTTCATTACCTATTACAACAACATCTCCTTCTTGTAACCATTTGCTTGGTTCACAATTTTTTGAAGACAAACCAAACATTTGACCTTGTTTTTCTAATTCATCAAGAAGGAACTTATCATCGATATGAGGCCCATGAATTTCTACTTTGAGAATTTCTGCAAGTTCAGTTGCACCTCCTGCATGATCTATGTGTCCATGAGTTAGTAGAATTAATTCAGGTATCAGGTGATTTTTTTGGGCGATAGTTAAAAGAAGTTCGATATCTCCACCCGGATCTATGAATGCACATTTTTTGGTTTCAGAGCAAAAAATAACAGAGGCATTTTGTTGAAATAATGTAACTGGCTGGATAAGTGCTTTAAGCATAAATTTAATATTAAGGCATTAACTTTTGCATATCTAGATATACATTTTTTTATTTTTATATAAAATGAGCACAAATTTACTAAAACTTAATTAATTAAATGAATAAAAAAGAAAAAGATAATCTTAAATCAATAAATGAAGTTGAAAAAGATTCATCGGATGAAATTCTCAAGACTGAAGCTATGGAAGCAGTTAAAACTCTTATAAAGTGGGCTGGAGATGATCCTACAAGAGAGGGACTGCTAGATACACCAAAAAGAGTTGTAAAAGCATACAAACAGTTTTTTTCAGGTTATGGTGAAGATCCTGAAGAAATTCTCAGCAGAACATTTGAAGAGGTCGAGGGTTATGATGATGCTGTTATCGTTAGAGATATCAGGGTGGAATCACATTGTGAACATCATATGGTTCCAATTATTGGTGTAGCACATGTTGGTTATATACCAAGAAATAGAGTAGTAGGAATAAGCAAACTTGCTAGATTAGTTGATTTGTTTAGTAAAAGATTGCAAACGCAAGAAACAATGACTGCACAAATTGCAAATACTATAGATAAGGTTCTTCAACCCAAAGGAGTTGCTGTTGTAATTGATTCCAACCATAATTGTATGAGCACAAGAGGGGTTCATAAAACTCATTCAAGCACAATAACATCAAGAATGCTTGGCATATTCAGAACAGATAATAAAGCAAGAGAAGAGTTTATCAACCTTATTAATATGCCGAAAAAATTTTAAATGAGTACTGTTCTGGAGTCGTCCAGTATTCAACCAAAATTACCTATCATTCTTGCTTCAGGATCCGAAAGTAGAAAACAGATACTTAATGAAGCTGGAATAATATTTGATGTTTCAGTATCAGACATTGATGAGAGTGAAATAAAACTCAAGATTGGTTCATTGCCTCATGGAGAACAAGTAATTCATCTAGCAAAAGCAAAGGCAGCCACTGTGAGCAAAAATAATCTAGGTAAAATTGTAATTGGTGGAGATCAAATGTGTGTTCTTGATAATAAAGTGCTTCATAAGCCAGGATCAAAAGAAAATGCAATTAAAAGCTTAAGGCAATTATCAAATCAAAAACATTATCAGCATAGCGGAGTATGTATATTTAAAGACGGAAATTGTCTTTGGGAATATTCAGAAACGGTAGAGTTAAAGATGCACGATTTATCTGATGCCGAGATTGAAAATTATGTAGAAATGGAAAATCCAATTCATGCAGCGGGATCATATAAATTTGAATCATTAGGATCTAATCTATTTACTTATGTTAATGGTTCATCTCATACAGTAAGAGGAATGCCATTAATCCCTTTACTCAATGCACTAAGGAATTTAGATGTAATTAGTTTAAAATGAATATATGAAAAGTGGAGTTTCTTTCAAAATATTCAATTCCCTGAGCGGACAAAAAGAAGAGTTTAATCCATGTGATCCTCATCACATAAAAATTTACGCTTGTGGTCCTACTGTCTATAACTATGCGCACATAGGCAATGCACGCATGGCCGTTGTATTTGATACTTTTGTAAGAACTTTAAGAATTTTCTTTCCAAAAGTTACATATGTATCAAATATTACAGATATTGATGACAAAATTATTGAAGCAGCTCATGATCAAAATGTTGAAATTTCCTCGATAACAAAAAAGTATACAAAAATTTACAATAATGATATGGCTAAATTAAATGTTTTGATGCCTGACATTCAGCCAAAAGCTACTGAATACATTTCAGAAATGATTGATTTAATCGAGGATTTGATTTCAAAAGATTTTGCTTATGAAGAAGAGGGTCATGTGCTGTTTCATGTCCCTTATTACTCCAATTATGGAAAACTTTCTAAAAGAAATAGAGACGAACAAATTGCAGGCAGTCGAGTAGAAATAGCACCTTTTAAAAAAGATCCATCTGATTTTATTTTATGGAAACCTAGTGATAAATCTCAACCAGGTTGGAATTCTCCATGGGGAATCGGTCGTCCAGGCTGGCACACAGAATGTTCTGCCATGGCTGAAAAAACATTAGGGCTTCCTTTTGATATTCATGGCGGAGGTAGAGATTTAATTTTCCCTCATCATGAGAACGAGATAGCTCAAAGTTGCTGTTCCTCAGCTAATATTGATGACCCAACCTCTTATGCTAAATATTGGATGCATAATGGATTTGTAACTATTAATGGTGAAAAAATGTCTAAATCTCTCGGAAACATTATTCTTGTTGATGAATTAACAAGGTCTTATCATGGTGAAGTCATAAGATTAGCTTTATTATCATCACATTACAGGCAGGGCTTGGACTGGAATGAAAAAATAATTCACCAAGCAAATATGCTTTTAGATAAATTATACGAAATAAAATTTCTGTTAAAAGATGAGATTATAAAAGAGACAACTGAAACTAATTTAGATTCAATTTCTTATTTAGCCGATGATTTAAATACACCTGGATTGATAGCAGAACTTCACAAAATAGTGAAAGACTTTAATGCTTCACATTCCAATAAATCAGAGATCAAAATCAATCTAAATTTAATTTCAAAAGCTTTAGGAATTTTACAGGATGATTCCTACAAACATGTGTCTGAGGAATTAGAAAAAAAAATAAACACACTAATAATAAAAAGAACAGAGGCAAAGGATAATAAAGATTATGATTTGGCAGATAAAATTCGAAATGAACTATTAGATTTAGGTGTTGAAATCAAAGATACCAGTAGCGGTACTGATTGGAATTTGAAATCGTGACGAAAGTATTTGAAATTGATTTACCGAATTATTATTCTGAACTCACAGAAACCTTAGATGCAGCAAATAAAATCCTAACGACTGCTGTCGATGATGCTAGAACTCTTTTTCATACTCCTGTAGTTTCTTCCTATGATGGAAAAATAATCTCATCAAGAGTAATGGTTTTAAGAGAGTTTAATTTAGAAAATAGAAAAATGAGGTTCCATACTGATCACAGAGCAACAAAAATTAACGAATTTTCTTTTATCTCTTCAGCTACAGTTATAGGTTATGACCCAAATCTTAAAATTCAAATTAAGCTTCAAGGAGAAATTTCAACTCATCATGATGATCAAGTTACAAAAGAAGCATGGAATGATTCAACTTCAAGATCAAAAAAATGTTATTCAGTAAAGGGAGGATCATCTAAAGCAATTGATGATCCAGCTGAATATGATATCAAAGAGTTCAATGTTGAAGAGGGATATCGAAACTTTGCTGTTCTAATATTTAAATTCGATACTTTGGAATTTTTATTCCTAAAAAGCACTGGTCATAGAAGGGCTATTCATAAATGGGAAAATGATCTCAAGTCCTCCTGGCTAGTTCCGTAGTATCTGAAATATAAATATTTTTATGTGTCAATTATTCATTTTTAGTGTAGTGTATTTATGTTAAAAATAATCTTTTAAATATTTATGAGGAAAAAATAATGAAAAATTTAATATTAAGTTTATTCTTTGTGGCTGGCTTGTCTTATGCAGATGGACATACTGATTCTGAAAAAGATGTACTTGATGCACTTTCAGCATATTTTGATGCAAGAAATGATCAAGACTGGAAAGAAGCTGTCAAATATGAGAGCAAAAGCGGCACTTATAATACGAACTCAGACGGTAGTTTTCACAAACCTTTAATTAAACAAACTGCTGCTAGCTGGGCAGCTTCCAATCAGGGAGGTGCTTTGAATATTTACTATCCTGAAGCAATCCAGCTTTCCAAAGATGTAGTATTTGTAAGGTTTTATTATGAGGGTATGACAGAAGTTAATGGTGAAACAAGCCCTTATAGAACTAGAGTAACAATGAATTGGGTAAAAGAGGGTGGAAATTGGGTTACAAAAACTCAACACTATTCACCAGCAGCATATGGTGGTGTTCATGTGCCTCAAACAAGCGATTTCAATGATGAATAAATTTGAATAGAACTTAGGCTGGCATAAGCCAGCCTTCAGTTTGGTTATTATGATTACCAAAATAAAAAATTTTGCTTTTTATCTAAAAAATAAAATTTCAGATGCCTCAACTTTTACATTTGAAAAAATCAATAGTTTTTGTTATTGGCTATTTAAAAGCCTAATACTGAACTATGCTAATTTTGCGATTGGACTGGTAATTCTTTTAATATTTGTGTTTTATCAAGGATTAGTTTCAGTTCTAAATTTTGAAGCTTTTGGAAAAGAATTCACAATTGGCACAGATCTTAACAATTTAATTGTTTCAGGGTTCGAAAAATTTTGGAATTTTATGATTACTTTTGTAAAAAGCTATTCTCCGAGTAGTTTTATAGGCTTTGCTTTTGAACTTATTACAGAGAGTATTGCAATTTGTCTATTTGTGCTTGGACATTTAATTTCGTTTTCAATAGTTGCTATTAAATATTTGTGGAAAATCATTATCACATTTGGCATATACAACATTGCAGTTGTTATTAGTTGGTTATATGTTATCGGATTTTATAAATTTTTATTCACTAAAGCATCACCATATTTTCAAATGCTAGTAAATGGACAGAAATCAATTTTCAAACTTGTTAAAAAAGAAAAAAAACTAATTGAGGAAACCCTCAATGCAGATGAAGATTCAGAAAATAAAAAAGATGATAGTGAAAGTGAAGATGATTCTAAAAATACAAAATAATTCAATTCGATAATTTCATGAAAGTAATCATCTTAGGTGGATGTGGTGGTATGGGGAGATACACTGCAGAGATGACCGCCAGTTTCGATAATATTGATTTACTAACTATTTCAGATTTATATGAAAAAGATGCCAAAGAATTTGCAGCATCATTAGGTTCACACGTTAATGGATTAGGAATTGACGTAAATGATATAGAAAGACTAGATAATATTCTTTTAGACTACGATGTTGTTTTAAATACTGTAGGACCATTTTTTAAATATGGTTACCAAACTCTTAAATCAGCTATAAAAAGCAACTGTCATTACATGGATATATGTGATGATTGGGAGCCTACCGAAAAGATGTTGAAATTAGATGGTATTGCAAAAGAAAAAAATCTTTTAGCAGTTATCGGTCTTGGGGCAAGTCCAGGCATTACCAATTTATTAGGCTCAATCGCGATAGACCAACTTGATGATTCAAAAGTTATTTATACAGGCTGGAACATGGGTGAGGCAAAACCAGAAAAAATTTCATCACAAACAGAAATAAATGCAGCGATGATCCACGGAGTTGAGCAAATCTCAGGGAGAGTTAAAATTTTTAAAGACAATATTTTCAAAATGGTTAAACCTCTCAAACAAATTCAAATATCTTATCCAAACAGAGGTAATTTTAAGACAAGAGTTTTTGGACATCCTGAAGCAATAACTTTTCCTCACCACTATAACGGAATACATACATCAATTAATTTAGTTCATGGTGATAAAGCCACAATGTTAATTCTTCGATTAATAAACAAACTAATTGGTATGAAAATTTTAAGCAAAAGAAAAGCTGCTAGTTTGCTTGAGTGGATGGAGAGTATTGATACAAACAGGAGTTTATCAACATCAAATGCTTTGCCAGAGGTTTATGCTCTAGCAATGGGCACGAAACAAAATAAGTCAGAGTCTGTTGGTGTTTCAATTGAAACCACTGAAATTAGAGATTTAACTATGGGAGAGTCGACAGGCTATACACTCGCATTAGGATTAAAGATGTTTTTAAAAAATGAAATTTCATCGACCGGAGTAATCGGCCCTGAAAGCAAATCAATTGATGCCAGAAAGTTCTTAAGTGAGCTTTTTTTAATATTTGGTTACAAGGATGCGACAATAAAAATCGATAAGTCTTGGGAAAATTAAATCCATGATTTATGAAAAAATAAAAAGTAATATTTCAATATTTCTTTGCTTGGGAATTATTTTCTTATCAAGTTTTTTTGCATCAACAATTCAAAACAGCTTTGGGTCTGTAGATATTGAACTTAGAGAACTTAAAACAAATGATGGTCAAAATTTGGTTTATGACTTATATAAACCAAAATTAGCAAGTAGCTCCAACAAAGTTCCTTTTGTAGTAGTAGTTCCAGGATTTCAGAGATCTAAAGAAGCTTTATCTAATATAGCAATTGAACTCTCAAGAAGAGGTTTTGCTGTGGCCCTAATTGATCCTTATGCCCAAGGCATGTCTTCATCATCAACAAGCAGATTAGCAGCAACAACTCAAGGGTATGGGATGTTTGCGCTTGTTGATTATGTATACGAAGGAAATTTTTCATTTGTTGATGTTGATAAAATAGGATCTACTGGCCACTCTATGGGTGGAAATGCTGCAATAAGAGGTGCAGATTATTTTGGTAAAGAGGCGATCCGCTTACAAACAAAAAGCAAATTAGATTCAGTGTTTGTTTCTGGTTATGTTTTAACTTTAAGGGATAATATTTTAAAAGATTCTAAATCAAATATGGGTATTAGTTATGCTTTATATGATGAAGGAGCTTATAGAAACGAACTTAAAGGTTGGGATGCTGCAAATATGGAGATAGCACCAGAGTCTTTAAGAGCAGTCAATAATGTTTTACCAAAAGAAAATGAAATTGATAGAGTGGAGTTAGGAAAATATTATGGAAGCAAAGAAGAAAAAAACTTAAGAGTTATATTTAATGAAAAACTACTCCATCCTTTTCAGCCATACAATAAAGAGGCTACAGCCAATCAGATTAATTATTTTGAGAAAGTATTTGGATTTCCTAATAAACTTGATGCATATAACCAGATTTGGCAATTCAAAGAATTATTCACATTAATAAATATGGTTGTTTCCCTAATAATGTTAATACCATTAACCAAAATACTACTTCAACTGACCTTTTTTAAAGAAATAATTAAACCTATTCCTTCGGCGCTTCCAAGACAATCAAATAAAAGCAGGCTTGTATTTTGGATAATTTTCTTTTTAAGTGCATCAATAGCTTGCGTATCTTTTATACCAATGGTTGATATTGCAAAAGTGTTATTTGTTGATGCTGCAAATAGAGAACTAACATGGTTTTTTCCTCAAAGAATGAATAATTCAGTTATGTTATGGGCAGCTTTTAATGGAACAATTGGAATAATAATTTTTCTTTTGTCTTTTCATTTTTTTGGCAAACATCATGGTATAAATACTAAATCTTGGGGTCTTCAAGTTTCAAAAAATGAATTAATAAAAACGTTTCTCCTGGGAATAACAATTTTTATTCTTTACTATTTGATGCTCTTTTTAAATTACTACATATTTCATGTTGATTATAGATTTTGGTTTATAGGAGTAAGAATATTTCAACCAGAGATGTTGCTTGTTCTGCTAATGTATTTCCCTTTATTTTTTATATTTTTCTTTTCAAATTCTTTAAGAGTTAATGGATCAATGAGATTTGAGAACCAGCCTGAGTGGCAATCAAGACTAATTGCTGGTTTTGCTAACTCTTTAGGGTTAATAATGATTATTGTAATTCAATATGTAACATATTTTTCGACTGGTACAGTATTTTGGACAACTAATTGGTTAAGTGTAAATTTATTATTTGGAATAGTACCGATGATGTTTATTCTTCCATACTTTAATAGAATCTTCTTTCACATGACTGGAAGAGTTTATCTGGGTCCAATAGTTACTTGCTTAATTTTCATAATGATCTTGTCCACAAATACAGTTGTTTATTTACCAATTTAAATAGAGTTATTAAAAATTGATTAACCAATCTATAATATTTGCATGAAACTGACTTTGCCAGACAATAGCATTAGAGAATTACCGGAAGGATCTTCTGGATATGATCTTGCAAAAGATATTGGTTCAGGATTAGCAAAGGCTGCAGTTGCAATTGAGGTAGATGGTATGCAACAGGACTTACATGATTCTATCGAAAAAGATTCCATTGTTTCAATTATTACGATTGATTCAGAGGCAGGTTTAGAGATTATGCGCCATACATTAACTGCTCAAGTCCTAGCAAGAGCGTTAAAAAATATATACCCAAAATCTAGTTTAGCTATTGGACCTACAATCGAGAATGGTTTTTACTATGACATTGAGACCAACGAATCAATATCTATAGATGATTTAAATCGCATTGAAACTGAAATGCATAAAATTATTGAAACTAAGTCATCAATTACAAAAAAATTTAAGTCTAAAAAAGAGGCTTTAAGTATTTTCAAATCATTAAATGAGCCATATAAACAAACTATCATTAATGAGGCAGAGCAAAAAGAAGATTTTCAACTCTATTATCAGGATGATGATAAGTTTGTTGATCTGTGTCGAGGTCCACATCTGCCAAGCTTAAGTTTTATTGGACCATTTAA
>CEUG01034423.1_pt1 | contig 13988 bp, 5 predicted proteins | sample 531421 | NCBI WGS metagenome assembly CEUG01 (sample SAMEA2622901, study PRJEB7988) | marine metagenome | biome: marine biome (ENVO:00000447); feature: surface water layer (ENVO:00002042); material: "saline water (ENVO:00002010), including plankton (ENVO:xxxxxxxx)" | depth 5 m | reverse complement strand
TCTACTCCGCGATGCCAACGTAGACACGCAGGCAGAGGGGTGGCATTACAATACAGAACTACATGTAAAGTTTTCTCCTGATACTAATAAAAAGATAGCAATAGGTAATGATATATTATCTATGGATTTACATGACAACCAAGCTCGTAGACATCACGATTTAGTAAGACGAAACGGATTTTTATATGATAAGTCCACACACTCTGATGAGTTTGATGGAGACATAGATCTTGATGTTGTAAGGCTATATGCTTTTGAAGACTTACCTATAGTATTTAGACGGTTTATTGTCTACAGAGCAGCATCAGCAGCAGCTACACAGTTAGTAGCAAACCCTAACTTAGTAAGGTTGTTATCAAACCAAGCTGGATTAGCACGAGCTGCTTTACAAGAGTATGAGTGCAATCAAGCAGACCACAGCATGATGGGATTCCCAGAAGGCACTGCATACCAAACATATCAACCCTTTAGAAATCTTAGAAGATAATGGCAGGCATTACACAAACTATTCCTCAGTTCTCGCTGGGCATGTCAGAGCAACCTGATAACTTAAAATTTCCCGGACAAGTAACAGAAATAGTAAATGCTATACCAGACGTTACTAAAGGTTTATTTAAAAGGCCGGGTGCTAAACGCATAGGAGCAGATAAATTATCTAACGTACAATCTGGAGGTTCTTGGTTTCATTATTTTAGAGATAAAACAGAAGGATCTTATATAGGCCAAGTTGCAGCTGATGGTCAGGTACGCGTATGGCGTTGCAGCGACGGTCAACAGATGACTACAGCCTACGGAACTGGTGGGCAAACAGCAATAACAAATTACTTAGCAACAAGTGCCCCAGAAAATTTACAATTCCTCACAATTAACGATACCACCTTTGTTAATAATCGTGATAGTACTAATGCTAATACTCTCGTTGGGACAACGGGAACTACAGATGATACTCCAGATGCTCACTTTGCGTTTGTAGAATTACTACGTACAGAAAACGGTAGGCAGTATGGATTAAATATTTTTGATAGTTCTACAGTCACAACTCAACACAGAGCAACACGAATTAAAATACAAAGTGATAATCTTAATGAAGAAGATGGCACAGGACATTGCCCGGGAATAGGTACACAGGTATTTAGTGTAGACTCTGGATCTAAAAAGAATTTAATTTTTAGACTTAGTATTTTAGGGCAGCAAGGTGTTAGCCCTAACTACGACGGTAACGCTACACAAAACGGTCAGAACTACAGATGTAGCTATCAACGAGACATTACGTTATTACATGGTGGCGAAGGTTATCAGACTGGTAACACTGTTCAAGTTACATTAACACAAGCTAGAGGTGGTGCTACAGGTACTACTAACGCTAATGGAATACAACAATTTGACAGCGATGCTACCTATACCATTGTAGTAGAGGAGCATGAGTCAACTCAGCTTAACGCTACAGTATTTGGTGGTTCTAATGGTAACGGTTTAGTTAGGCCAGAACCTACACCTTTCGATGCACAGACAGCTGTATCAGCAGACCAGATACTTGGTGGTATTGTTTCCGAGTTACCAACTGGTATCAATGCTAAAATTATAGGTAATGGTTTATATCTATCTTCATCTAACCCATTTAATGTAGATGTTGTAGAACAAGACTTAATGAGAGTCATGCAAAGCTCAGTAAATGATGTACAGGATTTACCAAACCAATGTAAACACGGATATATCGTAAAGATAGCTAACTCTCGTATGTCTCAAGAAGATGATTACTATTTACGTTTTGATGGTCAGAACGATAAAGATGGTGTAGGATCTTGGTCTGAGTGTGCTAAACCCGGCATACCTAAAACTCTAACTAACATGCCATTAGTTATACAGCGTACAGCTGCAACTACATTTACTGTTAAACAGTTTACATATAGAGACAGGCGTGTAGGAGACGAGATAACTAATCCTTTACCTACGTTTGTAAATAAGCGTATAAATAAAGTATTGTTTTTCCGAAACAGGTTAGCGTTTTTATCAGGTGAAAATGTAATAACGTCACGACCGGGAACTCTTGGTACGCCTGACTTTTTTATAGAAACAGCTCTTACAGTATCTACGTCTGACCCTGTTGACATATCAGCAGCCTCTATGTTTCCATCAGAATTATTTGATGGTATAGAAATAAACACAGGTTTACTGGTATTCAGCTCCAACCAACAATTTTTACTTTCATCCGATGATACAGTCTTTAACCCTGATACAGCTAAGCTGCGAAGTATATCTACCTTTAGTTATGATACTGCTATACCTCCTATTTCGTTAGGTACAACAGTGGGTTATCTTGACACTTCTAATAAATTTACTAGATTTAATGAAATGGCTAACGTCGCACGAGAAGGCGAGCCTAATATCATAGAAGTTAGTAAAGTTGTGCCAACATTATTACCTAAAGATCTGGACTTAATGACAAACTCCAGAGAAAACTCAATAATACTAATTAGTAAAACTAATACTGATGTAGTTTTTGGGTATAAATATTTTCAAACAGCAGATAAAAGATCTCAAGCTGCGTGGTTTAAATGGAAGCTAAACAATCCATTAGTATATCATTTTATTATAGATGATGAGTACTTCTTTTTAGATAGTGATTACTATTTACAAAGTATTAAACTAATACAAGCTGACAACGATCCTAGCATAGTACAAGATAATGTCGACTTCTTACTTCACGTGGATAATCATACTACTGTTAGCGGTGGTAGCTTTAACGCAACTACAAACATCACAACCTTTAGTGGTGTGGGTTGGTTAAATACAGTTACAACTCCTAATCATCAGCTAGTAGTGATTGACACTAACTCTAACTCATCACGAGTTGGTAGATACGCCAAGGCTACAGTGTCTGGAACAAGCTTTACGCTACCCGGAAACTGGTCTGGTGTCACACTTACAATAGGATATATTTACCCTTATGAGGTTAAGTTTCCTACTTTATATCCTACAAAAGTAACTGGAGGACAGTCTGCATCTGATGTCAATTCATCTTTAATAATACATAGAATCAAACTTCACTTCGGTAAGATAGGTCTATATGAAACTACGCTTGAACGTGTAGGAAAACCAGACTATACTGAAGTATATGAATCTACTGAACTAGATGAGTATGATGCGTCTGATGCACCATACCTCGAAGAGTTTGTTAAGACTGTGCCAGTATACGAAAAAAATACAAATGTTGAAATAACACTTAAGTCTTCACACCCCGCCCCAGCTACATTAAGATCACTGTCTTGGGAAGGGGACTACTCACCCAAATTTTATCAACGTGTCTAACATAGAACTAACAAAACAAGAAATAGGATACTTCTATTGGAGAATGAAAACCAATAGATGGTATGAAGAATATACTAAAAAAGGCATGAAACAGATGCCATGGGAACCTTGGATGGCAGATACTATAGAGAAACTAGAGCCGATATATAAAGAACTATATGAGTAAACACATTCACCCTTTAACAGTCGAAGCTGCCACAGAGGTAGCTTCTAACCTACGCTCAGACGACTTCAGAGAGATCCATGAGGGCTATGGATTAGATCCAAAGGTCTATCTACCCATAATGGCTCAAACACCCTCTGGAGTCTATTTTACATCGCCTAGCGGCAAGATTGCTGGAATGGCAGGCGTAGGTACAACAGGAGATATATGGATGCTCTGCACCCCCGTAATCCATGAAAAACCTATTTTGTTTGCAAGAGAAGCAAAGCGGTATGTCGATAGCCGAACTGAACCTCTCCTCTGGAACAAAGTTGACTATAGGAATAAAGTACATTTAAAACTACTAAAGTTCCTTGGCTTTAAATTCTTACGTAAGTTTGAATGGGGGCCAAACAATGTAACATTTATTGAATTTTGCCGTGTGCGTAGACGCTAATGCAGGGGCTAGAGCAGCTGCTAGACAAAGACAACGAGAGAAAAATGCAGTCTTTGAGCAAAAAAGATTACAATTCTTTAACAAAGAAACTAGCTTAGCTCGTGCTCAAAACAGAAATATTATAGGTTACGGACGTGACCTTAGCGACGCTTACGTAAGAGCCATATATGCTCAGGGTAAGGGCCGACTTAGAAACCAACAACTCGTTGCTAATTATTTCTCTAAGAAGAAAGTAGACGAGGGTGGTAGATCCAGAAAGTTTGGACAGAAAGGACTACAAAACTTATTAAGACAGCAAACAGAAATACAAGGCGTAGTGCGTAATATGTTTGGAAGAAACTTAGCGTATGCACAAACAGGTGCAACACGTAAGTTCCAAGCTGCTAATGCACGTGCCAGAGAGAAACTAGGCGTACCAGCAGCATACGGTGCTCCTGTTATGATGCCACCTACAGATAGACTAACAGGTGCATTAAGTGTTGCAAGTTCGATTGCAAGTATAGTTACACCATTTGTTGGGTCTGACATAAAACTAAAAGAAAACATACAAGAAGTGGGCATGTCACCAAAAGGTTATAAAATATACGAGTTTAACTACAAAGGTAATGATACTCGCTATCGTGGTGCTATGGCTCAGGATGTTGTTAAGAAAAACCCAATGGCTGTAGGTATAAGAGATAACTACCTAACCGTTGATTACAGTAAGATTGACGTTGCTATGGAGGTAGTATGACTTCATCATTTCAAAATATTGTAGGTACACCTCGAGATCAAGTACCTGATATAAGTAGAACCAACTATTTAGAAATTGACTCTGACTTAACTGATGCTACTAACCAACAGATTAACGAGGATATAAAAGAGACAAGGCGACACTTCGATCAGATGGTGAAGCTAGAGGAATTAGCTGCTAGTAAATTTAGTAAACGGTTATCTTTAATAGCAAACATAGCTGGTAGTGTTGGTACGATCGCAAAAAGATTAAATGAACAAGAAGCTGCGTTAGAAGCAGACGGAGTAGGCAAAGCTGTTCGTGAAGAGGTTCGAGAAGACATAGATAATAGAGCAGAAGAAGCTGAAATTATCATCGAAAACGAACAGAATACCGGAGAAGCTATAGCTAAAGGACAAATAAAAAAAGATGAAACCTTAACCGAAACAGACAAGTTTGAATTAATTGATGGTTTTATACCAGACGAAGAAGCTGACTATAAGATGAATGAGTCTATAAGTTTTTATAAAAAAAAGAGTATAATAAATAATGTAGACGATCTTATGAGATCTAAGGGTGCATATAACTCTAGAAGTAATGATGAGTTTAACACACATAGAGAAGAAGTTATACAATCTTTTTTAAGAACTGCTGCTTACAACGAAATAAAAGCGGGCAGAGATCCTAACAGCCGTAGATTTAAGAGAAAGTTAATTAGAGAAGTATTACCTCTTGTATTCAAACGTTTAGATCAATCATCAACTTCTTTTCAATATGATCTTAAGAAAAACATATTAGAAGATCAAAACTTTGTACGTACTACAAGAATAGCCAAAGCTGTAGAAACTTCTTTTAAATCAATTGACGGTAAAATCGTAAATGACACAGTTTTTAAAGAAGGTGGTATTGTAGATCAAATAGCTATAGAAGAAAATATATCCGGAGCTCAAGCAAGGTCTTTATTTTTTACAGAAGTAGGCCAGTTAGTCAAAACTGGTGCAATAGAACCAGAAGCTGCTAGAAACTTAATCTCAGGTGTACCATACGTTGCTGCTAATGAGCAAGGTAAAACTTACGACAGTCTTCAAGATTATGTAGACAAACAAAAAAATCAAACATCTGATTTTGTAGTGCGAGCCAACGGTGATATACGAGTTTTAAATAAAATTATAACCGATGTTCAAAATAAAGAAATAGATATAGAAAAGCAAGCACGACTTGCTGAGTCTAAACAGTTTACTAGAGATCGAGTCATACCTCTAATACTAGAAAACAAACAAAAAGGCATCAGAGGTCTAACCGAATCTCAGGCTGGTGCGTTGGTAAGTGAGTTTATAAACGCTCCGTTTTATGTCGAAGGAGAAACTCCTATACCAGAAGAAATAAAAAGTTTTTTTAAAGAAGCATACACAGGCGGTAGTAGAGATCCGTTAGTTACACATACTGAAAAGTACAAAGATCACTATACAACAGCGCGAGAGTTTATTGAAAGAGACGTAAAAGCACTCGACGCAGCTGATAATGATTTAGATAATGATGATATAAGACTTATCGAAAGGTTAATGTCACAGTATAAAAAGTTGTTTTATGGTGAGCAGGGTATAGCTATAAAAGCTACAGAACTTGCTATAGCTAGAACTAAAGGTACAAATAATGAGTATACTCTTAATACCAAACGTGATGAAATATTAGGTCAACTGTTTACAGAAAAAAATCTTAATGCTATAAGAAAACAAATCGAGGCTGGCCCTATTTCAATAAAAGAGTCCGGTGCTTCTACTATAGAAAGAGTTATTAAAAAAATAAATAAAGATCCAGACTATTTTAAAAGTAAAACACCTTTTGATGGTGAGCCTGTTAATGCTTTATTTGATTTTGTTGATACTGGAGGGAAACGAAATAGAGAGATTATACAATATTATCAAGCATTAAAAGTAAGAAGAGTAAATGATGATAACGAAGTTGAAGTGTTATCAGGCACAGAAGCTATCTATGATCGAGCAGAAACATTAGGACTATATGACCCTAAAACTAAAATGTCAAATCCATACGCTCCTGTATTAAAAACTATAAGTCAAAAAAACGATATGGCTAACAAGCCTAACGATACAAAAGCTTTACGTAATTTTAACGATCAAGAAACAAGTGACTTTACAGAATCATTAAATATATGGGCAGAAAACTCTGGAGGATTAGGTGAAAATAGTTACGAGTTTGTAAGAAATGGTAGAAAAAGCGAAAGAAAAGGTTTAACAGGATTAAGTGCAGAACGAGTACTTGGATTAGCTAGAAAAGGTAACACAAATTTTGGTAAATATGGTTTTACATCTGAAGCTATAATAGATCTATTAGGTGGTGATAACCCAGCTGTAGACTTAAATGCTAGATTTACTGAAGATTTACAAAGTTTTCTTGTTATCAAACGTATGCAAATGAAAGCAAATCGTACTAACGCTATACGTGGTGCTATAACTAAAGATACAAAAGATTTTCGTCGAATGATAAATCTACAACCAGAAGAGTTAGAAGTTATTAATAGAGTGTTTCCTAATCTAAAACAAAGTTATTTTAATCAGTTCCAAAACTTACAAGCTGATGTTGCTAAACTTATAATTAGTGATTTGGAACAGCGTAAACTAGATAGACAAGAAAAAAGAGAAGAACGTAGACAGAGAGAAGAAATTAGACGATCTAAAACAAAACGACAACTAAGAGGATTAGATGACTGATTCCGCACCCCAGTACGGGTTAAATGTGGATGGCGAAGTCGTAGACCATGCTGCTCAAAAAATGCAAGAGTTCTTAGATGAAGAACAGCGACGTATCGAAGAGCAGAGAAACTTAAAACGTCAATCTACAGAAAAAGAAGAACAAGCTTTAGCACAGCAAGAAGACCCCAGAAACTCAAAAACATGGGGAGCTAAAGCATTTATAAAAGAGGGTCAGTCCATTCTATCAGGTGGTCTACAAGATACTGCATCCTCTATAGCAACATTTCCTGAGCGTACAGCTGATGCGTTATCAGGAGAAATGCAAAGAGAAATAGACGAGACTGGTACATATAAACCAGAGTGGACACCTTTTGATGCGTACGATAACCCTATCGAAACTAAAACATGGTGGGGTAAACAGCTACGTGGTTTAGTGCACTTTGGTTCATTGGCAGCTGGTTCAATACTAGCAGCTAAAGGTATAGCAGCTACAGGTGTTGTGTCTATACCAGCTGGTCTAACTGCTATTACAAGCAGCACACTTGCTAGAGGTGCAGCTGTTGGAGCTGTGTCTGACCTTATATCTAAAGAGTCAGACGGCCAGAACGCATTAGGTGCATTACGTGACAGATATGGTTGGGCAGATACACCAATATCTACCAAAGATACCGACTCTCCTGTAATGATGAAAGTAAAAAACATTGTTGAAGGAATGGGCATAGGTCTATTTTTTGACGGTGTAGTTTACGCACTTAAGAAGGGTGCACAACCAGCTATAGATCAAATAGTAAATCGTAATAAAAGTATAAAAGATCAAACTATTCAAAATGGTGTAGCACAGTTACGTCGTGGTGATGCTGAGTTTAGAGCTGATAAAAACGCACCTATATCTCAACCACACCAAGGGGCACACACATCAGAGGTAGACCCGAAGGTAGCTAGAGAACAGTTAAAACGCACACGTACAGAATGGGGATCTGAAGAAGGATCTACAGGTTCTGTAACTACACCAGTAGAACGTGAGCGTATTGCACAAGAAAGTGGATCTACTGACGAAACAATCGAGCGTGTAATGCGTGGATTGATGAGTAAAGATAAGTTTGCAAGAGAACTAGCTAAAGCTAAAGGTGACAGAAAGGCTCTTGTAAATCAGTACAGAGACGCTATAGAAGCCCACCAACGTATAACACAGGGTAGAAACCCAGCAGAAATGTCTGCCAGTGAGTATCTAGCTGAAGTGTTAGAAGCTGAAAAAGATATAATAGGTGGTGTCGAAATTATACCACCAGAAAAAGTTGTAGCTACAGACCTCGTTGTAGGTTCTTTATTAAAACAACTACAAGATACAGGTATAGCTGGTAGAGAAATAGCTGATATAGTTGACCTAAACGATATAGATGGGCCAGCTAAACAAATAGCAGACACTATGCTTACAGCTATATACGAAACTAAAAAAGCTAGGTTCGTACTGTCAGATGCTTTTAGAGGTCTAGGTGCTGGTAAGAAAGCAAAACAAGCTGTTGAAGATGCAGTCAAAGCAGACGTAGCAGACGCTAAAGAGTCAATTATGACTATCCTAAACATCACAAAGGACAATCAAGACGATGACTTACTAAATGCTATGTTTGAAGCGTTTTCTATGATGGATAACGTAAATACTCTTGACGACTTTGACAAGTGGGCTAGATCCGTAATACGAGGTGGTAAATTAAACAAAGGCGATATAGACCGTACAGGAGCTCTTATAAGAGAGTTAGAAGGCGTTATGACCAATAGTGTTCTAAGTGGCCCTAAGACTCCTGTAAGAGCTATTATGGGTACATCTGCTGCAACATTCTTGCGTCCTCTATCTACAGCTTTAGGTGCTGCTGTACGTTACCCGTTTGATGGTGATGCAGCTACACTAAGAGCAAGTCTTGCATCAGTCAATGCTATGGTAGAAGCTATACCAGAATCATTTAAGTTATTTAGAACTAAACTAAATTCTTACTGGAAAGGTGACTTATCTAGTATTAAGACTAGGTACTCTGAGTTTAGTCGTGGTGACACAAACTGGGAGCTTATGCGTAGATACTATGAAGATAGTGGTAGAGCTAGTGCCGGTGACGTAGCAGCGTTTCGTGTAGCTAATATGGCAAGATCTTTAAATGACAGTAACTTCTTAACATACTCTACTAAGATTATGGCAGCTACGGATGACGCGTTTGCGTACATCTTAGGTCGTGCAAAGATGCGTGAGAAGGCTATGCGTAACGTACTAGATCAACAAGGTAATGGCATACAGACTCCTAAGATAACTAAGGACTTGATGAAAGCGTATGAAGATGACTTTTACGCAGAAATCTTTGACCAAAATGGAGGCATCAAGGATGAAGCTACTGTGTTTGCACGTCAGGAGGTTACACTAACACAGCCATTAACAGGCTTTGCAAAAGGACTAAACGACGTATTTACTGCTACACCACTAGCTAAACCTTTCTTTCTGTTTGCTAGAACTGGTGTAAATGGTCTCGCACTGACTGGTAAGTATACACCCGGATTTAACTTCTTAGTAAAAGAGTTTAATGACATAGCATTTGCTAGTGCAGATAACTTAGAAAATGTAGCGAAGTATGGTATCTTTACAGCACAAGAGTTAGCCAACGCAAAAGCACTACAAACAGGACGACTAGCAATAGGTTCTGCTGTTGTGTTTATGGCTACACAAGCTTGGATGCGTGGTGATCTTAACGGTAACGGCCCAGTAGATAGGCAAAAAAGACAGATGTGGATAGATGGTAAGTGGGAACCTAGAACTATAAAGCTTGGAGCTGTACGTGTAGGTTACGACAACTTTGAACCATTTAACCTTATCATGTCTACAATAGCTGACGTAGGTGACGCTAGCGAGCTAATGGGCGAAGAGTGGACAGAATCTGAGCTACAAAAAATATCATTAGTCGTAGCACAAGCTATTACAAGTAAATCTTATCTAGCCGGTATACAGTCATTTGTTGACTTATTTGGTGGTAGACCCGGGCAGGCATCACGTATTGTAGCATCATTAGCTAACAATACTGTACCGTTAGCCGGTCTACGTAATGAACTAGGTAAGCTATTTGTACCGCATATGCGTGAGATAGGATCAGGTATAGATCAGTCTATACGTAACCGTAACTTAGTTTCAGAATTAGTTACTAAAGAACCTCTACCTCTTAAGTATGATATGCTAAATGGTAGACCTATCAAAGATTGGGATTTCTTAACTAGAGCTTACAACGCAGTAAGTCCTATATCTCTTAATTTAGATCAAAGCCCCGGTCGTAACTTTTTGTTTGACAGTGGGTACGATTTACGTTTATCTACATACTATGCACCAGACAGCACTAATTTAACAGATGCACCAAGAGTTAGATCTGCATTTCAACGTGCTATAGGTGAACAAAACTTAGAACGAGAGCTAGACAAGTTATCACAAGATCCAAGAATTATAGCATCCATGAATAAAATGTATGCTGATATTAGAGCTGGACTACGTGACCAGTATGATGCAAGAGACTACTATCATAATATTATTATTGATAAGTTATTTCAAGCAGCTCGTAAAAGAGCTTGGGCTAAGTTAAGTGCTGATCCAAGAGCCATGGAGCTTATGGAAAAAGAGCTAGATCAAAAACGTAGAAAAGTTCAAAAGAAAACTGAAACAGCAAACATCCTCAACATATATAAATAAATGGCAGTAACACAGGCAACCTATACTGGGGATGGTGGAGCGACCAAATCGTTTTCCTTTCCGTCTATCCAGCAATCTGATATAAAAGTCACTGTAGATGATGTACTAAAATCTTCTGGTACACACTACAATATAACAGGCTACACCACAACGGGCGGTGGTAATGTAGTCTTTACATCAGGTAATATACCCACCAGCCCACAGGCTATCAAAATATTCCGTGAAACAAATGTAGACGTAGCTAAGGCTACATACGTAGCAGGGTCGTCGGTAAAGGCAGAAGATTTAAACGCTAACAACGAACAACTACTATTTAAAGTACAAGAAGACAATCAACTTATTGTAACAAGCGAGATACAAGACGGCGCAGTTACAGGAGCTAAATTTGCGGACGGTACAGTAACTGAAACTAAACTCGCAGCAGATTCAGTTACACAAACTAAAATCGCTAATGGAGCGGTCATAATAGATAAAATATCTGCTGACGCGGTTGATGGTACAAAAATAGCTGATAACTCTATTAACTCTGAGCACTATGTCGATGGTTCTATTGATACCGTACATATAGCTGACGCACAGATTACAGCAAATAAATTACAAAACCTTTCTGTTACCGATACAAAATTAGCTACAAATTCTGTTACAGAATCAAAAATAGTTAATGGTCAAGTGACTGCTGCAAAGTTAGGTTCTAACGCTGTTGAATCTAGTAAAATTGCAGACGGTGCAGTAACAAACGCAAAACTAGGTTCTCAAGCTGTTTCATCAGCTAAAATAGGCGACTTACAAGTTACACAAGCTAAGATTGGAAACAATGCGGTTACAACTGATAAAATTGCAGATGCAGAGTTATCAATTCTAGCTGGTATGCAGACAACTACTGCGTCAAACTTAGCTAGTGCTACAGCTCTTACAGCTACTACAGCAGAGCTAAACCAACTTGATGGTATTACACTAGAAACTTCTGTTACTACAAACAGCGACACACGTATACCTACATCTAAAGCTGTAAACGATCTTGTGCTGTCTGTAACAAACGCTCTTGGTGGTTTTGTAGCTATAGCAAACGAGACTAGTTTTCCTACAGCTAACCCTGATCCAAGCAACAATGCTGGTACAGTTGTATCTATATCACAACTTGCAAGTGGTCTTGCAGTTAACAGTAGTGGTGTAGCAACTATATCTAATGGTGCTGGTACAGGTACCACTGTAACTATAACTGGATTTCCTAGCTCATTAGTTAGTCAAACATTACCAGCAAACAGCGGTTTACAGGTACAAACAACATCAACCTTACATACATATACATTCCACAAACAGCTAGCTAGTGCAGCCGATATACAGGCTATCAGTGCAACAGTTAACTCATTCTCAAACAGATACAGAGTGTCAGCTTCTGCACCTACATCTTCTTTAGATGGTGGTGACTTATGGTACGACACAACTAACAGTAAACTTATGGTTTACTCTGCTCAAAACTCTGCATGGGAAGAGTCATCTGCTATAGGTAACTTCTTTATATCTACAATATCTAGCTCATCTGCTACAGGTGGAGGAAGTGCAACACCAAATGGAACAGCTTATAGATTTACAATATCTGACGCACCTACAACTGCCGCAGCTTGTATTGTCAGTGTCGATGGAGTCATTCAGAAACCTAACGCTGGATCAAGCCAACCAAGCGAGGGCTTCGTTCTTGTTGGCAACGACATTATCTTTGGGTCTGCCCCTGCTAACGGTGCTAGCCTTTTCGTTACTGTCATCGGATCAACAGTCGGAATAGGTACACCAAGTAATAACACAGTTACAACAGCGATACTACAAAACGGTGCTGTTACAACAGCTAAATTACAAGATGCTGGTATAACAGCAAATAAATTACAAGATGGTTCTGTTACCTCTGCAAAACTAGGTACGGATTCTGTAGTAGAAGCAAAAATAGTAGACAGTAATGTAACCGCAGCAAAGTTAGCTAGTAATTCAGTAACTACAGCTAAAATTGCAGATGACTCAGTTACTGCATCTAAACTTGGTCCCCAATCAGTTACAGAAGCAAAGATAGGTAACTTACAAGTTACTACAGCTAAAATTGGAAATGACGCAGTAACTGCTGACAAGCTTGCTCACACGTCTGTAACTGCTGGTAGTTATGGTTCATCAACTTCTATTCCAAGCATTACTGTAGACGCTCAGGGACGTATCACAGCAGCATCTGGCAACTCTGTTAACACAGATTTAGTTGGTGACACCTCACCACAGCTAGGCGGTTTGCTAGATACTAACAATCAAAATATTAAATGGCTTGACAGTTCTGGTGGTGCTAACAATAGAGCTTTATTTGGTGCTGGTAATGATTTTCAAATTTATCATAACGGGACAAATAATGTTATTGAAGATACTACAAGTAGTAATATAAATGTAAAAACTAGCAGATTTACTGTTTTAAATGCTGCTGATACTGAGCATATGCTTAAATGTCATCAAGACGGAGCAGTAGAGCTATATTACGACAACAGTAAAAAGTTTGAGACTAGAGGAGATGGAGTTAGTGTATTTAATGAATTAAGTGTTGGAACGTCAGATATTCAACAAGCTTCAGTTGCAAGTTTTGTTGGTGGTCAATATAACCAAGTTAATATTGCTGACGGCAGTAATAGTGGTTGGGGTCTTTTATTAGCTCAACAACAAGGTGCAAATACAACAAATACTTATACATATTCAACTAACTCAAGCGTTAATAAACCTTGTTCAATAGTTAATGTTAATAATGATGCTTTACATTTTGCCACTAACAATACTCCAAGATTTCGGATTGAACATGATGGCCATGTAGTACCTTCAGCTAATAATTCTTATGACCTAGGTAGTGGAAGCTATCGTTGGAGAAACATCTACACCAATGACCTTAACTTATCTAACAAAGGCTCATCTAATGACGTTGACGG
>CEUG01106552.1_pt1 | contig 14010 bp, 10 predicted proteins | sample 531421 | NCBI WGS metagenome assembly CEUG01 (sample SAMEA2622901, study PRJEB7988) | marine metagenome | biome: marine biome (ENVO:00000447); feature: surface water layer (ENVO:00002042); material: "saline water (ENVO:00002010), including plankton (ENVO:xxxxxxxx)" | depth 5 m | reverse complement strand
CTGGGTATCGCTTTACTGGTTAACGTATACAAAAAACAGGATAGAGCACATGCAAAGAATCATTTTGGCGTCTACTTCGAAGTATCGGCGTGCACAACTCGAACAATTGGGCATCCCTTTTGAGGCACACGCTTCCCACGTCGATGAAGAGGCGCTTAAGGCAGAGGAGCTGTCCGTGCAAGATCTGGCGCTCGCGTTAGCTCGTTTGAAAGCCGAAGCGCTCGCAGAGTCCTTTCCTGACGCGCTGCTCATCGGTGGCGATCAGATCGCCGAAGTTGATGGAGAGATCCTCAACAAACCCGAGACCTTCGAGAACGCTTGTGCGCAGTTGAAGCGACTGTCTGGACGTGCCCATCACCTGTGGACGGCGATCGCCATTCATCAACCATCGACAGGGCGGACCGAGCAGTTCATCGAACAGCACATCATGAACGTGCGGCCTCTGACAGACGGCCAGATCGAGTATTACGTCAAACACGACATGCCGCTTGACTGTTGTGGCTCGTACAAGATCGAATCCATGGGGATATCGTTGTTCTCATCTATCGAGGGAAAGGACCACTCGGCAATTGTCGGTGTCCCTTTGATGCAGCTCGTGACGACGTTACAGACATTCGGCGTGCAGTGGCCGCCTTCTGTGTGATGTTGTGGGGAGGGGAGGATACGAGAGGGAGAGGGGGTTATTTGGCTGCCTGGAATGTGTTGGGGCCAACGATGCCGTCAGCTTGTAACCCATGCGCCTGTTGGAATGTGACTGTAGCTTGACGTGTCTGATCGCCAAAGATTCCATCAACTGCGACTGGAGCATCGAGCGTACCGCTTGCGTTGAGTGTTCTTTGCCAGTCTGTGACGGCTGGACCTTCTTGTCCGACCTTGACGAGCTCTCCACCTTCGATAGCGTCAGTGAGTGCGCCTCCGATGGGTTCTTTTGCATCTGCTGAGGCTGTGTCTGATGCTGGGGCGTTGCTGCCTGCAGGTTGGTTGGGTGCGGAGGGAGCAGTGCTGCTGTTAGCGTCATTGGGGGATTTGGGAGCTGTGTTTCCGCTGACTCCGCCTTGTGTCTGAGGATTGGTGCTGCTTGTCCCACCTGGCTCTTGGGTGGAGACACGACTATTTGTCCCGCCTGGGGTTTGAGAAGCGGTGTTACCATTGGCTCCATCAGGAGCTTGTGGACTTGTGCTGCTGATACCACTGGGTGCCTGAGGGGTGGTGCTGTTTGTCCCACCGGGTTCTTGTGTGGAGACATTGCCGTTGGCGCCGCCGGGGGTTTGCGGTGTTGTGTTTCCACTTGGAGCTTGGGGATTGGTGTTGCTGCTTACGCCACTTGGTCCTTGGGGAGTGGTGCTGCTGTTGGTATTTCCGGGAGTTTGGGGGGATGTGTTTCCGTTGGTTCCGCCTGGAGCTTGAGGCGCAGTGTTGCCACTGGAGACAGCGGGGACTTGGGGGGTTGTGCTGCTTACATTACCTGGAGCTTGTGGAGCGGTATTTCCGTTGTTACTGCCGGGCTCTTGTGTGGAGGCACTGTTTGGCGTTTGTGGCGTGTTCGTTCCATTTGTCCCGTTGGGAGCTCTGGTGGAGACGCTGCTGTCGTTGTTGAGTGTTTGTTGGGTTGGGTTGTTGGGAGCGTTGCTCGGTGCTTGTGGGGCGGTGTTACTGTTATCTCTGACGGTCGCTTGTGGCGCGGTATTCCCGATTGTTTGGCTTGCAGGTTCTTGTGTGGAGACGCTGCTGTTTGGACTGTTCGGGGTTTGTCCGGTGGTGTTATCGGGAGTGTTGGGGGCTTGAGGGGCTGTGTTAGCCTGTTGTGTTGTCTGATCGTTTGAGCGCACGAGAGACTGACGTTGGGCGCGTCGGGCCTCTGCGGCCTCGGAGCGGCGTTGTTCTCGTGTGCTGACTTGTTGTGTGTTGTCAGCGGTGTTTTGTCTATCGGAGAGCGCCTGTGCTTTGGCCTGTCCTGCTGTGGGATCCTGAATCGTCGGTAATTGGCCGTCCCTTTGGAACGCAGCCGCGCGATCTTGTTGTTGTGTGGCACGGACTTGCCCGTTATCTGGAGTGGATTGTGTGCGCTGTGCTTGGTCTGCCTGGGCTTTTTGGGCTTGTTCGGCCTGGGCTTTTTGCGCCTCTTCTGCGGCTTTGCGTGCTTGCTCTGCTTGGGCTCGTTGTGCTTCTTCTGCGGCTCTACGAGCTTGCTCTGCTGCTTGATTCGATGTGGAATTGTTGACGCTGCTCATTGCCGATCTCCTGCGATGTGTCGTGGTTGTCCCGCGAAATAGATGAGCTCTTGGTCATTTGGACATGGTGTCCAAAACGACAAGAGAATGACACATCCATTGTGACGTACTTATTTCTTGAGAGAACCACTCCACCCTTTATTGGGAATTTGACTGCCTACGTGATATTTCGTGTTTGTTTTATTCTCGCACAAAAATGTAATTTGTTTCTACCTTTTTATGCGAGAATAAAGTGCAGGAGAGATTACTTCGGTAGTCTTAGGGATTGAAGTGACAGGTTTTTTGTGGGGGTGGGGAGCATCGGGGGATTGGCGTGCCTGGATGCTGTCGAGTTGGGGGGATTAGAGTGCCTGGATACGGAAGGCTGCGGCGAGCAGTAAGGCCCAACCGACGATCAAGAAGACACCACCGATGGGGGTGATGATCCCGACCTTCCAGCGCAGCAGCACGAGGACGTAGATCGAGCCAGAGAAGAGCAGTGTCCCTAGTGAGATGCTGCCGATCGAACCTTGCAACAAGCCTGAGGGGTACTTTGCGGCGAAGAGTCCGAGGAACAAAAGCGCGAGCGCGTGGTACATCTGGTAGCGCGTTCCTGTCATAAAGGACGCGAGCAGATCAGCGGAGAGCTTCTTTTTGAGCGCGTGTGCGCCCATTGCGCCGAGCATCACGCCTGTCATGCCGTAGAATGCGCCGATGATCAGCGCGAGTTTTGGCCACATTGTCATTTCCTTTCGAATCTGTGTGGTTCTCCAGCGAAGTCGGTGTACAAGGAAGATATGATATTTTTCCGTAGTGTCGGGCCTTGTGTCCGACCTTCATGTCGTATGTTCTTTTCGGGGGATGAGCAGTTAGGGCGCCAAACGTTTCTCGATCGCGTCCATCAACTTCGCGCTGATGTTTAGGTTAAATTGTTTATCAAGCTCTCGAATCCCTGTGGGGCTCGTGACGTTGACCTCTGTGAGGTAGTCACCGATCACGTCGAGTCCAACAAAGATCAGGTCTTTCTCTTTGAGGGTGGGGGCGACCTGTTCACAGATCCAGCGGTCGCGGTCACTGATCTCACGTGCGACACCTGTCCCGCCGACGGCGAGGTTACCCCGGAAGTCTCCTGGAGGGGGCATTCTCGCGAGAACATACGGGATGGGTTCGCCGTCGATCAACAAGATGCGTTTGTCACCATCCACGATCTCGTCGATGTATTGCTGGATCATCACAAAGCGCCCTTGCTCTTGTGTGACAGTCTCCATGATGACCTTCAGGTTATCGTCACCCTCCGAGACCTTGAAGATCGAATGACCACCCATTGAATCGAGTGGCTTGATCACGGCCTTCTTGTGTTTGGCGACGAACTCTTTGATTTGGTCGTAGCGCCGGCTGATCAAAGTGGGAGGGCAACATTGTGGAAACCACGCTGTGAACATCTTCTCGTTTGCGTCGCGCAAGCTCTGTGGCTTGTTGACGATCAGCACACCGAGCTGTTCGGCTCGTTCGAGTAGATAGGTGGTCTGGACAAACTCCATGTCAAAGGGAGGATCTTTGCGCATCAAGACGACGTCGAGGTCTTGCATGGGGATGTTGTTGGGTTCTTGGAGGGTGAACCAGCCATTGATGTCGTCTTTGACTGTGAGCAGACGAGTCTCTGCGTAAGGAACACCATCGAGCATGGAGAGATCGTTTTGTTCTATATAGTGGATCTCCCAGCCACGGGATTGGGCTTCAAGGAGCATGGCGAAGGTGCTGTCTTTGACGATCTTGATCTTGGAGATGGGATCCATCACGACGCCTAGTTTGATCGACATGATTTTCCTCGTTTAGCTGAGCAGTTCTTGAATGTGACGAAGAGCGTCGACAAATCGATCGACCTCGTCGGGAGTATTGTAAAAGTAGAAGCTCGCGCGAGCAGTTCCAGCCTGTCCGAGACATTGCATCAGGGGCTGTGCGCAGTGGGTGCCGGTGCGGATCGCGATACCTTCTTGATCGAGCATTTGTCCGATATCGAAGGGGTGAATACCTTGTATCCCAAAAGAGACAGCATTCACAGGGAGCGTCTCACGACAATGAAGTTCGATGCCTTCGATCGTCTTCATCTGCGTGAGGGCTCGGTGGGTCAGCGCTTGTGTGTATGCGTGGATCGTCCCCATCCCGATCGCGTCGAGATAGTCGATCGCTGCGTGTAGACCCACACCTTGCGCGATAGGGGGTGTACCTGCTTCGAGTTTGTGGGGGAGGACGTTGGTCGTAAAGCCTTCGAGATCGACGTGTTCGATCATCTCTCCACCACCGAGCCACGGGAGCATCTTATCGAGCAGTGTGCGTCTACCGTATACAAAGCCGATGCCTGTTGGTCCACACATCTTGTGTGCCGAGCCAACAAAAAAGTCACAATCGAGCCGCTGTACGTCAATGGCCGTGTGCGGAATACTTTGTGCGCCGTCCAGCACAAAGATCGCGTCGACCTCTCTGGCCCGCTTGCTCAGCGCCTCAATGGGATTCTCGATCCCGAGCACGTTGGAGACATGGGCGGCGGAGACGATACGTGTCTTGTCCGTGATGATGGTGTCGAGCTCGCTGATGTCGAGTGTGTGGGTCTCAGTCGAGTAGGGGATGAAGCGGACCTTGGCACCTGTCTGCTCGGCGATCATGTACCAGGGGACGATGTTGGCGTGGTGTTCGAGCTGTGTGAGGACGATCTCATCGCCTGGTTGTAGATGTTGTCCCCCAAAGCTGCGCGCGATCATGTTCAGTGATTCCGTTGCACCACTCGTCAAGATCACCTCTTCTCTGTGTTGTGCGCCGATAAACTGCTGGAGTCGGTCGCGACAGCCTTCGAAGGCGTCTGTCGCGCGCTGACTCAGTGTGTGTACGCCGCGGTGGACGTTGGCGTGATCTTGTCTGTAGTAGTCACAGATCGCGTCGATCACGGCTTTGGGGCGCTGTGTGGAGGCGGCGTTGTCCAGATACACGAGGGGGGTGTTGTGGATGTCTTGTTGCAAGATCGGAAAGTCTTGACGGATTTGTGCGATCGGGAAGGTCGAGAGGATGTCGTTGGATCGTTGGGTGCTCATAGGTTTCCTATGCTGATACGTCCTGGCTCAGGATCGGTTTCGATGTCGACGAATATATCGTGGTCTTCGTCGATATGTAGAGGGAATGTTTTGATCGCGCGATACGCCGGAAATCCTGTGGCTTCACCTGTGCGCACATCGAATGTGGCACCGTGCAGTGGGCAGCGCAACTGAAAACCTTCGAGATCTCCATCCCGCAGTGGGAACACGCGGTGGGAGCAGTTGTCTTCGATGCAGTAGATCTCACCATCAACACGACAAAGCAGCAGCGGACGTTTGAGCGAAGGGTGTTCAAACGGCAGCGTGGTGCCTTCTGGGATGTCGAGATAGTTGGCGATCTTCAGGCGGGTGGTTGTGCTCATACTTCGTTCTCTTTCTATTGGACTCAGAGGGAGTGGCGGTAAAAACAACGGTAGGGGGCGCGGATACCCTTGGTCGGGAAGAACGTCTTGAAGGGTGCGTTCTTGCGCTTCTTCATGATCTTGAGTCCGACCATCGGGAAGCGGATCCATTCGTGGGACTTCAGCTCTGATTTGCGCAGTACGCCGATACTGAGCGCCGCGTTTAACTCGTCAGGTGTCGGCACCCTCGTCCCCCGTGGGCAGTGTACGCGGCTCTTGATCTTTGCGGTCCCACGGACTGATGTGCGTAGGCAGCCGAACAACGTGTCTGGGATCCTCTTGGTGTTGGAGTCGATCCTGTAGGTCTGTCTGTTGACACATACTGTTACGTAGCCGCGTTTGCACTTGCGCAGCTGCTTTTGTGTGCGGTTGGCGTAAAGGGCTGAGCAGTAAAAGTAACTACTCTCCGCACGAGAGAGTGGGAGAATACTCTCCTCTTCTCTGTTGAGGTTTGTGGTGACGTGACGTGTGGCCACGCGGATGATGTGTTCGGGGCCTTCGCCCGCTGAGGTCTTGATCTCCAACGTGACCTTGTACGAATAGGCCTTGCGTCCACGTTTGTCTCGTTTGACCGTCGCGAGGTGATAACAATCACTCGTGCCTGTGTCGGAGAACAGGCTGCTACAGATCTTTTGTCCCTTCTCCATCGTCTGGAATTTGGGCAGCCAGGAGCTCTTGTGGCCTTCGACGCGGATCCGGGCGAGAGCGCGGGCGTGCATGACAAAGCACACGTTTCTGTAGAGCTTGAGTAACTTTTGATAGGGTTTTTCGTAGTAACGTTGCCAGACTTTGGGGGGGATGACGTCTTTGAGCTTCTTCACCATCTCTTTGTCTGGCGCCCAGAACATCAAACGCAGGAGGACGCGGTTGTACACACAATACCCGTCGACGCTCATGGGGTTGTTGTCCGTGTCTGTCTGGAGCTTTCTGACGATCTTCGAGAGGGTGCTCTCTTTGTTTCTGCCTTCGAGATGTTCGAGGGCTTCGTTGAGCTTAAATTGGTTGTGTTTGTTGAGGATGCCCAAGAACTCACGCTTAAATCGCAACCGTAGAGAGGTCGGAGAGTTAGGGAGGAGGAAGCGTGGCAGTGGGATGTCACCCATCTCAAGTGTGTCGTTGGCGAGGAATTCCTCGGGACATTGGCGACCTATCTTGATCTTGCCGAGTTTTCCGCCCAGAAAGCGTTTCGGAGGGTCGAAGCAGTAGCCACCCTCTTCGAGCAGGCTGGTCGAGAAGTGGAGGGTCGAGAGAGGGGCGGGGAGGACGCGCTTGGGAGCGGCCATTCGGTATGTCTTGAAGGCGTTGAGCGGCTTGATGTCCAGGTGCAGTTTGCGCATCAACTGGACACGTTGGTAGGCTGGTTTGAGAGGTTGTTTCCCTAATGATGGGGCATCTGGTTTATCGAGTACATCATCGCACATCATCTGGGTGATACGTGGTGGGAGTGTGCAACGGAATGCACCGTATGCGTCGGTCTTTTTGTGACAGAGGAGCTTCTTGCCCCAGCGCAAGCTCACGTCAGAGGGGATATTCCAGCGTTTGTTGGTACCACCTTCGATGCGGCCTTGGACCCACTTCACCCGGCGGATCAGCTCGGTCTCCAGGATCTTTTTGGCTTTGTACTGACGTTTCTGTGTGCAGTAACGTGGGTGGGAGGTGTGGATGATGTACGATTGTGGACAGCTTTGTTTGGAAGAGTATTCGAGAACCCACGAACCTTCTGGTGTCCTGCGGGCGCTGACGTTGGATTGGTTGGGTAAGAACTTCCCACGTGTGTCGTAAAGAAGGTTGCGTTGTCCATCGTAGATCACGATAGAGGGGGACTTGATCGGCTCCTTATCCCACTCGTCGAGGACGTGAAGGTGGAGCTTACATTGGTTGAGTGAAGAGAGCTGTGTGCCGGTCTTTTGTCGTGGCTGTGTGTTGCGCTGTTGCCACGCCATCTGCGCGAAGAGTAGGCCGAGGCAAAACGTCGACAGCAGTAGAGAGAAGAGAAAGACCGGGTTACTTCGGACTTTGGGAGGGACGAAGCGGTCCCAGAGGGATTCGTCCTCTGGAGGCGGTGGAGGTGGAAGTGATTCTCTGCCAAAGCCCGGCGCGAGGAGGGGAGATTGGACAGGGAGTGGGGTGGGTGTCCGCTCAAAGCTCGCCTTGCGAGGTGAGATGGTGCGCTCCCACGCTTCGAGGACGAGGACGATCTCTTCGATATGTGGGCGTTGTTCGGGTTCAACAGCGAGCATCGCGAGGAGCAGGTATCGCAGGTCTTCTGGGAGGTCTTCGTGGGAGGGGAGGGCTGGGGGTTGGGTGGTGTTGAGTTGTCCGGCGGGGTAAGGGAGCATCCCTGTGAGCATCCAATACAGTAGGATGCCGAAGCTGTTGATGTCGGCCTTTTCGTCTACGGCGATGTAGGGATCTCGGAGGACTTCTCTCGGCGCGAAGGAGGGCGAGTAGCCGCTCTGTGATGAGTCTGGTGGGTGTCCAACTTGTCTGGAGAGTCCAAAGTCGATCAGCCTGATCCAGTAGAGATTGATCGAGTCAGGTGGTTGAAGTCGCGTGATCAGGATGTTTTGTGGTTTGAGGTCGGCGTGGGCCATCGCTGGTTCGAGCTGCTGAAGGGCGCGTAAGATCTCGGCGAGTTCACGGCTGATGCGAGCGATCTGTTTGAGGCTGAGTTGTCCTTGGTGTTCGACGTACTCGGCGAGGTTGAGGGCTGGGGCGGGGCGCGTGGATTTGCCTTTGTGTTGGGTATGAAGAGAGACGTACTCCATACTCAACACGAAGTGAGGGATCGCGTCGAGGCCTCCCCTGACGACAAAGTCGGCGTTTTTGTCACTCGGTGGGATCGAGAACAGGCCGTGCATGTTGATCACGCCAAGACAAGAGGGGGTGTTTTTGTATTCTTTGCGCAGCTTATCGTGTTGTTGGGAGCTTAGAGGGAATGTGCTGCTTGAGAGCGCTCGCAGGACGACGTCATCTTCGAGTACGGAGTCGTAGGCGAGCAGGACGTCGCTCTCACCGCCACTAAACAGTCGGCGGATCACATGAAAGCGTTTGTCTTCGGAGGAGACGACGGTCTCGATCGGTTGATGAGACCAACGCATGCACCCGCTGAGTTTGTCGTCGTGGAGCCACAGGACGAGTGGGTGGGGCGCATGATAGCGTGGTCCGACGTGGAGTGTGTAGAGACGTTCATCAAAGAAGACTTCGTCGTAATGGGATTTGGAGAGGCGACCAGTGTCTTTGTTGGGGCGATGGTGTACGCTCGATGTGACGAAGATACCGGAGCGGTGACCGCGCTTGTTTTCTTTGAGGAAGAGGTCGAAGCACTTCTCGAAGTGGGTGATGTGTCCGATGATGTTGCCTTGTGGATCGAGTCCACCGAGGGCCCAGATGTGATCGTTGTTCCAGCGGTCTTCGAGTAGGTGACGTGCGTGGTTGGCGACAGTGAGGAAGGCGGGGAGGCTGTGCCATTTGTTGAGCACTTTCTTGATGGCGTCGTGGTGTTTGGGGGCGTTGGGGAGGAGGGAGACGCCGAGGTGTGAGGGCCAGCTCCAGTCTTTGTATTGTGCTTGTAGTGTAGGGGGCACAAGGTCATCGATGGGGAGCTTGATGTCCCATACATCTGAAGAGGTCTTTCTCTCGTCGAGGAAGACCCAGCTGACGATGTGGGCGCCTGTCTCTCGAAGAAACAGTGGCGAGAGGATCTTGATCAATCGTTTGGTTCTCCGAAGAGAATGAGCAGGTCACACTCACTGATGGAGAGGATGGCACCGTGTGGGAGCCAGCCGGACTCTCCGGGGTTGATGAGCTGTGTCTCGGAGTTGAGCTCATCAAAGAAGAGGGTGACGTAGGCGGGGTTTTTGCCCCAGTTGACGCAGAGGAGCGAGGCACTAGGCTCTTCGCAGTAGGTCAGGTCGAGGTGGAGTCTGGAGATACGCTCATCGCGGAAGGTCAGCATCGAGTGGTGCGGGAAGTTGGATTGGGGAGCGGAGCGACCGAGGAGTGTGCGACCTTCTTCGAGGCGAAAGGCTTTCAGGGAGAAGTCGTGTGTTTCGAGTTTGAGATGGATGTCTTCAAGCTCCACGCTGATCTTCTCGGGTTGCATCGGGACGAGGAATGAGTGTCCTGCGGGCTCGACGGAGAAATCCGACATTTGGAGGAGGGAGAGGTGTTGCTCTTGAAATCCTGTTTGTTCGAACAGTCGTTGTCGCAGGACTTTGGATTTGGGGAGGCGTTTGTCGCGCTGTGTCAGCTCGGCGGCGAGGGGGACATTGGTGTTGAGTTCGATGAGGTCTTCGAGCGCGACACCGAGTTTGTAAGCGAGCTGCGCGATGGTCCCGAGATAGAGGTCGTGTTTGTTGGACTGGATGCGTTGGATGGTGGGGATGGAGACACCCAGATCTTCGGCGAGTTGTGCCTGTGTGGGTTTCTTCTTGCCTTTGTACTTGGGAGAGAGCTGAATGGCTTTCTCAAGTGTAAAGTTGTAAAAGTCTTTTTTGTTCATCTCACCAGCCATCTGCCCGGCGTTGGGCGTTGTCTCGGGTCATCAGGTGGTTTGGATGACACGAGGGGTGCTTTGTATTTTCTCTCAGATCAGAAGCAATCACAAAGTTGATGAAGACCTGTGTTGTGTGCGCCGACAAGGCACTGATGCCTTGGATCGGGTTATAGTCTTTTTAGGCCAAAAAAGCAACCACTCATCTCGGTGAATTGGGCGTACCATTCGGGGACTTCGGGTAGACAAAGGTCGATCTTTTTCCAGTGTCGCGTGAGACCACCTTGATACGCTCGTAAAGCTACGACGAACCGCGAGATGAAAGACTTTGGCTTCTCTTCAACATCGTGTTGCGTTGGTCTTTCTTTTGAGAGACTTCAAGGTGCGGAAAAGTGTCTCAACGTATCTCATCTGTGGGGGGTCTTTAAAGAGCTGAGTGGTTCTTTTTGGAGGATCGTGTGTCTTGGCTCAGAAGAGCATCAGTTGTTGGGGAGCTTGTGACGTCAAAGTCTTTGAGGGTTTTGGTGTACGCGGTGTTGTACGTGTTTGGAGTGTCAGCCAATCTGTTGGATAGTGTTGTTTGCTGCAACGCATGATGGGGTGGAGTGTGGGGGCTTGTTTTCTGTACATTCGTTCGATGATGTCGGGGTCATTGCATTGACTTGAGAGGTGGAGCAGGACGAGCTGTTGAAGCTGTGATTGGGCGGCGATATGTTGAACTGCGTCGAGTGATTCCTGGTTTGAGATGTGGCCTTTTCCACTGGTGATACGTTGTTTGAGGAACATCGGTCTGGGGCTTCGGCGTTGTAGATCAGGATCGTAGTTGGATTCGATCGCGAGTGCGTCGAGGCCTTCGAAGTGTGACAGTACGTTGGGGGGAACACGTCCAAGATCTGTGAGGTAGCCGAGGTGCCAATCTTTGTACTGGATGACATAGCCGACACTTCCGTGGACATCGTGGGGGAGACGCACGGAGGAGAAGCGCAGCGAAGGGGTGAGGTCTTTTTCATCTTCAAAGAGGATGAGTATATCGCGGTGGTTTAATCCACAGAGCTTATTCCACAGAGGGAAGAGTTCCTTGTGAAGATAAATGGTGATGTTGTGTTTGCGGCATGTGCGTAGCCAGCCTTTACGAAAGTGGTCTGTGTCGAGGTGCGTGAGGAGGATAGCGTCGAGGTCTTCGATGGAGATGTTGAACTTGTCCATACGTTTTTGGGTCTCTTTGACGGAGAATCCGGCGTCACAAAGGAATAGGAAAGGCTCCTCTTCTCCACATGACATCAGCGTTGTGTTCCCACTCGAACCGCTACCCAATACACTCCAACGAAATGACATCTACTGCTCCTTTTCCATTCCACAATTTTGCGATTGCTATCAGGCGAATGTTGCCCTGTTCTGTGCGACACCATAGCACAATCTACTGAACATTGTGAAGGGTGTTTTTTGTATGTGATGTGGCTGGAGTGGTGAGGAGCGATGTTTGTAGAGCGGACGAGTTGTCTTGAGTGGGGTTTTCTGGAAGTGAACACACAAACACAATGTGAGATGTTTTCCGTAGATACGGGCATTGTGTCCATGCATGATGTTGTATGTTCTTGGTGGGAGGATGATTAAGAGTTGCTTGTTTGGATGATTGAAAAGCCACCTGGGTTTTTGAGGAGGAGACGACGCCTTCGTCTTACAAGAGTACCTGTGACTCTCACCGAGAGATCTTCTTTGTGAGCCTCTAGTGCAAGAGCGTAAAGTTCTGGTGGGAGAGTCATGTAGACTTTTGAGGTTCCGCTTTGTTCCTCCAACGTTGTGGCTAGAACAATCGTACCTGATTGGTCTCCTTCTGCTCTTTCTAAACGAACAACAAATCCTTCGAGTTGATAGTCTGGAACTGGTGTGGTGTCTCGTAGGACCCTTGCGGCTTCGTTTAGTGGATGGAAAAGATCTTCTCCGAACCGCAAAAAACTTTTTGGAACATGTGGGAGTGAACGAGTAGAAGACCAATCAAATTGAACTTCGAGCGTTCCTCGTCCCTGTGGTGGGTTGAGAGCAGACAGAGCGCTTAAAAAATTGGAGCTCAAACCGAGTTCGGGCTTTTCCAAAAGTGAGTGGTCATTTCCTTCCTCAAGGGAGTGTTGAACTTCATAGAGTGCTTTTGCCAAGAGAGACATGACTCTGCGCGAGAATGGTTCTTCGAGGTCAGCTCCTTCTCTGAAGGAAGGTTGAACGGGAACAATGATTTCGCTGATGTAGCTTCCTTCCTTCGGTGGGTTTTCTCTGCATGAGGATAAGAAATCCAAGGGCTCTGCTTTGGAGAGTCTGGGGAAATGAGAAAGGGGTTCGACGACAGAATGTGCGATAGAGAGCAAAAGTTGTTTTCTGGCCGTTCTGATTCTGAGGGCGTCTTCAAGAGAAATTGTACCATCTCGAAGTTCTTCTCCAGAGTAGCGAAATCCGAGTATGTCCACGTTGGGACGCGAGATACTTTGGACGATTTGGTGAGGTTTGGCAGATTCTGCAAGGCTGATGATTTCGATCGCCTCGGTAATTCGTCTTTTGTAGTCAACAAACTCTTTTTTGGATGGGATCTCAACCTCAACCTCCCCCACATTGCTTACTTCTCTTGTGAAAATGAACGACTTACCAAGCTGACCTTGGGCTTCTTTCCAACCTCTGAAGCGTAGGAAACGACGAAAGGCAGATGGCTCAAACTGAGAGGCACTCTTTGCCCATTCTAGAGTACTGTTCATAATCCTTCTCCGCTGCTGATTTTCTCCATGAGAGAGTAAAGTGTTTCGGGAGAGAAAATATTCTTCTTTGGTATGAAAATACTTGTGCTTTTTGTCCCCTCCGGTATTTCCTCCCTGCCTTTCAAGGAACTCCAATAGGCACATCTTCGCATGGTAAGGGCTTCTACGGAATGTTCTATCCACTCATTTTCTTCTTCCGGCAAAAGCAAAAAAACGAGAATTTTTGGAGTGCAACTATCGAGCCGAAGGTTATCATAACGATCTCGTGTAAGCTGATGACGTATAGTGTCGCCTTTATCGTACACTTGGTTGCTTGAGCTTTTGAGTTGGATATCCAGTTTGGGCCCAGCCAAAGTCCCACGACCCAATTTTCCAGCAGCTCCAATTGTAACATCAAGACAATCATCATCCTGACTCCAAGTTCCTATTTTGAAGCCGCACTTGGCTGCGACAGCTGCCACGTAAGCTTTACTGATTTCCTCACGTTTTTGATTTTCGGTCATGATTTGCTCTCCCCAACTGATCCATCGTATGAAGACCATGAAAGCTACCACAAAACAGGGGATTGAACAATCAAAAATATCTGACGGTTTGCATGTTTTGAGGTAACTTTTGATCTCCTGACTTCCTATTCGGCATGGGAAGGCTGTTGGATGCAAAAAGCGCACGAAAAAGGGCTCTTAATGAAGCCTCAGGCAAGGCATGAGAAGACGCTGGAATAAGTCATCATAACTGTGCTTACTTCGCGAAAAGACCGCCACTCTCTTGTTGCACTCAAGATATCTGCCTTCGTCAAAAAATGAGGTCTTGTTGCACTCCATACTTTGCTCCTTGCACTCCGATGCGGTCTCCTTGAACTTTTGTGACGTCTCCTTGCACTTTTGTGGCGTCTCCTTGAACTTTTGTGACGTCTCCTTGCACTCTGAAGGGTTGGATCAGGGACTCCGACGAGGTCCATCTGCACTTTGACGAGGTCCATCTGCACTTTAACAAGGCCCATCTTCACTTTGATGATCCCCTTCTTGCACTCTCTGAACCCTCTCGTCCACTTTCAAACCCCCCTTACGTATTTTGCAC
>CEUG01000632.1_pt1 | contig 14013 bp, 14 predicted proteins | sample 531421 | NCBI WGS metagenome assembly CEUG01 (sample SAMEA2622901, study PRJEB7988) | marine metagenome | biome: marine biome (ENVO:00000447); feature: surface water layer (ENVO:00002042); material: "saline water (ENVO:00002010), including plankton (ENVO:xxxxxxxx)" | depth 5 m | reverse complement strand
ATTGGGCTTGTAATAAGCCGCTTTTTATACAAAACAGAGCATTTGCATTATGGGTTTTGGCCAGATGAACTAGAGATCATACCTGAGAATGTTAGAAAAGCCCAAGATCTCCACTCCCAATTGATCATTGACGCAATACCAGAAAATGTTGAGACCATTCTTGACGTAGGAAGTGGTTCTGGTGGATTAGCTGAGAAGTTGGTTAATCATGGTTACAAGGTTCATTGTGTCTCACCTAGCGAATATTTGGCAGATGCCATTGAAGAAAAGCTTAAAGATAAAGTAAAGGTATACAGATCAACATGCCAAGATCTTGAGCTTGAACAGCAATACGATCTAGTTATTTTTAGCGAGAGTTTTCAGTATGTCCAAGTAAATCAAGCTATTGAAAAAAGCATTGAAGCGCTAAAGTCTAATTGCCATCTATTAATTTGCGATTTCTTTAGACAGCCCGGAACAGGAAGAAGACCTTTGGGTGGAGGGCATGGATGGGATTGGTTTCAAAATGCCTTAAAAGAATATCCGCTTAAAGAAATAGTTAACGAGGATATTACGAAAGAAACTGCTCGCACAATGGATCTATTTAATGATATGCTAAACGATGTTGCACTTCCTATTAGCTCCCTATCCGGCAGATATTTGGATAGCAACTTTCCTAAATCTATGAAAATATTCCGTTGGATTTTTCGCAAACATCTGACAAAGATTGATGAAATTTATTTTTCAGGAAATTTGACTTCTGAAATGTTCAATAGGATGAAAACCTATAGACTTTTGGTTTACAAATTGAAAGATTGATTTAATGCGTCAATTGCAAGATAAGGTTAAAATTTTTTGTGAGGACCACAATCTTTCTACATCTGCTGAGGTAAGATTATTAGATTTAGTATCTGAGCTTGGCGAATTAGCAAAAGAAATTTTATTAAACTCTGACTACGGTAAAAAGACCATAGACCTCAGTGAACGTATAGAAGAAGAGGTAGGTGATATTTTATTTTCCCTAGTTGCCTTATCAAATTCCTTTAATATTGATATGGAAGCCTCACTTGATAGGGTTATGAAGAAATATGAATTGAGAGCTCATAATGGATCAATCGGTTCTTCCTCAAATGAATAAATCTATAATAATTGCTCTTGGCGGTAATGCATTATCTCCGAAAGAGGAAGCGGGTACAATTTATCAACAGTTTGCACACACTCGAGAAAGTATTGATAACATAATGCATTTTGTAGATCTAAAATATAATATTTGCCTAACCCATGGAAATGGCCCTCAAGTCGGGGATGAACTTTATCGTATGGAGCTTACGCACGAAACAATTCCTCCTTTACCTTTGGGAGTATGTGTTGCTGAAACTCAAGGGTCTATTGGATACATGGTACAGCAATCTCTACAAAATGTTTTAAAAGAAAAAAAAATTGATCGCGAGGTGGTTACGTTAATTACACAAACAATAGTGGACAAGAACGACCCTTCAATAAACGATCCCCAGAAATTTATTGGTAGAAGGTATGGTAAGACTGAAGCCCAATCTTTGGCACGTCAATTTAATTGGACTATAAAGGAACAAGAGCCTGGCAAATGGAGGCAGGTTGTCCCAAGTCCAATGCCACAATTCATTGAGCATGGAAGATCTATTCAAACTCTTGTTGATAATGGTACCATTGTCATTGCCTCGGGTGGTGGAGGTATACCTACATTTTGGAATGATGACCATAAGCTTGAAGGCTTAAACGCGGTTATCGATAAAGATCTATCTGCAGCACTACTTGGAAGGGTAATTAAGTCAGAAGAATTATGGATCATAACGGATCTTGACCAAGTATGTTTAAATTTTGGCAAATCTAATGAACAGCCTTTGTTAAAAATTACTTTGGACGAAGCACAGAAATATTTTGATGAAGGCCATTTTCAAGAAGGAAGTATGGGGCCAAAAATCAGAGCCGCAATGTATTTTCTTAAGCACCATGGCAAAAAAGTTATAATTACTTCAATTGCTGGAGTGCTGGGAGCAATCAACGGTTCTAACGGCACTACAATTACAAAATGAAAATATATATAAGGAGATAAGAGTGATTAAAAGAATTTTTCTATCAAATGCAATACTTACAGCTTTCTTAATGGCGCAAGACAAATTTATTTTTGAACCGCCTCAACTCGAAATGAACCTCGGTGAAAGTAAAACGGTTATTGTTAAACTTGTGAATGACAAAAACAATCTAGTTGAATCCACTTTTTCAATGTATTCGGCGCATGATCCTGGAGTTGGCCCTACGCCGGATTGGCCAGGAACCAGCTTGTCAATCTCCCCAAGGGTAAGTGATAAGACTGGAAAGGCAAAAATTACTATAAAGCCAAACAGATCCGGAATGTTGAAATTGAAAGTTCGTGGTGCGAATGGCGTTACGGGAGAAATGATTGTAATGGTTCCCAAGCCCGCAGTAAAGAAGATTGATATATCTGCAATTCCTACTAAAGTATATGTGGGTACTTTTGTACCGTTAAAATTTAAAATAATTGATGCATCAAAAAATGAAAGAGAGGATGTTGAATTGTCAACGTCCTCATCGGATGATAAAAGAGGAAAAGTCGACGTCTTTAATACCTTTGAGGCTAAGAAAACAGGGACTGTAAAAGTTTCGGTTAAGGCTGAAAATATTACCGAAACTTTTAAAATTAAGATAGTAAGCAATCCTGTTCGACGAATCTCCATGGATTTTCAGCAAACTGAAATTCGTACTGGAGATGTGCTTCATATTAATGCTAAGGCTTTAACCGGAAATGGTAGCCTAGTTGAAGATGCTCCTTTGGATTATGCCTATTTTGGGAAAGCAGGATATGGGGACTATGGACTTCCAGCATCCGCTTATATTTCGGAGGACGGAAGATTTGTAGCAGAGACTCCTGGACTTTATACTATAGTTGTGTCGTCTGGTAATTACTCTTCACAAAAAAAAGTGAATGTTGTATCAAGAAATGTGAAGAAAGAAGTTCGCATGATTGGTCATGGTTTGGTTTCAAATGTGAAATCAGGAGATCTGTGGGTATGGCCTGGGATAGGAAAACATTTAGGGAAAGATTTTGCAGCAACAGGAAGTATTTTTGGTGATGGAGAAGCTTACTTTTGGGATGTTTCAGATCCAGCAAATTTAAAAATTATTGACACTGTAAAGGTTGATGCAAGAAACGTTAATGATGTGAAAGTTTCTAAAGATGGCAAGATAGGTGTGATAACGCGAGAAGGAGCCTCTAATAGAAAGAATGGTTTTGTATTGCTCGATGTTTCAGATCCATATGATGTAAAAATTATATCAGCATTTAATGATGATTTGACTGGTGGGGTTCATAATACTTTTATTTACGATAATCATGTTTATGCAGTAAATAATGGACGTAAATATGATATAATTAACATCGAAGACCCTAAAAACCCATTTAGAGTTGGAGTTTTTGAATTGAATACGGCCGGACATGCCATTCACGATGTATGGATAGAAAATGGTATTGCATACTCATCAAACTGGAGAGACGGTATTGTAGCTGTTGATATAGGTGGTTTTAAATCGAGCGAAAAAGACCGTTCAGACATTGGCTTTAATCCTTTGCTTGTGAAAGCGGGTAATGGAAGTCCATCAAACCCTATTCAACTCGCTTCTTTTCCAGATTTTAAAGGTAGAAATCATTCGGCATTTCCTTTTTCTAGTCGATCAACAGGGAATTTTTATATTATAATGGGTGACGAGGTATTCCCAAATGGATTGGAAAACCTTATCAACAATAAACCCTCACAACCTCGCGGCGGTTTCCACTTTATAAATTTTAGCGATCCCGAAAATCCTATTGAAGATGCGGCATATATTGTGCCTGAAGCTGGAAGCCATAATCAGTGGGTTTATGGTGATGTGTTGTTAGCTGCTTTTTATCAAGGAGGTATTAGAATTCTTGATATTTCTGGTGAGCTTCTTGGTGATCTCTACAAGCAGGAGAGAGAGATTGGCTATTTTTTACCGCAACATAGAGATGGAATAATTCCTAACGCACCAATGGTATGGGGAGCACAGCCGTATAAAGATTATATATTCTTATCAGATATGAACAGTGGACTTTATTGTATTGAGGTTGTGGATTAAGCATTTTATGAAAGTACAAATAATTAAATGAAGCAAAGATCAATGAAACACCTATGGCTTATATTATTTGTCATTATTGGATGTACAAATTCATCCGGATCAGATAATGATTTTGAACAAACCGAAATAATATTGGATGCATTGCGCGAACGCTCCGGGGTGTTTTTTGAAAATAAAACTCGGAATTACTATACACCTATAAATGACCCTCTTTCATTTGAAGCAATTTATCCCGGCACTGAAAATAGCTGTGGATATATTTTAAGGTTTTATTTTTACACAAATATTCACCTTTCGTCTAACAGTAATAAATTATTTTCAATGGACGGATCAAAATTTATTCTATCAACTAGTAGTAAAGATGTCGTTGATATGACTCGTGAAGTGATAAATATAATTGGTGGAATGTCGATGGGTGCAGATGAGCTCGAAAATTTTCTTGAAGATCATCCAAACGCAAAACTATAATTATTTTTAAAGAAATCAAATGTCTGAACAGAGACTAACACAATACTTAACTGATTTAGTGGGCATTAATTCTGTAAATCCGAATTTATCAGAAGAGGGTCAGGGCGAGCGAAAAATAGCCGAATACATTCATGCACATTTTCAAAAACTTGGCTTAAATACAGATTTATTTGAAGTGGTAAACGATCGATGCAACACAACATCTTTCTTAGTAGGAAAAGATTCAAATAAGATAATTTTAATGAATGGACACATTGATACCGTTGGAGTTGAGGGTATGGATTCTCCATTCGTATTGCGTCAGGAGGGAGATCGATTGTATGGAAGAGGGACATATGATATGCTGGCAGGTTGTGCTATACAAATGTGCTTAGCGGATTTTTTTGCGAAAAACGAATCTCCAATTTCATTAGCATTTACTTTTGTTTGCGATGAAGAGGATAAAAGCATAGGTATGGATCATTTGATAGCTAATTTTTTACCCACCCTAAAAACAAAACCCATATTAGGAATTTTTATGGAGCCTACGGAAGACCAAATTGGAATCTGCCACAAAGGTTACAGCTGGTATGAATTAAGAGTAAATGGAGTTGCTTCGCATGGCAGCAGACCAGAGGAAGGCGTTAACGCTATTTTTCCTTTACAGTATGCCTTAGCTGAGCTCGATGAGATAAATATTCAACTATCAAAGGAGGAGGCTCACCCTCTCTTAGGGCATGCAACGCTTCATCCTGGTACAATTAGAGGAGGTTCAGCTTACAGCGTAATTGCTGCTGAAGCTAAGCTTGTATGGGAACGAAGAACACTTCCCAATGAAGATCCTAAAAAGATTCAAGAAGAGGTTGATCGGGTTGTTGCTGCAGTCTCGGATGCGCCTGGCGAGCACAAGGTTAGCGTAACGGAGCTTTTTAGTAGACCTGCTAATCATACAAAAGAAAATGAACATATAGGACGCCTTCAAAATATTATTAATCGTAAACCCTACAAAGGAATGTCTTATTGGGCAGACTCAGCTTTAGCAGCCGGCGCAGATATACCTTCAATATTATTTGGTCCAGCTGGACATGGAGCTCATGCAATAGATGAATGGGTCAGTAAGTCAAGTATGGTATTTTGCTTTGAGTCTTTAAAAGATTTAATACTTAGTTACCAAGATTAATTCTGCTTAAGCATTTTTTCAACCTCTAGAGCATGCAACTCTTCTTGACCAATCATGCTCCTGGCATACTCTTCAAGATAAACAGATTTATCTCCAATAAGTTCAAGTAAATCGTAATAATTTTTAATAGCTAGTTTTTCATGCTCAAGGCTTTCTGCTAGAATTTCTCTGGTATCATGTTTGAATGTCTCTTTTATATTATTAAGGTTTAACGGAGGGTGACCACCAAGACCTGTAATGTGCTCACCTGCTAAATTTGCATGATCTAGGGATTCAACGGCTTGCGCTTTAAAAAAGTCAACTAAAGGGAGTCTGTTGTGACCAAAAATCATCAGTGAATAATGAGTATACCTAATGACTCCAGAGAGTTCAAGGTCAAAAATCACGTTTAATTTCTTGATTATTTTTTCTTTATTCATTTTTACTCCATTCATTTAGTTAATCATTTTGATAGCGGCCTGACCGACTTCATAGCCTTTATTCTTTTTCATATTGGCATCCGATCTATCAAAAGCAAGTTGAGCATTTTGACATGTTAGAACCCCAAAAAGTATAGGGATTTTTGAAGAAATCGTTAAGTTCATAATGCTATTTGTAACTGCCTGTGAAATATAGTCATAGTGATCAGTCTCTCCTTTTATTACACATCCCAGTGTAATTATAGCTTGAACATCATTTTTTTCATCTGATAAAATATTCTTAATCTTATACGGTATTTCAAATGCACCTGGCACTTCAATTATGCTCACAGCTTCTTTTTCTATACCGGATTCTTTCAGGGCTTGCATGCACCCTGTTAATAATCCATCAATCACTTGTTGATTAAAATTACTTTTGACAATTGTAATCATTAGTCTAAGATATGTCCTAGTTTATTTTTTTTTGTCTCTAAATATTTTTTATTTTTTTCTTTCGGAGCAATTTTTATTGGTTTCCTATCAACGATAGTTAATCCATGACCTTCAAGCCCTATCAACTTTTTAGGATTGTTTGTCATTATTGTCAGTTTAGTAACATTTAGATCTTTGAGGATTTGCGCTCCTACTCCGTAGTCTCTTAAATCATCTGAGAATCCTAGCTCATTGTTTGCTTCGACTGTATCGAACCCCTCTTCTTGAAGCTTGTACGCTTTTATTTTGTGTTTAAGGCCAATACCACGACCCTCTTGTTTTAAATAAACAATAATACCAGACTTGTTCTGGCTGATTTGATGCATTGCCATTTCAAGTTGATCACCGCAATCGCATCTTTGGGATTGAAAAACATCACCAGTCAAGCATTCAGAGTGAACTCTAACAAGCGCAGAATCTTCTTCTGAGTAGTTACCCATAGTTAAAGCTAGGTGCGTTTCATTATCGAATGTATCTTCATAGAGATGAAGGGTAAAATCACCGTATCCTGTTGGCAATTTGATTGATTCTATTTTTTTAACAAGCTTTTCATTCCTTCTGCGAAAACGAATTAAGTCTTCAATTGAAATTATTTTTAATGAATGTTTTTTTGCAAAACTATCAAGCTCATCTCCTCTTGCCATTGTTCCATCATCTGCCATTATCTCACATATAACGCCACTAGGTTTTAATCCAGCTAATAATGAAAGGTCGATACTGGCCTCTGTGTGACCAGCTCTTCTTAATACACCGCCCTCTTTACCAACGATTGGAAAAATGTGACCTGGACGCGCTAAGTCTGTAGATAAAGTCGATTTATCAATTAACGCTCTTATGGTTTCAGAACGATCAAAAGCGGAAATTCCAGTTGTTGTATTTTTATTTGCATCTACACTAATTGTAAAGTTTGTTTCATGAAGACTGGAATTCTTTCTTTCCATAGGTTCAAGATTTAGTTCTTTTGCTCTTTCACTTTGTATCGACACGCATATTAGACCACGGCCCTCAGTTGCCATAAAGTTTACAAGATCTGGAGTGCATAGCTCAGATGCTGCAACAAGGTCGCCTTCATTTTCTCTGTCTTCATTATCAACAACGATAATGCACTTTCCATTTCGAATGTCTTCAAGTGCACTGTCAACTGAATCAAACTTCATCTTTTGTCCATTAAATTTTCAACGTATTTAGATATGATGTCTACTTCGAGGTTAACATAATCTCCAACACTGCTTTGATTCCAATTTGTATTTTCAATCGTATGAGGTATGATCGCAACTGTGAAATCATTTTTCATTTTTGAGGCAACAGTCAAGCTAATACCATCAAGGCAAATCGATCCTTTTTCTACAATATATTTTTGATGTAATTCAGGCAGTATAAATGAAAAGATTGCTGATTTATCTGCCATTTGGATATCGGTAATTTTTGTTGTACAATCGACATGTCCTTGGACAAAATGACCTCCGATTCTTGTTGATGGTAGAAGAGCCCTCTCTAAATTAATGGCAGTATCATTTTTCCAAAATTGAGCATTGGTTCTGCTCAGTGTCTCTTCAACAAGTTGTACGGTAAATTTTTCTTTACTAACCTTTATTACCGTTAAGCAAATACCTGAACACGAAACACTATCATCTACCTTGAGATCCTCTAAAACTTTTTTGCCTCTGATGCTTATTTCAAGACCGTCAGGATTGCTAAGCATTTGATCAATGCTGCCTACTTCTTCAACGAGTCCTGTAAACACTATCTCGCCTTTGTGTTAAAGTAAGTAATCTTAATATCATTGTCAAAATTTTCATGTTTTACAACTTGCAAATTTAAGGAATCATGAATTTCTTTCGTAGTGTTATATATAGATATTCCTTTTCCAATTAATTTTGGAGCATAGTAAACGTGCATCTCATCAAAGGTTTTATGGTTAATGAAAGATGTTAAGGTTGTGGCGCCACCTTCAACTAAAACAGATTGAATATTCAACGAATGAAGTTTTGTAAGAATTATTTGGATGTTATCTTCACGCGTTTTTCCAGTAAGTTCACTTGTAAAATGTATCGTATTCTTTTTCAAGGATTGATATTCTTTATTAATTTTTTTTGATGGATCCAATATCACTATTCTTGGATCAGAACCAACATTATGAGATGTCAAAGATGGGTTGTCAGCTTCAACGGTTTTTCTACCAACTAATATAGCATCGCAGGAAGATCTTAGTATATGAACAGAATGTCTAGATTTCTTTGAAGTGATCCATTTTGAATGTCCACTTTCTTCTGAAATAAAGCCATCTAAAGTTGAAGCGTATTTTAAAATCACATAAGGTCTTTTTTTCTCATGATATGTAAAAAACCTTTTATTAATAAATTTTGCTTCATCTTCGCAAACATTAAAGTCTATTGTTAGTCCTTTTTTCATTAGAGCTTGAAGACCATTATTTATGATTGGGTTTGGATCTTTACAGGCGATAACAATTCTTTCAAACTTTTGCGAATCAATCAATTCTGTGCATGGAGGTGTTTTACCTTCATGATTACATGGCTCAAGCGTGACATACATGGTCGCTTTATTTAACTCAACCTTGCAATTATTAATTGCATCTACTTCAGCGTGAGGACCTCCATACTGCTTATGATACCCCCTGGATACAATCTCACCATTTTGAACAATGACACAACCTACCCTGGGGTTTGGATAAACCATATCAGACGCCTTTCTAGCTTCGTCTAGAGCAATATTCATAAAAAATTTATCTTGGTTCATTTTAAAGTTGAGTGAATTAAAATAGAGGCATGCTTAAAACTGTTTGAACAAAATCTCGCTTCCCTTCCAGAATAATTTTTGAAGTAGCAACAGCTTTAAAGTAGTATACATCGCTATTAGAGTTTATGATGAATCCCATTAATCCAGCATCATCCATTGGCTCGGTTTGACCCATACCGCCGTTAAAAGAACCGGATGTTTGAACAAAAGTTAGTTGGCTCCCGCGAATATCCATGCTTTCAGATCGTTCTTCCAAATCAACTACTTTATTCCCGTTAAATTGACCGAACCATCGTTCAATATTTTGAGTTTCATTTCCACCGATATTCTTGAATACAATCACGTTATAAAATCCACTAGTAGTTTCCACTTTGTATTCTGCTAAACGCATTGATGATTTTGGTGTAATTCGAGTCCAGTTTGCAGGTACAGCATCTAAGGGATCCGAGCTGGTTGATGATGTTGACGCAAACAGCTCATCTGCGTTTGATTTCTGTTGGGAGCTACCAGCTCTTTCTTGAGAACTGTCAACCATAACAAGCATTATTATCCCTGTAAAAATAATAAACGCGTAAATTTGAATTTTAAAGTTATTCATCGACTTTTTTTATTTAAAATAAGATATACAAGTTATGAAAGGTTTGTGCTATAGCTCACTAAAATAGTTTTAAAAGTAAGCCAAGCCTTGCGGTCCAAAAGAATGTTCGCACCCAATTCAGGCGAATGAGTTTTAAAATGATACCTCGTTCATATTTATTTGATAGTGCGGAATGGTATTTTGAGAAAAATAAAGCTGTTATAAGCCAAAGTAGTACTAATAAGCCAAAAGAAATACTGAAATAAAAATCTATCTCATCCACAAAGAAAAGCAACAAAAAGCCAGTTAAAAACTCCAGCAACATTAAAGGAATTATTAAAAATGAAATATTTTTCATGTGAAAGTTCTGGAATTCAGTATAGCGATCAATATCTATATACAAGAAAGTGGGATAGTGAAGAATTTGGACCAACCAAATAATTGAAACCATCATAGCTGTCGTTATTAAATGAACCAGCTCAAGGATTGATATGTTTATCATCATATTTATTTAAATTGTGCAATATTACTCATAAAATTTATAACAATTTTAATGAAACAGAATTACGATATTATTATAGTTGGTGCTGGAATAGCCGGCCTTGCGTGTGCTCAAAAATGCAGTGAAAGCAATCGGGATTTTTTATTAATTGAAAAATCAGATAGAATAGGTGGTCGTGTGGGCTCATTGAGAAATGACAACTACGTATTCGATCTTGGGTTTCAGGTTTACAATACCGCATACAACACAACAAATAAATTGTTGAGAAATAAGTCCGACGAATTTTTTTCTTTTCTGCCAGGAGCTAAAATTATTTCAGGAAAAAATAGCACAATTATCAGTGATCCAATGAGAAATTTTTCCAAAGTGTTTCATACTTTATTTTCAAATATCGGAACACTTAGGGACAAAATAAAAATATTAACCCTCAAATATAGTTTGTCACACTATAGTATTAATTCCGATAAAAGTGAAGATATGAGCACCATGGATTTTTTAAAGCGGTACGGCTTTAGCAATAAAATAATTGATAATTTTTTTACCCCTTTTTTTGCTGGTATTTTTTTGGAGGAAAAACTTGATACATCCTCAAAATTTTTCAAGTATGTTTTTTCAAATTTCAATAGCGGACTTGCCGTTATTCCTAAAAGCGGAATGCAAGAAATCCCAGATGAGATTTTTTCAAATGCGCGCCCCTCTGATTTTTTGCAAAGCGCCAAGGTTCTTAAGATACTTCCAAAAAACAATCTTCAATTAAATAAGGGTGAAAATATATCATTCAATAAACTGATCTTAACCAATGAAAGTTGTGCTCTTGTGAATCAATTCAATGTCAGATATAATAGCGTCACTACCGTTTATCTATCCACTGATCTTAGTTTTAAAGATTCAAGATATATTCATCTTTTTCCACATGATGAATTAATAAACAACGTCGCATTTGTATCTTCTGTTTCTCCAGGCTATGCTCCGCCAGGTAAAACATTAATTTCAGTTTCAATCATTGCAAAAGGCCAGATAAATGACCTTGAACGCACCGTAAAAGAAAAAATAGCATACTACTTTGGAGGAGTATTGCATGACTATGCTGTAGAGAAAATTTTGAAAACAAAAAAAGCCACGATCATTCAAACGCCAGGATTCTTCCAACCAAAAACCCTTACCCAAGACGGTGTTATACTTGCTGGAGACCATATTACAAACGGAAGCATAGAGGGAGCAGCAATATCTGGAATTAAAGCATATGAGCGCACAGTAAAATAAAGATATATTCCTAAAATCATTTAAACGTAATTATGAATAACAAATTTGAGTCAGTAGTCATGAATTTTAATCTTTACATATTTTCTTTTCTTTTTATCTTTTGTGCTTGTCAAAAAAATACTCAATATTCTCACGATCAGTTAGATAGTAAGTTTGGCGTTTACATTTCGAAACTTAGTGATCAGGAGGTAAATGATCATCTTAGTAATGGGTTAACACCTATTGCGCTTAAGGACAATATAGATGCAATTGGTTTTGCTAATACAGCTGGTTCAATAGCGCTTCAGCAAAACTTTCCAGATAAGAATGCTTTTCTCGTTCAAAAGTTAATCGATAAAGGTTTTTTCATTCGCGGTAAAACTAATTTATCCGAGTGGGCAAATTTTAGATCAACCTCTTCAACAAGTGGATGGTCCTCCTTGGGTGGGCAAACAGTTAATCCTTATGGTTTAAATAGAAATCCATGCGGTTCAAGCTCTGGATCAGCAGTTGCAGTTGCTTTAGGTATGATTGAGGTTGCAATTGGTACTGAGACCAATGGGTCAATCAGTTGCCCCTCATCCGTCAATGGGATTGTGGGAATTAAACCCACTGTTGGACTGGTAAGTCGTTCTGGGATCATTCCAATATCTAATACTCAGGATACCGCTGGGCCTATGGCATTAACTGTTAAAAAAGCTGCTGAAATTTTGGATGTTATATCTGGCCTAGATCCAGATGATCCCGCAACTACTAAAATACCTAGCGATATGAATTTATCCTTTTCAAAGAATCTTGATAAAAATTCAATCAACGGTAAAAGATTTGGCTTGTTATCAGCGGGAAAAGATGATGAGGATGGAAAAAAACTTCATTCCAAAATAAAAAAAATCATTGAAAGCTTAGGAGGTGAATTGATCGTTTTCGATGACAAAAGAACTTATCCAGGTAGAGATGAATTTTTTGTATTGCTGTATGAGTTCAGAGATGGACTAGAAAATTACCTTGGCTCTAGAGATTTAAAATTTAAAACTTTAAAAGAATTAATAGATTTTAATGAAAGTAACAAAGAGACAGTGCAAAAGTACTTTGATCAAAGCATATTCATAATGAGTGATTCTACCAAAGGACAAAGCAAAGAATATACTAAATCACTTGACGTAGTCTTAGCGTCTCGGCAGGGCATAGATCAAATTCTTATCGATTACAAGCTTGATGCCTTGGTTGGTCTTTCTAGAGGACCAGCTTGGGAAATAAATCATGATGGAGGTGACGGAGTTGCAATTGAAAAACAAAAATCGTGGTCATCGGGAAGTTTTGCAGCAATGGCAGGTTATCCTAATGTCATTATTCCATTGGGTATGGTTGACAACTTACCTGTTGGTATGTCTTTCATTGGAACGGCATGGAGTGAAAAAAGACTTATCGATTTTGCTTATGCCTTTGAACAGGCGAACAATTTTTTGCCACGTCCAAAATTTCTAAATACTCATAATGATTAAAGCCTTAGTCGCCACTTCTTTCGTATTTATTACATGCGCTCAATCAAACCCACGCTATGAATACATTGTAAAAGATGATGCGTTTCGAAAAAAAATAGGTAAAGAAAATTTTGTTAAAGCGCGGCATGGCTTCACTTATTTTGAGAGTCAAAATATTACTAGCGATGAAATTTTAGTATTCATTCATGGCTTTTCTGTTCCCTCCTACATTTGGGACGAAACTTATTATGAAGCTATAAATCGTGGATTGGGAGTAGTTCGGCTGGATCTCTACGGAAGAGGATTCTCCTCAAATCCAAATATTGTTTACAATGATTTACTGTATGCCGATCAAGTAATTGAACTATTGAATTCACTAAACTTAACTAAAAAAGTAAACTTTATTGGTCTTTCAAACGGGGGCCGTGTCATATCAAAAATTGCGTCTAACTACCCTGAAAAAGTCAAACGTCTAATCTATGTTGCTCCTGGCGGGTTTCATGACACCAATACAGAGCCTGATTTAACGCCAGTTACAGAAAAAGAGATAAATGAATTTATAAATGAAAATTACAGTGAAATTGCAAAAGGACAATTGTCGGATTTTAAATATCCCGAACGCTTTTCCGGATGGGATACAAAGTACGAAGAGCTCTTGAAGTTTAAAGGGTTTGCAAGGGCATTGTTATCAACGAGAAAAAATAATTTTTTGCTTGACGAGATGAACCAAGAAATTGGTAAAACCAAATTGCCGCATTATGCCATATGGGGAGATTCCGATATTGTTCTGCCTTTGAAAGATGTTA
>CEUG01043969.1_pt1 | contig 14146 bp, 9 predicted proteins | sample 531421 | NCBI WGS metagenome assembly CEUG01 (sample SAMEA2622901, study PRJEB7988) | marine metagenome | biome: marine biome (ENVO:00000447); feature: surface water layer (ENVO:00002042); material: "saline water (ENVO:00002010), including plankton (ENVO:xxxxxxxx)" | depth 5 m | reverse complement strand
GTCATGTTTTCAGTAATATTTATTTCTTTTTGTAATATTATGTCACCCGTATCGATTTTGTCGTTTATAAAAAATGTCGTTATTCCTGTTGTCTTCTCTCCATTAATTAAAACCCAATTTATTGGCCCAGCCCCTCTGTAATTCGGTAAAAGAGAGGTATGTAGATTAATTGTTCCTCTATTTGGTATTTCCCAAACTTCCTTTGGAAGTTTTCTAAAAGCAATTACAGCAAAAAGATCAGCATTGAATTTTTTTAAGTCATCTATAAATTTTTTTTCGTTTAAATTTTCGGGCTGCAGCACAGGAATATTTAATTTGTTTGCAGTTTCTTTTACATTTGACGGTAAAAATTTCTTTCCTCTGCCTTTTTTTGTGTCTAATGTAGTTACGACACAAACAACTTCATGCTTAGAAATAATTTTTTGTAGTATTTCACTAGCAAATTGAGGAGTACCAAAAAAGATAATTTTCATTTTCTAAAGATTGAATTTGTTCTTCTCGTTTAGTAAATATTTATTTCCAAATTTATAGATGAAATCATTATCAAAGAGATAATTTATTACATTTTTTAACAATTTTTTGTCTTCATCATCCACCATTCGCTCAATTTCTGAGTAACTTCTTTCTTTACCCTCAAGTATTGAAAGAATTTTTTTACAGTTTACTTCAAAGGATTTATTTTTAATTTTTTCTTTATTTATTTTTATACAATTATCACAAACTTCACATCTATTTTCTAAATCTTCATCAAAATAGTTTAACAAAATTTTATTTCTGCACTCTTCTTTATTTTTTAAATAACTTATTACAAAATCAATATTTTTTTTAGCCTTATTTATATCGTTTTGAATATCTGATTCTTTTAAATCTAAACTATCAGCATCTTTCCTATTTTGGATAAATTTTATGCTGTTATTTGAAGAATTTTGAATAAAACTTATTACTTCAAGTTTTTCAAGTCTTTTCAAAATATCAATTACATTTTGATTTTCCGATTTAAGAGATTTTTTTATATCATTTAAATTAACTTTCGAATAGTTCTTTAAAATATTTGAATATTTTCTCTGTAATACTTTAATTATGTTGTCATAAAAGCTATTTGCGATTTGAAATTTATATAAATCAGAATTATTAAGTAAAATTTTAATTTTTGGAGATTTGTTTACAGCAGTATTAAACTTTATTAATTCTTCTTTCTCTAAATACCTAATGCAACTATATGTTTTTTTTATGTCTAGTTTGTATTTCTTGCAAAAATTAGAAATATTAAAATCAAAATCTTCGTCAGGTAATTCATTTATAGCAATTTTTAGATGATCACATATTTTTTGATAAACTTCTTGTACAGATTTTTTTGAAGGGTATCTATCTTCCAAAAATTTATATGCATTGTTTAAGTCATTTTGGTCATAAAGAATGATAGAATAAGCTGTTTTATCGTCTCTACCGGCTCTTCCAGATTCTTGAAAATAAGATTCTATATTATTTGGAATGTTGACATGAACTACTAGTCTTACATCTAATTTATTTATTCCCATTCCGAAGGCACTTGTCGCAACAATAACTCTTGTATTATTACTAACCCATGATTCTTGAATTTTAGATCGCTCATTAATCTCTAATCCTGCATGGTAAGAGGAAGCAGAAATTGAATTTTGATTTAGAATTGACGCTAATTCTTTACTCTCTTTTCTAGTGCCAGCATATATAATAATTGAGCTTTTTATTTTAGTACACAAATTAATCAGTGTTTTCTTTTTGTTTTTACAATCTATTGCTACATAAGATATATTCTTTCTAAAAAAACTGGATTTAATTACATTATTTTTTTTGAAAAGAAGGTTGGATTGAATATCTTCAATAACTTCTTTATTTGCAGTAGCTGTTAGAGCAAGAATTGGAGTGTCTTTTTTGATTTCTCTTATTTTAAAAATTTGTCTGTATGAAGGACGAAAATCATTTCCCCATTTTGAAATACAGTGTGCTTCGTCAACAGCGATAAGATTAATATTCATTTTATCTATCTTATCAATAATATTTTGATTTCTCAATCTTTCAGGTGATATATACAAAAACTTGATATTTCCGTATATGCAATTAGTCAAAGCTGTTTCTATTTCAGTTGTATTCATTTGTGATGAAATTTCTACTGACTTAATGCCTTTTGATTTTAGAAACTTGGTTTGATCTTTCATCAAAGAAATTAATGGAGAAATGACTAAACAAATACCATCTTGCATTAGTGATGGTATTTGAAAACATATTGATTTTCCTCCAGAAGTCGGCAATAATGCTAGCGTATCATCATTTGCAATAATTGAGTTAATTATCTCTTCTTGATTTAATTTAAATGAAGTGTAACCCCAATATTTTTTAAGAATATCAATTGCTTGCATATTGTATAAAAATACATATAAAAAAATGGAGTATTAACTATGATCTACTCTAGAGAAGCAATAAATTTTTCAGCATCCATTGCAGCCATGCATCCAGTTCCTGCTGAGGTAACTGCTTGCCTGTAAACGTGATCAGCAACATCGCCAGCAGCAAAAACACCTGGTATTTTAGTTTTGGAGGTTCCCGGCTCAACAAATAAATAACCATTTTCATCCATGTCTAATTGCCCTTTAAAGAGATTTGTATTTGGTGTATGACCAATAGCAACAAAGAATCCTTTAGCAGGGATTATGGTTTCTTTTCCTGTGATATTATTAACTGCAGTTACACTTTCAACACCAATTTCACCTGGCTCGCCATTTATACTTTTTGTTTCATGATTAAAAAGTACTTCAAGATTTTTAGTATTAAATACTCTTTTTTGCATTGCTTTGGATGCTCGCATCACATCTCTTCTGACTAGCAATGTTACTTTTGTACATAGTTTAGCAAGGTAGGTAGCTTCTTCAGCTGCAGTGTCGCCTCCTCCAACTACAACCACGTCCATACCTTTGTAAAAGAAACCATCACAAGTTGCACATGCCGAAACTCCATATCCATTTAATCTTTTCTCATCCTCAATACCCAACCATTTAGCAGATGCACCAGTTGCTATAATAACTGTTTCTGCTAGAACATTTTTTGATTCATCTATTTCTACCCTAAAAGGTCTTTCACTTAAATCAACTTTAGTAACCATTCCCCATCTTGTGTCGGTATCAAATCTTTCAGCCTGTGCCTTAAAATCTTCCATCATTTTTGTTCCATCAACTCCATTTGGATATCCAGGGTAGTTATCAACTTCTGTGGTTGTGGTGAGTTGACCACCAGGTTGTAATCCTTGAATTAAAACTGGCTTTAAGTCTGCTCTTGCGGCATAAATTGCTGCAGTGTATCCAGCAGGTCCAGATCCTATAATAAGTGTTTCTATCTTCTCAATTTCTTCAGCCATTTTTTTAATTTTTAGCTAAATTATTAAAAAACATCAGTTATTTCGATAGAATCTGTGGGTAATGGTGAATTTGTTGAAAAACCAGGTATAATTGGTATTCTATAATATACGCTACCGTAGCCTGTCCATCCACCATATCCTCCGTTAATATTGCTAACTAGATTTAATGGTTCTTGGAACGGATTTCCATTTGAACCAAATTGTCTTACTAGGCTTCTCCAAAACTTTAAAGAAGGTTCGTCAATTTGACAAAATTTAATGATTACTTCATCCCTTGGTACTGAAATACTGTAAGATATACCACCTATTTCATATGTCTTGAACCTATCGGCGTTGTAAGGATATTGTGGAAAATTACTTTCGCCTTTTTGAGGAAAATAAGTTTCAAATCTTGTTCCATTTACTAAAATGTCTGAGCCCGCATCAATGAGTTCCATGAATTCATCGCTGTTGTCTTCTAATACCCAGTTTATAGTGTCAACCTTCCAGTGGACAGGTTTTCTATATTTTAATAAAATATTATTTTGTACTTCTCCTGGATCATCGTATATGGCACGGATATCATATTCATAGTCTTTGTCAGAAAACTCATTTTTTTCGACCCATAGGCAGTCAAGTGGGGTTGGGGTTGGAATAGTTGTCTGACTTGTAATTTCTTGATTATTCCATCTGACAATTAAATTGTAGGTTTTGTTTTCTCTACTAAAATTGTATCCATTTAAATTTGCGTAAGGCGGATTTGTAAGTGAAGCTAAATAATTAATATCCGTAAAAATTGGAATTGAATCAAATGGTGGAGGCAAGGGCTCTAAAAAAACAGAATCTGCAACTCCGTTTTCATTAATGGTCCAAACAACTACTTCTGCGTCATATACAAATAAATCTCTGTAAGTATTCACATTTATTTCGTCAAAATATCCCTGATTTTTGGACAAAATAACATAAGGGGGCATATTAGGCTCTATGCCGCCTTCTACAACAAGTTTTTGTGATTCAATAGGAAAGTTTAAAGAAATTTCTTCCTCGCAAGAAAAAAAACAAAGGAAAATAAATAATAGTCTTTTCATAATTAAAAATTAAAATTCCATGTAACTGAAGGTAGAATAGGAAAAATAGAAACCTGATATGCTTTAGGTTCTACATTCCCGTTTTGTATATTTTGATTTACAGCATCATCATCTAAACCTTCTAAAGCAAAATATATGAAATATGGATTTTTTCTAGAATATACATTATATATAGAAAAATTCCATGTTGATTTAAATTTCTTTTTCTTTTTCTTTTTAGAAGGTGTGTATGTTGCTCCGATATCCATTCGGTGGTAAGGATCCATTCTGTAACCATTTCTTGAAGTAAATTGTGTGTATACATCACCTCCAATAACATATCTTTCAGTTGGTAATGTTATTGCATTTCCAGTAGCATAAACAAAAACGCCACTAAGAACCCAAGATTTTGAAAGTTTGTGTGTTGCAGTTATCGACAAGTCATGTCTTCTATCGTACTTGGCAGGAAATTCTATACCATTATTTACCTCATCAAAATACCTTGTTGTTTTTGATAATGTATATCCAATCCAACCAGTTGTTTTTCCTTGGTTCTTTTTTAATAAAAGTTCAATTCCGTATGAGTCTCCATCCCCAAACGTAAATGAATTATCACTACTTTGATTTGTATTGTCTTCTGGAAGAAAACCTTCTTTATATTCAATTAAATTTGTCATTTCTTTATAATAGGCCTCTAAAGAAGTTTCATACATGTTTTCTTTAAAATTTTTGAAGTAACCAAGTGCGTATTGCCTGGAAAATTTGGGTTTTATTGCTGTAGAACTTGGGACCCAAAGGTCTGTTGGGAGACTAACAGAAGAAGTTGACGCAAGGTGAATATATTGATAATTTTCTGTATAAGAAGTCTTAACGGAACTTGTTGGGTTTAATTTATATCTAAGTGAAAATCTTGGTTCAATATTTCTATAATTATCTGAACTAAATGTTAAATCATTTTTAATATATTCAAAAAAGTTTATGTCTCCTCGGTGCTGAAAGGAAGAGTATCTAACTCCAGCATTAATTTTAATATCATCACTTAATTCAAAATCATCAGAAAAGTATAATGCTCCTTCGTTTGAATATTGTCTAAAAATTTCTTCAGGGGCAAATTCAACGTCTCCTGAACGTCCAGTTGCATTTCCAGGTGTAAATGCATGATAGGTATAATTTGTTCCAAACTTGATAGTGTGTCTTTGATTAGGAAGATATAAGAAATCAACCTTTGTGTTCCAGTCATTAATTCCGGAAAATATTTTAAACTCAAATTCACTTTGTGCTAAGTTAAATTCAAATCTGTAGTCACTAAAAATAAGGGACGTGTTCATGAACAGTTTATCGTTGAACAAGTGATTCCACCTTAATGATCCTGTAGCATTTCCCCATGGAATTTCAATTCTAAAGCCATTATCTGCGTTGGCAAAGCTAAATACATCTCTCCCAAAATAACCACTTAAATATAGTCTGTCTTTGTCAGAAATTCTATAATTAATTTTCGTTGTTAAATCATAGAAATAGTAACCTGATCCGGCAAATGCATTTGGCTCTCCAGTTTCAGGATCTTCTCTATTCAAAAAAGGTTGTGATAAAACATCGACGTATGTTCTTCTACCGGATATTATAAATGAACTTTTTTCCTTTTGAATAGGACCTTGAAAAGTAAGCCTTGAAGATAATAAGCCTATTCCTCCATCCGCTTGATATTTTTTGTTGTTTCCATCTTTCATTGAAATATCAAGAACTGATGAAAGCCTTCCTCCATATTCAGCAGGCATTCCTCCTTTAATAATATTAATATCCTTTATTGCATCTGCGTTAAAAACTGAGAAGAATCCAAATAAATGCGATGCATTGTAAACCACAGCTTCATCTAGGAGAATTAGATTTTGATCAGGCCCCCCACCTCGAACATATAGACCTGAACTTCCCTCACCATTTGAAGTAATTCCAGGCAAGAGTTGTGCAGATTTTAAAACATCAACTTCACCTAAAATAACTGGAAGTTGCTTGATATTATTTACCTCTATTTTTACTTGACTCATTTTGGAACTACTAACATTTTTGTCAAGTCTTTCTCCAGTTACGATAACTTCATCTGTGACAATTGCATCACTTTCTAATGATATGTTTATTCTTAAATCTTTATTTAAATTAATTTCTTTTGTAATTGATTTCAATCCTATGAAAGAATAAACGATTTCATAATTTCCCTCTGCTAGAGTTAATGAATAAAACCCATACTGATTTGATACGGTCCCTTTAAAAGTTTCTTTGTCGTAGATTGAAACGCCTATTAGATTTTCTCCACTTTCACTTTCCTGAATAAAACCACTTATTGTAAAGTTGTCTTGAGCTATCAAATTAAAACTTAGAAAAAACAGAAATGTTAGTAAGGAAAATTTTTTAGTCATTGATTTGAAAAAAACAAATATATAACTATTTTATATTTTAATTATACAAAGTGAAGATATATTAGAACAATAAGTTCTCAATTTCCATTTGAATTTTTTCAGAATTAGGAAGCATTCTTTTTTCTAATACGGAATTAAGTGGAATGGCAGGTAAATTTTCAGAACCAACTACTGGTATTGCATTATCTAAAAATTCAAAACAGTTTTTGTAAATTTTTGATGCAAGGGATTGAGCAAATGAGTTTTGACATGGTTCTTCTGTAACTACAATACAATTACTGTGTATTTTTACTTTTTGATATATATAATCTTCATCCAATGGGTATAGTGTTCTTAAATCAATAATTTCAATTTGATCAATATACTTTTTTGCAGCTTTTTTTGACCAATATATTCCCATTCCGTAAGTTACAATACATAAACTTCTTCCTTTTTTAATATTTTCATTACTTGCTTCCAAAATGCTAGTTGCTTTGCCAAGTGGCAAAACATAATTTTTGTCTGGCTCAACTTTTTTCGTGTCTTCTGTTCCATCAATTTTTCCCCAGTACAGTCCTTTGTGTTCAAGTATCACAACAGGATTTGGATCATAGAAAGCTGCCTTCATTATTCCTTTTAAGTCTGCAGCATTTGAAGGATATGCGATCTTAATTCCATGAATATTAGTTAGTATAGATTCTACTGAAGATGAATGATAGGGTCCACCACTTCCATATGCACCAGTTGGAACTCTTATTACACAGCTTACTGGCCATTTTCCGTTTGACAGATAAAATGACCGACTAACCTCTGTAAATAACTGATTCAATCCTGGCCATATATAATCAGCAAATTGAATTTCAACTATTGGTTTTAAGCCAACTGCTGACATTCCTACAGTACTTCCAATAATGAAAGCTTCTTGTATTGGTGTGTTAAAAACTCTTTCGTCTCCAAAAAGTTCGCCCAAAGTCGCAGCTTCTCTGAAAACGCCACCAAGTCTTTTTCCAACATCTTGACCATATAAAAGACACTCAGGATGGTCTTGCATTAATTCTTTTATAGCACAAATACCAGCATCAACCATAAATATTTTTTCACCTTTGGAGGGGTGCTTATCACCAGACTCTTCTAATATTTTTGTGGGAGAAAACTTGTGTTTAAACAAGTCTTCAGGATCAGGGTCAGGAGACTGCATTACTTTATCAAAATCTTTTTTAACACTTAATTCAATCTCTTCTCTTATTTTTTCTAAATATTCTTCTTTAAAATTATTTTTAATAAGTAATTTTTCCAGTTTTGGAAGTGGGTCATCTTTTTTTGCTTTTTCCAAATCATCTCTGTACCATTCCATTCTTACTCCAGACGTATGATGATTTAGTAATGGAACTTTAGCATGAATTAAAATAGGATGTGGGTTTTTTCTTATTTTTGAGATTGAGTCAGAAATTGTAATAAATGATTTTTCAAAATCAGTTCCATCAATTGATATACTTTTTATTCCAAAACCCTTAGCATAAGTTGCAGCATCGACAGCTCTTGTTTCTGACGAATGAGCAGAGATATCCCATTCGTTATCTTGTACTAGAAACAAAATTGGTAATTTCTTTAATGCAGCCATTTGAAAGGCTTCTGCAACTTCACCTTCTGTTATTGATGCATCGCCAAAAGAACATACAACTACTGGATTTTTTTTTAAATCATTATCATTTAAATTATTTTTTGATTTATATCTCAATCCGAGTGCTATGCCAGTTGTTGGAATTGCCTGCATTCCAGTAGCAGATGATTGATGAATTATCTTTGGAAGATCGTCTCGTTTTAAAGATGGGTGAGAATAATATGTTCTCCCTCCTGAAAATGGATCATCTTTTTTACACATTAGTTGAAGCATTAGTTCAAAAGGAGACATTCCAATGGAAAGAAGTATTGAATCATCTCTGTAGTAGGGAGACACCCAGTCGTATTCCTTTAATTGAAGGCCAAGAGCAATTTGAATTACCTCATGTCCTTTGGATGTTGCGTGCACATATTTGGAGGTAATTTCTTTATTAACTTCATAGATGTCACTAAGAGAACGAGCAGTACATATTAATCTATATGCTTTTTCAAAAATTTCTTTTTTGATTTTATTTGCCACTTACTTTTTTTTAAAGCTTGCAATTGCTTTTTTCGTAAATTCTGATAGTACTAATTTACCACTATACTCTGCTCTTTCTTCAAGTAACTGATCCCAATGAGATGTATTTGACCAGAATACGCTTTTTAATTTTTGCATAGCTTCAGGGTTTGATTTTATTAGCTTGCTAGTTAATAAATCAATTGCTTCATCCATTTCTTTGTTCGAGTTAAAGACTTCTGAAAAAATCCCTTTTTCTCTTGCCCATTCAGCATCAAACCATTTCGTGGCGTTAATTGATAGTGTCGAATATGCTGAAAGGCCTGATTTTCTTTCAACCGCAGGACCAACAACAAAAGGACCAATTCCAACAGCAAGTTCGCTTAGCTTTATGGACGAAAACTTCGTTGCAAAGCTGTAGTCACCTGCACAGGCAAGTCCAACACCACCTCCGACTGCTTTTCCTTGAACCCTACAAATAATTAGTTTTGGACATTTTCTGCATGCATTTATTACATTAGCGAAACCCATAAAAAAAGATTTACCTTCTTCATAATTTGATATACTTGATAATTCATCAAATGAAGCTCCAGCGCAAAAAACTCTTTCACCTTTGCTTTGTAAAATAATTATTTTGATTTTTTCATTTTTTCCACAATCATGAATCGTACTGGCTAAATCTCTAAGAATACTAGTTGGCAATGAGTTACTTTGTGGATGAAAAAACTCTATTTTTCCTATTCCATTATTTATGCTAAGATTGACTGATCCTTTCATTTACTCAATTATAATCTTTTTTTCAACTGTCCCGTCATCATAAATTACAATATTAATTTCTCTAGACTTTGTTTTTTTTGTTTTTCCTAAAATATTGTAATTATTAATGATTTTTCTATTTTCTATATTTTCGTGATTTTCTATACCAACAAAGCATGAGTCAACCTGAACGTTTTGAACAAGAGTATCGATGCAAAAAAGGCCATTAAATTGTAATTCTCCTACAATTAGCATAACAGAATGTATACCTGCATAATTAAATGTTGCAGTACAGTTGGGATTTACTGCATTTGGTGGATCTGCATCACCAAATACATACATCCAAGTTGATCCTGAATTTAGCGGCGGTGTTCCATCCCCTGGAGTAGAAACATCTACAAAATTTGTAGGGTCACCATAACATACTATGTCATTTATAAATCCAGCTGTTGGGGGACAAAAAATTTGAATGCTTATTGTTGTATCATCTGAAAAACCATTGTCATCGGTAACAGTTAAAATGATATCATAATTACCACATTGACTAAAAAGATAATCTGCATTTTGTTGACTTGAAAAAATATTACCGTTGTATTGCCAACTCCAAGAAACTATCTGAGAATTAGTTGTAGGGTCTGGGTAGGAAAAATCTGTTAGTACAACATTACTTCCGAGACAGACAGGATTGTAAATAAAGCTTGCAGTTGGACCGTTTTGTGAAAGCAAGCAAAAGGGAATAAATAAAAGTATTAATAAAGTTTTTTTCATAAAATATTTATTTTTTAACCATTGTTAGGATAGTTGCAAGCATAACTGTTTCATCCTCGTCGTCATAGACGTCAACTAAAAACTTTACAATTCCTTTTTCAAAATTTTCATCTTCTTTTTTTTCTTGGATTATTTTTTCTTTGGCAGTAAAACGAACACCAATAGTCATTCCTGGATAAACAGGTTTTATAAACCTACATTCATCAATTCCATAGTTTAATAAAACAGGTCCCTTATCAGGGTCAACAAACAATCCGGCAGCTTTGGACAATATAAAATACCCATGAGCTACTCTTTCTGTAAATATAGTGTCTTCAAGAGAATTTTCATCCATATGTGCATAAAATTTATCTCCACTCAAATCAGCAAAATTTTCTATATCATCTAATGTGACCTTATGTTTTTCAGTTATTACAGTATCACCAATTTTAATATCATCAAAATGTTTTCTGAATACATGTGGTCCCGAAGTGTTTTGTTTGGCACCAACTTGATATTGCTTTGTGATTTCTGTTATTGTAGTTGGATGTCCTTGAATAGCGGTTCTTTGAAGATAATGCTTAATACCTCTTATTCCACCCATTTCTTCACCACCACCAGCTCTTCCTGGCCCTCCGTGAGTAAGAAGTGGCATTGGAGATCCATGACCTGTACTTTCTTTAGCACATGCCTCATTTAAAACTAGTATCCTGCCATGCATATTTGCGGCACCAACAACAAATTCATTGGCAATTTTCATATCATTTGTAATTATTGATGAAACTAATGATCCTTTACCCATTCTACTTAGCTCAATTGCCTCATCAATATTTTTGTATGGCATAATTGTCGCAACTGGCCCAAAAGCCTCAATGTCATGACAATCTTTTTTTGAAAATGGGTTATTATTTAGAAAAAGAGTTGGAGAAATGAAGGCCCCTTTTTCTTTTAAAGCTCCCACCAGTTCTAGTTCTTTTTCATAAATAATTTCTTGTGATTTTTTTAATTGATTTATTTTTTCAGTAACCTCAATAACTTGTTCTTTTCCAGCAAGACTACCCATTCTTACACCTTCAAGTTGAGGATTTCCAATTGTTGTTTTATTTAATTTAGTGGAAAGAGCATTATTAACATCTTCTATTAGATTTTCAGGAACAATAACTCTTCTAATTGCAGTACATTTCTGGCCTGCTTTGACAGTTATTTCTTTTGAGACTTCTTTGATAAAAATATCAAATTCACTAGTTCCAGGAACTGAATCCTCTCCTAAGACGGAGCAGTTTAAAGAATCAGCTTCCATGTTAAAGGAAACAGCGTTTTCAACAACTAATGGGTGAGATTTTAATTTTTTTCCTGTTTCGGCACTTCCAGTAAAAGTAATAACATCTTCAGATTTGATATTATCTAATATTCCTCTTGCACTACCACAAATAAGCTGTAAACACCCCTCCGGCAAAATATTTGATTTTATAATTTCTTCAAACATTATATTGGTTAAATATGATGTTATTGTTGCAGGTTTGATTATCGCAGGCATTCCAGCCATTAAATTTACAGCTATCTTCTCTAGCATACCCCAGATAGGAAAATTAAATGCATTTATATGCAAGGCAACTCCGTGTTTAGGTACCATGATATGGTGGCCTATAAATGATCCATTTTTAGAAAGCATTGCAGCATTTCCCTCAACATGAAAAGGTAAATCAGGAAATTGTCTTCTGAGCGATGCATTAGCAAATAGATTTCCAATACCACCTTCAATATCAATCCAAGAGTCAATTTTTGTCGCTCCAGTTAAAAAACTGACAGGATAGAACATATTTTTTTTTGAATGAAGGTGAAGAGCAAGTTTCTTTAGCATAATACCTCTTTCTTGAAATGTCATTTTTCTAAGCTTTGCACCACCATAATCTCTTGCGTAATTCATTACTTCATCAAAATTTATTCCCTCTGATGAAGCATATCCAATCAGATCTCCATTTATTGCATTATGTAACGATTTTTCATTTCCCTTTCCTTTAAACCATTCGCCCAAAACATAATTTTCGTAATGTTTCATTTTGTTTTTTTCCAAGTTTTAAATGTTATTTTTTGTTTTTCTTTTCTGTTTTTTTCAATTTCAGTTAGTGGTAGACATTCCTTCATATGATATTTGCATTCTTCTGGTAGCTTTTGATAAAGTTTTGTTCCTTGAGTCTTCCAGTCTATCATTTCATCAGAAACATTTCCTTTGATAACAGCTGGATTTCCAACTACTATTTTTCGATTTGGTATTTTCATTTCTCCTTTAACAAAACATAATGCTCCAATTATGCATTCGTCTCCAATGATCGCATCGTCCATAATAACTGCGTTCATACCTACTAATGTATTTTTTCCTATGTGGCTTCCATGTATTATTGCGCCATGTCCAATATGAGCATTACTATCTAAAAAAACATCTTTTCCAGGAAAAATATGTATTGTACAATTATCTTGTACATTGCAACCATCATTTATTGTTATTTTTCCCCAATCACCTCTAATTGATGCCCCAGGTCCAACATAAACATTTTTTCCTATTATCACATTACCTATAATAGTTGCTTCTCTGTGAACATATGAAGATGGATCAATTACAGGTACATATTTATTAAATTCATATATCATATTACACTCTTTCAATTATTGTTGCATACCCTTGGCCGAGTCCAATACACATTGTAATCAGTGCATATTTTTTGTTTTGCTTTTGTAGTTCGATAGCCGCTGTTTGTATTATTCGAGTTCCACTAACACCAAGTGGGTGACCAAGCGCAATAGCTCCACCGTTTGGATTAATTCTCTCATCATTGTCTTTAAGTCCCCATGATCTAATACATGCTAGTGCTTGTGCAGAGAAAGCTTCATTAAGCTCTATAATATCTATATCACTTAATTCTAGTCCTGCTTTTTTTAATGCAATATTAGAAGCCTCAACAGGGCCTATTCCCATAATTCTTGGTTCTACGCCAACTACTGCAGAACTTATTATTTTTGCAATTGGATTTAAATTATTTTCTTTTACGCCTGAATCAGAGGCTAATAACATAGCGGCTGCCCCGTCATTTAAGCCAGATGCATTTCCTGCTGTAACAGTTCCTCCATCTTTTTTAAATGCAGTTCTAAGTTTTGATAGTACTTCCAAATTTGTATTTCCCTTTATAAATTCATCATGTTCAAAAACAATTGGATCAGCTTTCCTTTTAGGAATTATAACTGGAACAATTTCTTCAGAAAATCTTCCAGAACACTGTGCTTTTGAGGCTTTTAGCTGAGAATTGTATGCAAAAATATCTTGATCTTCCCTTGATATTTGGAATTTCTCAGCTAAATTTTCTGCAGTTGTACCCATACCGTCAACCCCATACATTTCTTTCATTTTTGGATTAATAAATCGCCATCCAAATGATGAATCATACATTTGCGCATCTCTTCCAAAAGCTTTAGATACCTTAGAAATAACCCATGGTCCTCTTGTCATATTTTCTACACCACCAGAAATAAAAATATCTCCATCGCCTGATTGAATAGCTCTGTGTGCACTAATTACAGAAGACATACCTGATGCACATAATCTATTTACTGTTTCTCCAGGAACACTGAATGGTAGTCCAGCAAGTAATAATGACATTCTTGCAATATTTCTATTATCTTCTCCGGCTTGATTTGCGCAACCAAG
>CEUG01015876.1_pt1 | contig 14153 bp, 13 predicted proteins | sample 531421 | NCBI WGS metagenome assembly CEUG01 (sample SAMEA2622901, study PRJEB7988) | marine metagenome | biome: marine biome (ENVO:00000447); feature: surface water layer (ENVO:00002042); material: "saline water (ENVO:00002010), including plankton (ENVO:xxxxxxxx)" | depth 5 m | reverse complement strand
TTACATTGACCTCATTCATTAAAATGGCCTGAGGTGACAATCTGAAATTAACGGTAAGATTTTCATTCTCCACTATGATCATAGCTTGCCTTTCGACTTCATATCCTATCATGGAGACGATCAATTCATATTGACCAGGTGGAATTTGTGTTAATGTAAAATATCCTTCGTTATCTGAAGTGGTTCCAAGCATTGTTTTTGAGAAGAATATATTGACACCAATTAGTGGCTTTGATGTGGTTTTGTCAACTATTCTTCCATCAATTCTAGTTTGGGATAGTAGCGAAGATAAAAAAGTGAATACTAGTATAAAGCTAGTAGTGATGTTTTTAATACTAATTTCCCTTGAGCTTAGCGAGAGATTTATCAGCAGCAATTCTTACAATTTTTCTAGGGGACCATTGTTTTCTATGAAATTCAATTTTTCCTATATCCGATTTATCTCCAATATCGCCTAACTGCTTTACCATTTCTGCCTGAACAATATAACTATTATCCCTATCAATATATTTACGGATTAGTTTTAAAGCATCCACTGAATGATGAGCAGACATCTGCGCAATTATTGTTCTTCTAGGCTGAGAATGTCTTTCTCGTATATAGGCAATCAAAAAGTCTTTAGATGACATTTCAGATCCAACGGATTTAAGAGCGGCATTTCTTACAAACCATGACCTATCATGAACAGCTATACGTTTTAAAGAGCGAACTGCTTTGGGTGAATCTAAAAACGCTGAAAGTTCCGATGCAGCTTCCATTCTACCAATAACATTATCACGTTTTACTTTGTTTAAAAGAGCACCAAGTGAGAGTTTTTGGTTTACCTCTATTAACAAATCGTTGTCAGGGTCAAATCGTACAAATAAGGGCTCTTTTTTCATCTCAAACCTATGTATCGATCGCTTTCTGTCGATTAATATTTCTTTAGTCGTTATTTCATTCTTGTAGTAAAAAGCAACTTTAGCTGGTAAGCGATATTTTGTGGGTGTTTTTCTCCCAATTTGCGTTTGATTTACGTACAATGTTAAAACTTCGTCTTTCCATTCCGATTTAATATCAAGTTGAGGGTGGCCAGCGCTCAACACCCACTGCTTAAAAAACCAGGTCAAATCTTTTTCACTTACATCATTCACCACGTCAATCAAATCGTTCGTGTTTGGATTTCCATAGGCATATTTGGTTAAGAAAACCTCTTGAAACTCTTTAAACTTGTCACCCCCGATTATCTGTCTTAACATATGGAGAACAGCGGCGCCTCTAGGGTATATATGGCTATCAAAGTTTTGGTTTGGGTATTCCCAATATGGATGCACCATTGGTCTTGAGTACCTATTTCTATATTCATTTAGATAACTTTGCTTCTTTTTCCATAAGTTTATTCGCCCCTCAACTTCTCCATAAAGATGTGAACTATATAGATATTCGCCGTACGTAGCAAAGGATTCGTTGAGCCATGCGTGATGCCAATTCTGCATTGTTATGTAATCGCCCCACCAGTGATGAGCGGCTTCATGAGCTACGAGCCAGTGACTAGGAAAATCTTTCTCAGCTTTAGCATCATGAATTGTTTTTTCGCCTAAGATTGTAGCAGTAGTACTTTCAGCACCACCTCCGATACCAGGAATTGTAATTTGATCCATTTTTGGCCACGGATATGGAACGCCATACTCTTTTTCGAAAAATTCCATTATTTCTGGAGTACGATGAAAGGATCTTTTTGCGTGCTCTTTATCCTTTGGATAGACCCAATAACTCATAGGAATATCGCCGTGGTAATCTTGAATTACCTCAAATGGACCAGCAACCATAACATATAAGTATGTGGAATTAGGAAGGTCAAGTTGCCAATTGTAAGTGGTAGAATCACCCGACCCCTCCGTTCTGATTCGCATTCCGTTTGCTAATTTTTTCCAATTGGTATTTTTTTCCTTAAGCACGCCGTTAGCTAAAACTTTCCAGTCAGATCGAACGGTCGTGATTATTGAGCTAGTTGCTTTGTCAGCTGGGTGATCGTTTGAGGGAAACCAATGACGCGCACCCTCTGGAAAAGAGTGGGTTTGAACTAAGGCGGGATTATCCTCGGACTCATCAAAGAAACCCAATCCCAAGACACGTACTCCACCCATATTATAGTTTGCGGGATCTGCAACTTTGCCATCTGATTGATAGTATACAGTAAAGGTACGTTTTTCATCCATATAGAGCGGTGCTGATGGAATTATAATCAAAGCGCCATTTTCCTGAACAAATGGTAAAGATAATGTGTCTTCCAGTACTTGTGTAACAGTGAATGTCTCGGTATCAAAACGAACACTATCGAGTCGCGATCGTTTTGTTAGAAATTCTATAGATGTAATGCCGTAAAAAGATTTTTCATGATCATTGATCTTTAAATTGATCTCATAATGAAGGACATCGATATCAAAATCAGGCTTTCCATGAAATGGCCTTTTGTAAAGATCCGAACTTTGTGCCCATACAATAGCAAGCAACATAAAAAGGGTTATTAGTCTATTCATCATAACTCAAATATAAATATCTTTTTTTTATTTTGCCCCAAGAATCATTCAGATGAATTTAATGTAAAAAAAAATCAATAAACTTAATTTACTTGTTTTAAACTGATAGGATTTTCTTTTAGATTATGTCTATGAATAGATTATTCTTCATGCGAAATAGAAGTTTATTTGAAAAAATATTTCTTCTTTTTTTCTTAACCTGCATGGTCTTAGTTACACCCTTCTCTACCTATCTCTCATCCGCAGATTATGTCCAAATGAACGAAAGCTTTATCAATCTTTCCTTTACACCGACTGAGGTTATGTTCATCGGTGTTGTGGCACTATTCATCTTTGTTATCTTTGGTGGAAAAAATGATGATGAAGAGGAAGATGAATCCTTAAATATAATTAAACCTATGGTAAGTAAATTTGATAACGATGAGGATCTTGGTCAATACATTCGCGCTTTAGCGAACGCTTCATCTTCATCCAGCAATAGATCTACAAAACCCCGTAAAAAAACAAAAAAGTAAGCCTCCCAGCTCTAAACGCTATGGTGTTATAATAATCAATGAAGTTCATTGTTGGAATTTTTTGCGCTGGAATTGTTGTTATCGTGTACAACTATTTTGAAGAAAGTAATGAGCCACCGCGCAATTTTATAAAAGGGATGATTGAGATATCAATCGTAATTTTTTTAATATTTTTTTTTGTTAATAGATACTTTCTTCTATTCAGATAATTTAGTTTTTAAATAATAATCGATCGCGACGGATATTCCCATTCGGACTGGTGTTGCAGCTATTAACAGCAATATCAGTATAACACCGATAATAATAACATGGCTAGGATTTGCTCCTAGGTACATTAACACTACTAACGGGAAAATGAAAAAAGCACGATCAATCATTAATAAAAAAAACCAAGTACCATCGTTGTTATCCTGGAACACTAAGCCACAATTGCTGCACGTATCGTTGATTTTAAATCGACTCGCAAAAAGAGTCACTTGGTTGCACTTTGGACATCTACCTTTTATAGCTTTAAATATATGCGTAAACATTTATTTTCAATTATTGAAACTGTATTTAATTTTCTATTGATAAATTAAGAATTATATCGATAGAATGACATTAACTGATACCATATGAAAAAAATTAGATTTTCACTTCCTATAATGCTTGCAGTAATTGCAGCTCTGAATCTTTTTCAATTTATCATTAGTTGGGATACCTACTTTTTATCTTCTTTTTTTCTCTTTGGAGTGACAGCTGTAATTTTTTATTACATTATCTTTTTTACAACCGATAAGGATGGATATGAAAAATAATGGTAACTAGAAAGTCAAATCCAAATATCATACGCCATGAATCCACACATACAAAAAGCATCATTACAAACGAGGAGACTATTAAGCTCTTGAAAGATGAGATTCGGGAATACAAGAGGCAAATAAAAGTGTTGAAAAACACGATTGAGAACTTAAAAAGCAACAGTAAGCAATAGCTCTCGAAATTTTAAAACTAATTATCTAAGCACGTATAAAATGGGGCATTGTAGATAATTCTATCCAGATCATTATTGTTTAATCCTGGTGTCAATAAAAATTTTGTATTCGTATCAGAAAAAATACCATATTCTTCTAATTTTTCTCCTGGAAGTAAATCCAGTTCATCAAGATAGAATCTACTTTTAATTATGTTATCATTCTTAAAGTATAGATTAGCGGTAACCACAATAGTATGAATAGTAGATTCTCCGATATTTTCTGCACGTATTAAAAAGGTTATAGTATTATTTCTTACGCTGGACCACTCATGTGAAAGAGAAATATCTAATCTGCAACCTTCATTGAAACTAGTGTCGTCACTAGATGTATCGTCATCATCGCAGGTTGCAAAAAAAAAGAGAATTATTAAGAAAAAGAATTTCTTGGAATAGAACAACATATCAAAATATAACAACCTGATTTTATAGCATCTTAAAGAAGTGCCCGAGGGCGGACTCGAACCGCCACGGCTTATTCAGCCAACGGATTTTAAGTCCGTCATGTCTACCAATTCCATCACCCGGGCACAATATTTGGTGAGGCGTCGGCCGGATTCGAACCGGCGAATGGCGGTTTTGCAAACCGATCCCTTAGACCACTTGGGTACGACGCCATATTAAAAATGTAAAAAAACGAAAACCAAATTACCGCTAATTAACTATAAGTCAATCAAGCAAATCTAAATAATAATTCTCGAACAGACTCCATTTTAGTGTTGAGATCTTCTAAGGTCTTATTCTGCATCCATAACTGTGCAGAAATTGAAAGAAAACCAACAATGAGGATACTGTAGATTATTTTAATATGTTTATCCATTCAACTACTCCTTTTTCAGCAAATAGAATATTCTTAAGTTAAAATATGAAAGCATCAAATTTAAACATATATCAACGTCTAAGAGATTTTAATGTACCCGCTGCGGTTCTAGATGAAATTTTTTCAAACAAGGAAGATCTAGAAACATTAATTAAATCCTGGAATGAATTAAAAGAGCAAAAATTAAAAGACGATCAAATAGCCCAAGCAGTATCTAAAATCATACTAAAAGAACTTGGAGATGATTTTCTTCATTCTTTAGAAAATTCATCAATATAAAAATAATGATATCGTATATTGTTTTTTTTGGGATTAGAAATATTTGGATCATATTTATTTCTAAGTAATTGACCAACGGCATTTTTTACATTTTGAGAATATATAGCAAGATTTTCATCTTTGGAGTTTTGCTCTGATGCGATCAGATACTTTGTGCTTTCAAAGTGCACTTTTTTAAAATCACCTGTCTTTGGTTCATCTAAATAATATCCAACCTGAGCTTCTACTTCTCTCTGAATTCTTAACACATACTTATAGTCATTTGAAGGTTCAACTGGTTGTGAAAGAATAGGGCTAAATAAAACAACCGCAGTGAGCATAAAAACACGATTAAGATTCACAGCTTCTGTCCATTGGTTAATGTTAAATACAGCAATAAGGAAGCGGTGCAATAGGCAATACTCGAAGCTTTACCGGTAAATTTATTTGATATTTCAGAGTCCTCTTTAAGTTGTTTTTTATCAATTTGCCCGTGAACCACTTTGGATTGATTTCTATATTTGCATCTTCGAGTATCAATATAATATTTTATTTTTTCAAAGCTCGATAAGGACTCTAATCCTTCACTCATTGCTTTTTCAATCTCAGGAGTTTCGCAGGTACCCACCCATTCTACATACTCTTTCGAGTCGACATCAATTTGATCAATTTGTGCAAGGATAATATTAGAAGAGAATAAGAAAACACATAGGGTTGCGAGTTTAATAATATGCCCAATTCCATGCATATTATAACCCTAGAACAAGGTTTATTTGAAAAACAGGAAGTCTGCCGATTTTCATAGGGGGTCCATTTACTTTTTTACCTTCCAATGTCCAATTTTTATCGCTGTAACTTGACATATAATAACCAAGACTCGCTTCTGCTGATAGTAGTCTAGAAAAGTAGTATCGATAACCAACGTGACTAGAAAAACCTATCCAACTTTTTGTCATACTGCTTCCAGTTTTTAGACTTACGCTTCCATTTCCGTATGCTGATAAAAAAGAATCCCAGTCGCTTGTTGGAGCTGTAGCGGTAATGGTTACCGAGCCTTTGTTTAACATGGGTGCTAATGAAAAGTTAAACTCCATTTTTTCTTTCATTAAATAAAAAGTTTCAAAACTAAAAGAGCGATACGATATATTTCTTATATAATTAGAGGTGCCTATCTCACCAAAATGCAACGAATGTGACTGGATATAGCCAATTCTAACATTTGGATAAATTTGATATCTCATACCCCAGTTTAATAGTAAATTTTTACCAATAAAACCTATCTTTGGTATAGGGTCACTTGTTTCAATTTTTGGATTATAGTAACCTGTGCCAAGGACAACGTTAATTTTTGGTTGCGAAAAAACGATAGCTGTTAAAGCATAAAGAATAAAGAATAATTTGACTTTAGAAAACATTATAAACATTGGTATAAAATTACAAAATTTTTTAACCATTGCCATGGATTCAAAAAAATCTAAGCACCGAGCTTTTTTGATTCTTTTTGTTTTTACCTTTTCCTATTCGCAAGAATTAGATACTGAAAATGTTGAACCCGATACAAGCTTATCGCTTAGCGCTGACTCATTGGCCAATCAACCTATCGATTCTCTTTTGTTAGATAAATATACGATTTATGGAATCGCAGCCTATGGTAATGGACTACTCGTTCCCGATGCAGAAGTGACTCTACTTGATACCCTTGAAAAAACACTTGAAAAAACCAGGACCACCACTAAGCTATTTCGAAGATTTTTTGGAGGTAGATTCAAATTCGAAGATGTACTGCCTGGGCATTATATAATTTCTGTTGATCTAGGAACTCGGGTTGGTATTAAAAAGCGTATTCATCTTAAAGATAAAGATCTTGAATTAGGTGTGATTAAAAATGAAGTGGAGTTCCCAAAATACGTGATCGATGACTACACAGACTCTACCCGTATCTATTTTAAAAGATTGAATACCGATCCTGTAGAACCTGATTCTATTAATGTTCGACATATAATTGTTGACCTAAAAGGAAGCGCAAATACGGTATACATAGATTCGATGCTCAGAGACAGTCTCTACTATACACTTTCAGGGGAACTTACAAGAGACTCTATACCAATGGAAGAAGCATACATCGTCTACAATGATTATGGGTATATTTTTCATCAAAGTAGATCATTTAGGGATAGGGTCAATGAAGTTCAAAGAAGAGACGGATTCATCGTCTTCCACAGTGGAGATACGCTAAATTTTGATAATATTTTCTTTGAGCCCTCTTTAAAAACACCTGACGTAGCAACATTTCATTACGATGACTCTACAGGACTTCCAAGATTTCACTCTTTCTATGATATTTATAAAGTGTATACAGGGCCCTCATACATAGAACGGTCAATACGAAGAGGTTTTTATACAGGATTAGCCTTACATGGCACAGCGCTGGGAGTAAGTATAATTAGAAAAAAATCCTTCAAACCTTCATTACGTTTCATGCCAAATTTTTCAAAACCCGAACAAAAACCAAGCAATTACTATTCTATGATTACCTCGTTTTCTTTTTTAACGCTAGCATGGGTGGGCTATGATTGGTACACAGATAGACGGTCAAATTATTTTACCCCAAAAGATGAGCTAACACCATTCCCAAATAATATGTTCGTGTTTTCATCCAAAGAGTGGGCTAAAAAACAAATAATACCATTATTCGATCCCATAGTCAAAAGCAGGACGTATAAACTATGGCAAATTAGAAAGAAGGAAAAAGCCAAGAATAAAAGATCTAAAAGAAAGTCAGTATTCGATTAAAGCTGGCCCGCTAAAGCCTGTATTGCGCTTAGCAGATCTTCTGGTGCGCTTGAGTGCGGCGCATTTAAAGGATCAAGAATATCTAGCTGATCAGCTGCATTGCTGAAGTCAGAAAGATTGAAATATGCTTGAATTAGTGCATATCTTACATCTTTATAATTAATCTTCGCATTGTAGCTAAATTCATAGATAGGAGAATTATCTAATAAATTCACAGCCGTGCTCACTACATTCGATGAAAAGCTATTTTCGCCTTGAGACCTAACCATTACACCGCTAATTGACAACCCAGCCCAACCATCATTTCTTGACTTTGGGGAGAGCTTAACAGAGTTTGGTTTTAGGGCATTAAAATCAACATAAGCTGTAGTGGCAAAATCGGAAGTTTCTTGGGCAAATAAGGTAGCCCATGCCCTGCCAAGCTTTGCTTCATTTGAGATAGAATCGTATATAGAACTCACAAATGATGCTACAATAGCCTCTTGAAATTTTTTCCTACTATTCGCATAATCTTTACTGGTAAAAAGCGCCCATCCTTCATTTGCTAAAGCGATTATGTCCGATGAGATATCTTTAACTCCTCTAAGTTGAACTTTTGCTGGATTGGCTCTAATGGAGCTATTGTGGCTGACCTCCATAACTTTTGACGAAGTATTTTGAGTTGGTGAATAGCGTACCGTAATAGTTTTGCTTGTATTGGGTGATAGCGTAAAGCTTGTCTGGCTACCAATAATGAAATCGCTAAGAGGTAAATCCAAGGACAGCTCTAGATCAAATCCCGATGATTCACTATTTTTAAATACTAGATCAAGATCTTTTGTGTTGCCAGCAACCACTAATCCAAAATTAAGACTGGTAGGTTCTATGGAAAACGATACGGGATTACCTCCGATACCAGATAGATAAAATTCATTGAACGTTTTATCGTTTTTAACAACTAGCTTTCCAGAATATTCTTCTGAGGTACTAGGTATAAAAGTTAGATAAATCTCCTTTGATTCATTCTTTTGAAGTACCAATACACCGCTAAAATCCATAGTAAAATTTGGAGAATCAAGGATTTCAATGTTTCCTGTAAATGGACCCGATGATTGATCGGTATTCAGAATTCTAATTTTTTGGGAGGCACTTTTATTGACCTCAACTCTGCCAAAATCATGCTCTGATGCTGGACTAAATTCTAAGACATACTTTTCTTCGTCTTTGTCCTCACACGAGGACAATATTAGCGCACCGACAACAAACAATTTGACCGTATGGCGAATCATCTAGAAATAACCATTTTTTTGGTTTTTGTGAACGAATTTGATCGCAATTGATATAGATATACACCGCTACTGACAGGATTTCCTAGAATATCGTTACCATTCCATAATACGTTATATCTTCCTGGAGTTTTAAATTCATTAACTAGAGTTGCAATGCTTCTTCCAAGAATATCGTACACAATCAATGATACCTCTCCAGCCTCAGAAAGATCGTAACTAATGCGAGTCTCTGGGTTGAACGGATTGGGGTAGTTTTGCGACAAAGAATATTCAGTTGGAATAAGTTGCTCTTGAGTGGTAGACAAATAAGAACCAGTTCCTTTATCTATTAAAGCAAAATGACCTAAAAAATTTGTATTTGCATACGCGGTGAGTTTATCAACGGATTGGTATGTCGTAAGTTCTTCCCATAGCTCCCCATTCCAATAGCCAATCGATACCTCCTCAGGGCCAATATTTCTAAGGTCAAAAGAAATCTGCGCTGGTCTATTGAGCTTGCTATTCATAGGTGAAACCGAATAAATATCGGATCTGGTGTTATTTAGATCTATGGTATTATCATTTGTAATAATATTTTTACCTACCACAACGTACGCATCGCTATCGAGTGAGTTTGTCGGAAGATTGATGCTGTAAACTTTGTCTCTAGATGCTGTGATAAGGGGCTTAGTAAGAACTGCATACCCGACGTTATACTTAAAAGTGGTATCATATCGTGTATCACTGTAAAGATATGTTCCTGAGGCACGAATATCAAGTTTTCCGCTAGATTTTAACTTGAAATCAGCAACCAGAATTGAATCGTTTGATGCTAACTGTGCTGTGTTTAAAAATTCAACCTCACCTTCATTGGTAGCGTAAATATTGGTGTCATCATCGTTGAAAATTGAATTACCGATCACGTAGATTTTTAGCTGATCGTTAAAAACACTGTTTTGAATAAATCCAGCGTGGAGATTTGGAATGGTAGTATTTTTAACAAGCCACGAGGTTCTGAACATAAGATTCCAACCTGCTCCAATACGGTCGCCGCCTGAAGTTCCTACCTCACTCAGAGGGTCTACCGATCCGCCTCCATAGATATAGCTATGCTCACTTGGAACATCGCTATTCATACCAAAATAAACGCCATTGGTGTCGTCTTCAACAGCTCCAATTAATATCTTACCTATATTGGTTAAATCGCTAGCGTATGGGGTTAAGTCAATATCGAACCATCCAATACCAGTCACCCCGCGTGCTTTGGCATCAATATTGATAGGCGGCATTATGTCCTGCACGTTACCACTCTCATCCATAACTTTCCATACATGTAAATCGAAAGATTTACCAGCAGAGGCGGGGATGGTTGCACCAGAACTAAAATCCTGAGCAAATCCCAAATTAATGGTGGTGCTTAGTAGTTGATTTTCACCAACACGGGGGTCGAATTCGACTGCCCATCCACAACCAGGATCGCCACCGCATCCAAAATAACCAAATGTGCTACCGGTAGATGTTGTAAATACATCTACATTTCCATCATCATATGCTAATTCAATCTGTTCGTACCAACCACCAGTATTTTCACCCTCGGATTTATAGGAATAATCAGCATTGAAGTTTTTAGCACTACTAACAACGAAAATCGCTTTATTGGTTTTTGTGCTTGGGTTTAGAACATAATACTTTTCTGCTTCAACCAGATCCTTTATATAAATAGAATCATCTGTGAATTCTAATGAAGTATAATAAAAACCTGAATTAAGGGCAGCTGTAAACGTGATGGGCAATGAATCTGCTACGCTGGAACCAAATTGAATGTAATTTGCATCATAATTGAAGACCGTATTACCGGTTGATTCTATTCTTCCGGTATTGTGAACAAAATTTACATTCGCCTTACCCACTCTTTCATAATCGTAACCCAAGGCTGAATTTTTTGATTTATCGTTAATGAGATTCGCTATATGCCACCTTTTAAACCATCCAGCAACCCCAACACCCGCATCGTAAATATTCAAAAGACGTTGAAATGCTTGCAAGTCGGTAGCATCGATCTCTTGAAATTTTAATAATGAAGGGTAGCCAAACTGCTCTGCAAAGTACAATACGAATAAACCGCCCATTGAATAATGTACTCCAGTTAATTCAAAGGACCAGCCGGTGTCACCTGTTCCGCTTAGATACGAGTTAGGAGAGAATCCGGGGTAACCTGTCCCGGTTATGACCGAGGCAACTTCGCTCATTCCTTCATTAAATTTTCTTCCTTTACCCGTATAGCTATAATGAAGCAGGTGCTGAAGTTCGTGCGCCATGGTGCTTTTTGCAAAAGCTTTTGAAATGCGAGAATCCATGTAAAGGATATCTCTTTGATTACTACCAGCACCATTGCCTTGATCTCCAGGACTAAAATAACCCGCTGCGCCTGAGTACATTTTATAAAATAAAAAGTCTGTTATACCGTCTCCATCTTTGTTGGGTTCGTTGCCAAAATGTTCTTTGACAATAGTATAAGCTCCTTTTGTGGTGTCGCGCGAACCAGCAGGGGTAGATTCTTCCATAAAGCTTAAAAATTCGGCAGCCGTGGTATTATTAATCACAGAATTGCTAATACCAATCTCATTAACATCTGCCCATATAGCTACTTTACTACCCTTTACCAGTAGCTGAGCGGTAATTTCAACATCTTTAGTTTGACCAATGTTAACCGTATCGTCAATGGTCACCCAAAACTTTTCAGTCATACCTACGTCATAAGTCTTATTTAATGTGGGTGGCATGAGCATGCGCTGATAAATATCTGGATAGAAATTCTTCATTTTATCGCGCTGATTTTGTATGTATTCTTCTGTGAAAAGTGGAGCACCACAAAAATGCGTCTCATCGTTCGATGTCACATGAGAATGCACACTTGCGTTATTCAGGATTCCCTGCGATAAACCTATGGAAAGAAAAGAAATTGTGTAAAATAATGATTTCATCTAAATAATCCGGATATTGAATTTAAAGTGATTATCTAAGGACAACCAAGATATAAATATACTATCTTGGAAGGCGGTCATCCATATCAGCAACTACATACGCCATCACAGCCATTGTTGCTACGCACCTATTGAACTCATCCTTGTCCACTTTATCAAACGTATCGGCTTCAGTATGATGATACCAAAAATATTTTGAGCCATCAACTTTCAGACCCATTCCTGGTACGCCTTCACGCATGATTGGTCCAATATCAGCGCCACCTCCTCCTTTTGTGATCACGCCAGATTCAATTCTTTTTAGAAGTGTTCCAATGTCCTGTAAAATTTTAAAAGCTTCATCGGATCCCGTAAAACCAAAACCCGAAGGTTTGAATACGCCCGCATCGGACTCCATTGCTAGTATATAATTATCAAGCTGATTAAAGTGTTCATCCCTGTAGGCTTCGCCACCTCGTAACCCATTTTCCTCATTTGTCCACATTACAGCTCGAATCGTCCGCTTAGGCTTTAAACCCAGATCTTTGATTAATTTTACCGCTTGCCATGCAGCAACACATCCTCCACCATCGTCATGTGCGCCCTGCCCAGCATCCCAAGAATCAATATGACCACCGAGAACGATTACTTCATCTGGGTACTCAGAACCGACTATCTCGCCCATCACATTTTGCGACAACACGTCCCCAAAAGATTTCGCCTCCATATAAAGTGATACTTTAATTGTTAATCCCCTAGCGCTCATTCGACCCATCATAGCTGCATCTTCTAATGTTATTGCTGCGTGTGGTATTTTTTTTACGCCGTCCTCATACGCACTAGTGCCGGTATGAGGTGTATTCATAGAATATGGACCTACAGAGCGAATTAAACTCGCTATTCCTCCTACCTTTGCAGCCTCTGAGGCACCTCTATACCTATATTGAACGGTCTCTCCATAGGTAGTGAAAGGAACGTTGTATAGAATTATTTTCCCCTTTGCCATCGATGATTTAACCTTTAAATCATCAAAGCTACTTACAACTAAAACCTCACCTTTGACTCCCTTAGTTCCCGTACCAACGCTTCCACCCAGTCCTAAAATATCTAATTCCTTCTCCCATGGTGACGTCATAGTAGCGGATTCTTTGCCACGTACCCACTTGGGAACCATTACATCTTCACCGTGCACGTTTTCTAAACCGTCCCTAGCCATCTCATCCTTTATCCATTCTAGTGTTTTTTCTAAATTAGTGGAACCAGAAAGCCTTGGGCCAAATGTATCCAACATCTCACCTAAACGATCATACCCTTGCGAATCTGCCATAGACCTATTAATTATTAGGTCGGCATTTTTCTTATGTTTTTTGGCTATTTCACCCAGAGCAATTGAGGAGCTATCTTTAATTGTGCAAGATGAAAGGAAGATTATATAAAATAATGTTAACGCTCTTAAAGGAACTATAGACATATAAACACTCCTGGTGTAAGGGTTAATTGGATTATTATAATTTAATAAAAATTATCTCCAATGTTAGATAGTTTTGAAAAATATATATAAATTGACAAGCGTATGGACTGGTTAAAAGATAATTACACAATCTTGCTTGAGAATCCTTTTGTAAGATCCGGAATAATAATAGTTGGCTCTATTGTTATTGCGAAAATCACCGATTGGATCTTTGTAGGTTTTTTTAGAAGATGGTCTACAAAAACCAAAACTAGTCTCGATGATAGTATTGTAAACTTTCTTCATAAACCAATATTCTATTCTATTCTATTTTTTGGATTTTCTACAGGTGTCAACCTCTTAGGTCTTCCTGAATTTGTAAATTTTGCTATTCTTGGTATTTTTAAAACGGCAACCATTCTTATTTGGCTTTCTCTTTTTGTAAAAGTGTTCACCATCTCTATGGAATGGACCACAAAAAGGACCGATAATAAGATCCTGCAAAGCAGAACCCTTCCTCTCTTTAATAATCTTGGTAAGATTGGTATTGGCTTATTGGGTACGTATTTTATCTTT
>CEUG01014138.1_pt1 | contig 14191 bp, 11 predicted proteins | sample 531421 | NCBI WGS metagenome assembly CEUG01 (sample SAMEA2622901, study PRJEB7988) | marine metagenome | biome: marine biome (ENVO:00000447); feature: surface water layer (ENVO:00002042); material: "saline water (ENVO:00002010), including plankton (ENVO:xxxxxxxx)" | depth 5 m | reverse complement strand
GTAATGACTTTATTTTTTAATTCGAGGAAGAGTGGGTTGCTAAAATGAGGTTTCTGACTCAGGGTAATACCTTAAAACAACTCGCCATTGTTGGATTTTTACGGCATCAAGTCTGCACATCATGAGATTTTTATTCTTAGCTTGTTTTGTCTTTTTATTACAAGCTCCACTCAAATTAGCGGCTAAGCCGAACATCATTCTTGTTTTTATCGACGACATGGGCTGGGGGGATTTTTCCTGCTTCGGAAATCAAGCAGCACAAACCCCTCACATCGATCGCTTGGCCAATGAGGGAATTCGGTTTGAGCAGTTTTATGTGAACTCACCAATCTGCTCACCGTCGCGTACGGCGATCTCGACAGGTCAATATCCGCAGCGCTGGCGCATCACCTCATACCTCGCGCATTGGGCGGCGAATGAGCGGCGCGGCATGGCGCAATGGCTTGATCCCGCGGCACCGATGCTGGCGCGCTCGCTGCAGCAGGCCGGCTATGCCACGGGGCACTTCGGCAAATGGCACATGGGTGGCCAGCGGGATGTGGACAACGCCCCGGCGATCACCGAGTACGGCTTCGATGCCTCCCTGACCAACTTCGAGGGCATGGGGCCCAAGCTGCTGCCGCTGACTCTCAAGCCGGGGCAGGATCCGGCCAAGCCGGGTCGCATCTGGGCGAATGCTGAGCGGCTTGGCCAAGGCGTACGCTGGATGCAGCGCTCGGAGATTACCCGAGGATTTGTTGACGAGGCCATCCCGTTCATCGACAAGGCAGCCGGGGATGGAAAGCCGTTTTACATCAACCTCTGGCCAGACGATGTGCACAGTCCGTTCTGGCCGCCGGTGGCCAAGTGGGGCAACAACAAACGCGAACTGTACCTTGCCGTCCTCGAGGCGATGGATGAGCAGTTGGGAAAATTGTTCAATCACATCCGCAGCAACGAATCGCTGCGTGACAACACGCTTGTGCTCGTGTGCTCCGACAACGGCCCGGAACTCGGCGCCGGTGTGGCCGGACCGTTTCGTGGATACAAAACCCACCTGTACGAGGGTGGCGTGCGCTCGTCGCTGGTCGCTTGGGGGCAGGGTTTGGTGAAGGCGAAAAACAGAGTGAACCGCAAGTCAGTCTTCTCCGCAATCGACCTTGTGCCAACACTGCTGGACATAACCGGCACGCCCCACGCCAAGGGGGCGAAGTATGACGGCGAATCGCTCCCGAACGTGTTGCTTGGCAAAGGCAACGCGTCCCGAAAAACCCCGATCTTCTTCCGTCGCCCTCCCGATCGTGATTCGTTTTACGGCGACAAAGATCTCCCCGATCTCGCTGTGCGCGATGGCAAATGGAAATTCCTCTGCGAATACGACGGCTCCGAGCCTGAGCTATTCGACATGGCAAGTGATGTTGGTGAAAAGAACAATGTTGCAGCGAACCACCCCAAGCTCGTGGTTCGGTTGACCAAGGCCTGCATCGCCTGGCACAAGTCCATGCCACCGGACAACGGGCCACAACTCGTTGGAAACGCCCGGCGAAATGCACCAAAAAAACCGAAGAAAAATTGAGCGATCGCAACTTTAGTATCGCGGTGATCCGCGGGGACGGGATCGGGGTCGAGGTCGTGGAGGAGGGGCTGAAGTTGTTGCGTGCGGTGGACGACCGAGCCGCGCTTGGCCTTGAGTTCACCGAGTTTCCCTGGGGATCGGATTACTATCTTGAGCACGGCGCAATGATGCCGGCCGATGCGCTCGAGACGTTGGCCGGGTTTGATGCGATTTTTCTTGGCGCAGTGGGGCATCCGGAGATTCACGACCACGTCACGCTTAACGAGTTGCTGCTGCCGATTCGGCGGCGGTTTGACCAGTACGTCTGCCTGCGGCCCAACACGCTTTTTTCAGGGATGGATTCCCCGCTCAAAAAGGCAAAGCCGGGAGAGATCGACATCACGCTTGTCCGCGAAAACACCGAGGGTGAGTACGCCAACGTAGGCGGCATTCAGTTCGAAAATCAGTCGAGCGAAATGGGAGTGCAGGCCGGTGTGTTCACCCGACACGGCTGTGAACGGGTGATCCGCTACGCCTTCGAGTTGGCACACAGTCGCGGCAGTAAAAAGCCGGTGACCTCCATCACGAAGTCCAACGCACAGGGTTACGGGATGGTGGTATGGGATCGGGCATTTGAACGGGTGTCGGCGGAGTACCCTGAACTTTCGACCCAATCGCTGCTCGTCGATGCCGCTGCGATGGAGTTTGTGCGCCGGCCGGAATCGTTCGATGTGGTAGTGGCCAGCAATTTGTTCGGCGACATCCTCTCCGATCTGGCGGCCATCATCACGGGGAGCATCGGCTTGGCGGCCAGCGGCAACATCAATCCCGAGGGCGACCATCCGTCGATGTTTGAGCCGGTGCACGGTAGTGCGCCGGACATCGTGGGCAAAGGCTTGGCCAATCCGCTGGCGGCAATCCTTTCAGCGGCGATGATGCTGGAGCACCTTGGCCAAGCGGCAGCGGCGGCGGCGATTCGAAAGGCCGTGCTGTCGGTAGTTGAGCGAGGCACGGCACTGACCCCCGACATGGGCGGCACCGCCAACACAACCCAAGTCGGCGACGCCGTGGTAAACGCACTGGAACTAGCGTAACAACCGCCCTTGGCCAAGCGCAGGGTAGGGATGGCTGTCCCAGACGTCCTAAAGCCGAGACACAGATGCCACGGATTTTCACGGATCGTCTTCGTGCAGTTCGCGGTCAGTAAAATGATTGCTCACTTGGCCAAGCGAGGGGGCGTTGACGGCGGGGAGGGGTGGCTCTAGGCTGGGCTCATGACCATGCGTATTTCGCTTCGTTTTCTTTTTGTCGCGGCACTTGGTTTTTTTGTCTCGTCTGCACAGGCGGAGGAAAAATCGAAATCGATCCGGGCGCTGCTCGTGACCGGCGGTTGTTGCCATAACTACAAGTACCAATCCAAGGCGCTTATCGCCGGTGTGGCGAAGGAGGCCAAGGTGGATTGGAAGGTGGTCAACGAGGGTGGCACCGGCACACGGGCGCAGATCGCGCTTTACGATAATCCAAACTGGGCCAAGGACTTCGATGTCGTTGTGCATAACGAATGCTTCGCGAGCACGGCCGACGAGGCGTACATCCGCAAGATCACCAAGGTTCATAAGGCCGGTATGCCGTCGGTGGTGATCCATTGCGCGATGCACACTTATCGCGCGGCGAAGATTGATGAGTGGCGAAAGTTCCTCGGAGTGACGAGTCGCCGGCACGATCACCAGAGTCGGTACCCGGTGAAGAAGGTCGCCCCGAAGCACCCGATCCTGAAGGGCATGCCGGACAACTGGGTGACACCGAAGGATGAGTTGTACATTGTTGACAAGGTCTGGCCGACGGCCAAGCCGCTGGCGACCTCAAAAAGTGAGCGCGATGGCAAGGATCACGCCGTGGCTTGGACGAACCAGTACGGCAAGGCAAAGGTGTTTGGTACAACTTACGGGCACTCGGACGCCACATTCGACGATCCGGTTTTCCAAAAGATGGTCGCCCGTGGCCTGCTCTGGGTCACCGGCCGGCTGAAGGATTGATTTCCGTTATTCTGTCACGAACACCGCGTCGCCGAGCGCGTCCATTTTTGGCTTGATGCCGAGGCCGGGGGCGGTGGACGCGGTCAGTTTTCCGTTCTGACGTTGCGGCGCTCCGTCTGCGATGGAGACGGTGACGTAGCTGTTGAAGTCGGTCGACGAAAACAGCAATTCGGACGGCGTGCTGTGGGCGAGGTGGGAAATGGCCGCAGTAATGATGTCGCCGCCCCAGCTATCCTCGATGGTCATCGCGATGCCGAGTGACACGCAGAGGTCACGCGCCTGCCGTGCCTTGGTCAGTCCGCCAAACTTGCTGATCTTGATGTTTACGACGTCCATTGCCTGCTTGCTGTTTGCTCGGAGCAGGATCGGCAGGCCGTCGATGTTTTCGTCGAGCACTAACGGATGATCGGTCAGCTTGCGGATGGAGTAACACTCCTCGAACGTCTCGCACGGTTGCTCAATGTAGACGTCGACGTCCCTGACTGCACGGACGACGCGAGCGGCCTGATGCATGAGCCAGCCGGTGTTGGCGTCGGCTACGAGGACGTCGCCGCGCTGCAACTCGGCGGAGACGGCGCGAATGCGCTCGATGTCCGTCTCCGGATCGCCACCGACTTTGAGCTGAAATTTTCGGTATCCCTCCGCCCGGTAACCGGCGACTTTGCCGGCCATGGCCTCGGGGGCTTCCTGCGAGATGGCGCGGTAGAGCAGGAACTCTTCGCCGTAGCGGCCGCCGAGCAGGTTGCAAACTGGCTGGCCGGTCGCTTGGCCAAGGATGTCCCAGCAGGCCATGTCGAGGGCGGATTTCACATACGGATGCCCCTTGAGCGTGGCGTCCATGTAGCGGTTGAGCTTGGCCAACTGCGTGGGGTCCTCGCCGATCAGCGCCGGGGCGAGCACTCCGATGCCGGCGCGGGCGCCCTCGGCGTAGGCCGGCAGATAGACCGGGCCAAGCGGGCAGACCTCGCCGTGGCCGGTGATGCCCTCGTCGGTCTCGATCCGCACGACGGTGCTGTCGAACACCTGCACGGATTTGCCGCCGGACCAGTTGTAGCTGCCTTCGTGGAGTGGAAGGCCAACCTGATAAACGCTGATTTTGCTGATCTTCATGAACGCGCTGCGGATGGTTGGGGTTCGCGCAATATAAATCAATCCGGAATGCGCTTGGCCAAGTGGAGTCGTTGCCGGATACTTCGCCGCCGAATGAATGAGGGGCAAATACCTATCGATTTCAATGATCCGATCAATGCCAGGATTCTGGCGGTGTCGGAGGATCAGCTTCAGGGATTTCAGGAGGACCCGATTGGCGAGATCGTGCGGCAGTCGGGTGTCGAGGCGCCGGTGGTGATCGAGCGCATCCGCGCGATGCTCCGGGCCGGTGCGATCCGGCGCGTGCGCCAGACCCTGCTGGCCACCAATCTGGCCAAGGGCGCGCTGGTCGCGTGGAAGGTGCCGACGAAGCGGATGGATGCGGCGTTCAACTACCTGTTCGAGGAGGATCCCTTTTCCGGGCACGTCGTGACGCGGACAACGGATACGGTCTCGGCGGGATCGAACTACAAACTTTGGACAACGCTCAAAGTGCCGCAGGGTTACTCGATGAAAAAACATGGCGAGTGGCTGTTGAACAAAATTGGGGGCGATCATTTTCGCCTGATGCCGGCCAAACGCTTGTTTGCGCTGGGCGTGGGGCATGTGCGCCGTCGCGGGATGCCGCCGGGCAGCCGGGCGGATCAACCGGCGGAGGCGATGGAGGTGGCGATCGCGGATCTCAACGAACTCGAGTGGCGGGTGATGACCGCCGTGAAGCGGGAGTTCGAGCCGGAGGAAATCATCGAGGACATCTGGACCGCGAGAGCGGCCGAGGCCGGAGTGTCGCTGGAGGAGTTTTTCCGCATCGCCAAGGTTCTCGACAAGCGCCGGGTGGTCGGTCGTTTTTCCACGTTTTTGGAGCATGTCAAACGGCACTCGTCAGGCAAGCGCGTGACCAAGTTCAATGCACTGTTCCACTGGGCGGTGCCGGCGGGGCGCGAGATAGAGGCTGGCGGCGAGGTGGGGCGTCACGATATCATGACACACGCCTACTGGCGTGAGGGCGGCCCGGACTTTCACAACGTGAACGTCATGGGCGTTGCCCACGGCACCGACAAGGAGTTGGTGCTGGAGCACAAGGCCGCAATCGACCAACACCTCGAGAGTATGGGTATCCCGGTCAGTTACACGAACGTGTTCTGGGGTGGGCGCAGTGAGATCAAGCCGTCGGAGATATCTCCGATAGCCTATCGGGACTGGTGCCAAAAAGTGGGCATCGATCCCGATACCATGCGGGAGGACTGACCCGCGTTCCGCTTGGCCAAGCGGAGGAAAAGGAACCGAGCGATGGATCCAATTGTCATTGTACTGGGATTGCTGGTGGTGGCCGTGGCGCTTTTTGCCACGCGGGCGCTGCCGGTTGATTTGGTCACCATTTTCCTTCTGTTGGCGCTGGTGCTCACAGGGATTCTTGACACCGCGCAGGCGTTTGCCGGGTTCAGTTCGCAGATCATCATCATCCTCGGCTCGATTTTCATCATCAACGGCGCACTGCTTGAGGGGCGAGTGCTGGATGTGGTTTCCGCCTGGCTGTTGCGTGTGGCGGCGGGGAGTACAAACAAGCTGCTCCTGACCACCATGTCCGTGGTGGGAGGACTCTCCGGGTTCATGAACAACACCGCGGTGACGTCGCTCTTCATCGGGCCGACGATGTCCGTGGCGCGCAAGCTCAAGACCAGCCCGTCCAAGCTGCTGATGCCGGTCTGTTTCGCATCGATTCTCGGCGGCACCTGCACGTTGATCGGCACTTCGACCAACGTCGCCGTCAGCGGCGAGATCGCCAAACGGCATGAGGCAGACGTAGCCAAGTGGGTTGAGGCCAGTGGCACGGATCTAAACGTCGATGGTGCAGTTGATGCCGGCGACTATCTTATTCATGCGGAGAAAAACGAGCTCAACGTCTACCAGCCGCTTGGCCTGTTTGAGATCACGCCGCTTGGCCTGTTGATCATGGGCGTGGGCATTGCGTACCTCATGTTGGTTGGTCGGAGGCTGCTACCCGATTACCCCGACGAGAGCTTGACCGAGGATTTTAACATCCGCGAATACGTTTCTGAGATCGTCGTGATGCCCGGCTCAAAACTCATCGGGCAGTTGGTGTTTGAGTCCTCGCTGGCTGAGATGGAGTTTCGCATCATCAAGATTCTCCGAAAAAAACGCAATTTCGTGCCGAACTCACGCTCGAAGATTGAGGAGGCCGACGTGCTGCTCGTCTCCGGCCGTGTGGACGATTTGATGGCAGTGAAAGATGCCAGCGGCATCGAGATCAAGGCCGAAACCAAGCTGGAAGATGACTCGCTGCAAACGGAGGAAACCAAGATCGCCGAATTGCTGATTACGCCCAAGTCTACATTGATCCGTCACTCGCTCAAGGAGGCGCTCTTTCGCCAGCGCTTTGGCCTCGCGGTGCTGGCGATCTATCGGCACGGCCAATCGCTTGGCCGCAAACTGGGAATGATCAAGCTCCGTGCCGGCGATCTGCTGCTCGTGCAAGGCGCGGAGGAACGCCTTCAATCGCTTGAGCACGATACGAACCTCGTCCGGCTCGAGGCCAGCGAGGCGCCAAGTGCGGATCGGCGAAAAAAGGGCTTCATGGCGCTGGGTTTTTTTGGAGTGGCCGTGTTGGCCGGCGGCTTTGGGTTGGCACCGTTACCAATCTGTTTTTTAACAGCGGCGGCAGTAACGGTGGCTACAGGGTGTATCACCATGCAAAAAGCCTACGAGGTAATCGACTGGCGCGTGTTGATCGTGATCGGCGGCATGACGGCGTTCGGTGTGGCCATGCGTGAATCCGGCACGGCAGACTGGCTGGCGGCCGGAATCCAGAGCGCGTTCGAAAGCCCGAGTACAGTGCTGGCCGGGTTTATTTTGCTGACCATGTTCCTGACTCAGACGATGTCCAACGCCGCCGCTGCATTGGTGGTTTTGCCGGTGGCAATGCAAACCGCAGAGACGCTCGGTGTCAGCGGGCAGACGTTTGCGATCGCCGTGATGCTGGGGGCATCCTCGTCATTTGTCGCGCCGTTCGAGCCGGCCTGCATCCTTGTTTCTGGGCCGGGCAAATACCGGTTTACTGATTACGTGAAGGCCGGGCTGGGTCTGACGCTGTTAATGGCGTTCCTCGTCTGGTTCTTCGTCCCGATCATTTGGGGTCTCTGATCCCGCTTGGCCAAGCGCACAAAAAAGCCCGGCGCTTGGCCGGGCTTCGAGGGGGATAAATATTTAAGGCTTACTTCAGCGCCTTCTCGATGGCGGCAATCACCTCAGGGGCGTCTGGCTTTGTGCGCGGTGAGAAGCGCTTGATGACTTTGCCGTTGCCGTCGAGGAGAAACTTTTCAAAGTTCCAGCCGATCTTGTCGGAGCCGCCGGATTCCTTCTTGAGCTTCTTGTAGAGCGGGTGGGCTTCCTTGCCGTTTACCTCGATTTTTGAGTGGAGCGGGAAGGTGACGCTGTAGTTGTCCGTGCAAAATTTCTTGATCTCCAGCTCGGTGCCGGGCTCCTGCTTGCCGAACTGGTTGCAGGGGAATCCGAGTACGGTGAAGCCCTTCTTGGCGTACTTGGTATGTACGGCCTGAAGCTGCTTGTACTGCCTGGTCAGGCCGCATCGGCTGGCTACATTTACAACAAGCATAACCTTGCCCTTGTGGGCCTTGAGGCTGGTCGCCTTACCGTCGATATCCTTCAACGCGATGTCGAGGGTGGATTTTTCTGCACTGGCAGCGCCAGCCAAACCGAGGGTGAGTAGGAGTGCTGAAAAGAGTTTCATACTCACCAAATCTCGCAAATGGCCTGGAATTGTCAAACACGTAACATCCTCCTGCCGACTTGTTTTTACCTGAGGTTTTGTTGAGACTCCCTGGCCTTCGTTTGCGATGAAGAAGACTGCGAAAAAGAAGACAGCCGGGAGGAAAACCTTGGCGGACATGCGGCCGCATTCCGCGATCATGCTGGATGGGCCGGATCGTGCCCCGAGCCGTGCGATGCTTTACCCGACCGGGTTCAAGAAGGCGGATTTCAAAAAGCCGATCATCGGCATCGCCTCCACATGGAGTAACGTGACGCCGTGCAACATGCACATCGACGAGCTGGCCAGAGAGTCCGAGGCCGGCGCGAATAAGGCCGGCGGCAAGGCGATCGTGTTCAACACGATCACCATATCAGACGGCATCTCGATGGGCACGGAGGGGATGAAGTACTCGCTCGTCTCTCGCGAGGTGATCGCCGACTCGATCGAGACGGTTGTGGGCTGCGAGTGCATGGACGGCTACGTGGCCATCGGTGGCTGCGACAAAAATATGCCGGGCTGCATGATTGCCATCGCGCGGATGAACCGGCCGGCGGTGTTCGTCTACGGCGGAACGATTTTGCCGGGCTGCATCACTGGCCAGTCTAAAAAGCTCGACATCGTATCGGTGTTTGAGGCGGTTGGCGCGCATTCGAACAAAAAGATTACCGACAAGGTACTCGAGGATATCACCTCCTGCGCGATACCCGGCCCCGGTTCGTGCGGCGGCATGTATACCGCTAACACCATGGCCAGCGCGATCGAGGCGATGGGGATGAGTCTGCCGGGCAGCAGTGCCCAGGCGGCGATCAGTCCAGCCAAGAAACGTGACAGCCGCGAGGCCGGTGCCGCTGTTTACAACATGCTCAAGAAGGGGATCAAACCGCGTGACATCATGACTAAGAAGGCGTTTGAGAACGCTATCACGGTTGTCATCGCGCTGGGCGGTTCGACCAACGCCGTGCTGCACCTGCTGGCGATGGCCCACGCGGCGGACGTCAAGTTGACGATTGACGACTTTTCCCGCATCGGCAAGAAGGTGCCGGTTGTGGCCGACCTCAAGCCAAGCGGCAAATACCTGATGAGCGAGCTGGTGGCGGTGGGCGGCATTCAGCCGTTGATGAAGATGCTGCTCAAGGCCGGGCTGCTGCACGGCGACTGCCTGACGGTGACAGGAAAAACCATGGCGCAAAACCTGGCCAAGGTGAAACCGTACCGCAAGGGCCAGAAAATCATCCAGCCGCTCAATAAGCCGATCAAGAAGGACAGCCACCTGCGGATTCTTTATGGCAACCTGTCGCCTGAGGGCGGCGTAGCCAAGATTACCGGCAAGGAGGGGTTGAGCTTCACTGGCACGGCGCGTCCGTACGACTCCGAGGAGAAGGCGATGAAGGCGATCCTCGGCGGCAGGATTCGAAAGGGCAACGTGATCGTGATCCGTTACGAGGGGCCGAAAGGCGGCCCGGGTATGCGGGAGATGCTTGGCCCAACCGGTGCCATCATGGGTGCCGGGCTGGGGGACGACGTGGCGTTGATCACGGACGGCCGTTTCTCCGGGGGCACACACGGTTTTGTCGTTGGGCACATCACGCCGGAAGCATACTCGGGCGGTGTATTGGCACTGGTGAAAAACGGCGACTCGATTACGATTGATGCCGAGAAAAACCAGCTCGTGTTGCACGTTTCCAAAGCCGAATTGACCAAGCGCAAAAAGGCGTGGCGCAAACCCAAACCGCGCTACACCAAGGGTGTGCTGGCGAAGTACGCCAGCGCCGCGACCTCCGCTTCGCAGGGCGGCGTGACCGACTATAACCTTGATGTTTGATCTCTGCTTGGCCAAGCGCTCCCCGATGAATTTTTAATCGCACGAATGCGAAGACAATATCCGTTTCAACTATTCGAGCCGAAGTGGCAGGAACACTGGCACAGCGGCGAAACGTTCCGCGCATGGAACCCCGGCGAAAGTGCCCCCACCGGTCATCCATTCCGCGAACGCCACCAGGGCGCTCACCCGGCGGACCTGCCAAAGTACTACATCCTCGACATGTTCCCGTATCCGTCCGGGGCGGGGCTGCACGTTGGGCATCCGGAGGGCTACACGGCGACGGACATCCTCGCGCGCTACAAGCGCATGCAGGGTTTCAACGTGCTGCACCCGATCGGCTGGGATGCGTTCGGGCTGCCGGCTGAGCAGTATGCGATCAAGACCGGTCAGCATCCGCGCATCACCACCGAGACCAACGTCAGCAACTTTAAGCGGCAGATTCAGTCGCTTGGTTTCAGCTACGACTGGAGCCGGGAGATCGACACGACCGACCCGAAATACTTTCGCTGGACGCAATGGATTTTCCTGCAGTTGTACAACTCGTGGTTCAATCCCGAGACGAACAGGGCGGAGTCGATCGAGACGCTGGCCTATCCCGAAAACGCCACGACGGAGGAGCAAAAGCGCGATTGGCGCGACGAACATCGCCTGGCCTACGTGTCCGAGGCGCCGGTGAACTGGTGCCCCGAATTGGGCACGGTGCTCGCCAACGAGGAGGTCAAGGACGGCGTCAGCGAGGTGGGCGGTTTTCCCGTGGAACGCAAACCGATGCGCCAGTGGATGCTGCGCATCACCGCCTACGCCCAGCGGTTGCTGGACGATCTCGATGGCATCGAGTGGAGCGATTCGCTCAAGGAAATGCAGCGCAACTGGATCGGCCGATCGGAGGGCGCGGAGGTGGCCTTCAAGGTCGAAAATTCCGACACGGAAATCTCCGTTTTCACCACGCGTCCGGACACGTTGTTCGGCGCGACGTACATGGTGCTTTCGCCGGAGAGCGAGTTGTTGGACACGATCGTTTCGCCCGGGCAAAAGGCCGAGGTTGAGGCGTATCAGGCGCAAGCGGCCCGGAAAAGCGACCTTGAGCGGACCGACTTGGCCAAGGACAAAACCGGTGTGTTCACTGGCGCCTACGCGGTGAACCCTGCCAACGGCCGCTCGGTGCCGATCTGGACGGCGGACTACGTGCTGGCCGGCTACGGCACCGGCGCGATTATGGCTGTGCCGGCACACGACTCGCGTGACCTGGAGTTTGCCGAGAAATTCAAGCTGCCGGTCGAAGTGGTGGTGCAGGCCCCCGAGGGAGGGGAGTCGCTTGGCTTTACCGGGGCCGGTACCGCAGTGAATTCCGACTTTCTCGATGGCCTGTCGACACCGGAGGCCAAGCGCAAAATCACCGCCTGGCTCGAGGAAAAGGCGCTTGGCCAAGGGACGGTCAACTACAAGCTGCGCGACTGGTTGTTCAGTCGACAGCGATACTGGGGTGAGCCGTTTCCGATCGTCTGGGACGAGGGCGGCCACGCGGGGTTGGACGATTTTGACCTGCCGTTGTTGCCGCCGGAGTTGACCGACTTCAAGCCCACCGGCTCTGGTGATCCGCCACTGGCGCGCGCTGAGGATTGGTGCCGCGTCAGCGAGGGCATCACGCGCGAGACGAACACCATGCCTCAATGGGCCGGCAGTTGCTGGTACTACCTGCGTTACATCGACGCGAGCAACAGCAAGCGGTTCGTGGACGAGGCTGCCGAGCAATACTGGATGGGCACGGCAAGTGAGGAGTCGACACCGGGCGTTGACCTATACGTCGGCGGAACCGAGCACGCTGTGCTGCATCTTTTGTACGCCCGGTTTTGGCACAAGGTGCTGTTTGACCTTGGCCACGTCTCGACACCGGAGCCGTTTTACAAGCTGGTCAACCAGGGGCTGATCCTCGGTGAGGACGGGCAGAAAATGTCAAAGTCCCGGGGCAACGTCGTCAACCCGGACGACATCCTCGTCGAGTTCGGGGCCGACGCGTTCCGTTTGTACGAGATGTTCATGGGGCCGCTCGAGATGGTGAAGCCGTGGAACACCAAGGGCGTCGAGGGCGTGTACCGCTTCCTCGGTCGCGTGTGGCGAATGTTCATCTGCGAGAAGAGCGAGAAGGAATTCGAGCAGACGCTCACCGCGGAACCAGAGAAGGGCAGGGAGTTGCTTGCGGATCTCAAGCTGAGCGTCGATGTTGCCGAGGTTGAGCCGACGCCGGAGCAGTTAAAAGTGCTGCACACCTGCATCAAGAAGGTGACGGAGGACATGGAGCATCTCCGTTTCAACACCGCGATCTCCGCGCTGATGGTGTTTACCAACGAGGCATCGAATTGGGATTTGCGACCGCTCTCGGTGCTGAACGATTTTCTCCTGCTGCTCGCGCCGTTCGCGCCGCACATTACCGAGGAGCTGTACGCGAAGGCCAACGGAGGGGAAAGCTCCATCGCCTACTGCGCCTGGCCAAGCTACAGCGAGGAGCACCTTGTGGAGACCTCGGTCGAGATGGCTGTGCAGGTCAACGGCAAAGTGCGTGACCGGTTACAGATTCCGATCGACATGGACAAGGCCGACATCGAACGGCTCGCGCTGGACAGCGAAAATGTCCAACGCCACACCGAGGGGAAGACGGTCAAAAAAGTGATCGTCATTCCGAAAAAACTGATCAACATCGTGGCGGTTTGAAGCGGCTGAAGCCCATACCCTTCCGGGAATTGCTCACGCAGCAGGAGCAGAAAATGATCGCGACCGTGGCACTGCTTTTGCTTTTCGGTTGGGGAGTGAAAACATACATCAAGCCACCCATGGACAACCCGCCGCCGCCCTCGGTTATGAACGACTAGAATGCAGGCTTTTGACTACGACGAGGTGCTGGACATGATTCTGGCGAAGGACGACCGGTATCATCGGGATGCCTACTACTTTGTCCGCGAGGGGCTGGACTTCACCCAGCATAAACTCACCAAGGCCGCCGGGGCCAAGGAGCCGCGGCACGTCAGCGGTCGGGAATTGATGGACGGGATGCGCCGTTATGCGCTCGAGAACTACGGGCCGATGGCCAAGACGCTGCTCAATGAGTGGGGCGTGACCTCCACGGAGGATTTTGGGGAGATCGTTTTCAACCTCGTTGAGAACAATCTGTTGGCCAAGACGGAGGAGGATTCACGGGAGGATTTCGGAAACGGCTTCGACTTCGAAGAGGCGTTCATCGCGCCCTATCAGCCGGCCAAGCCGGACACGGTGGAGCCGCCCAAGCCCAAGGCCAGGCGGAAGCAATAAACCAAGCGCTGATAGCCGCCCGGCGAAATATAGCGCTCGAGCTGCTCGATGATGTTGTCCTGCTCGTTGACCGTGAGGATAAGCACGTCGGTTGAGGTTATCACGCCTACCACCTTCCCTTTTTCGACTACCGGCAGATGACGCACCCGGTGCTTGCCCATAATGTCCATGTATTTCTCGATGCCGGCATCGGGATCAACCTGCGCGATCTTCTTTGTCATGATCTGGGACACCTTGCCCTCATCGAGGCCAAGGATTACACCGCTACTGGTTGCCGTGAATCGTTTGGTGAACGTCAAGCAATCTAAAAGCTAAGGATGTGCGCGTATAGAATCTTATTGAACCAATCCAGGCGCTTTGGTGATGGCGCAGGATTGTTCCTCTCGGGTCTTGAGGTTTTTGATGGTGGCTTGGCTTTCGTCCTGCAGGGTGATAAGCCACTTGGCCTTTAACTCGAGAGCGCGTTTGAATTGTTTTTCGGGCTTGGCCTTGAGCAGGGGATACTCGGTGGCCAGGCCGGCCTGGCGGAGTTGTTGCACGAGGCCAAGCGAGACGTCGCGGAGGGTTTCGTCGGTGATCTGCACGAAGGCGTCCAGCGCTTGGCCAAGCGGCGGGAC
>CEUG01013651.1_pt1 | contig 14199 bp, 14 predicted proteins | sample 531421 | NCBI WGS metagenome assembly CEUG01 (sample SAMEA2622901, study PRJEB7988) | marine metagenome | biome: marine biome (ENVO:00000447); feature: surface water layer (ENVO:00002042); material: "saline water (ENVO:00002010), including plankton (ENVO:xxxxxxxx)" | depth 5 m | reverse complement strand
GTAAGGAGGGGTCGCCAGGTTTCTGCATCCGGCGGCATGCCTCTTTTGGTTCCTTCATTCGGTCTCAAGATGTGGTTTACCTTCAAGATCGCCAAGGTTGCCACCGCCCCGGGTAGTGGGTGAAGTTCTGCGAGTTCGCATTCCAATACTGCAGCCGAAAGAGGGTGGTATGGAGGGTAATCATTGGGCGATGGAATGGCTTCACCCAGGCCATCCCATTCACTGCGTTCAGGTGGATGTGCCTCAGCGGTTTCATTGACCAATTGAGCCGCATCCCATGTCCCGGGCAATACCATGGCACTGATTTTCGAGCCATTGCGCAGGTTGACCAGGGTGTCACGCGGTCGTCCAGCTCGGTCTTGGCTTAGGGATACACCGATCAATGGTGGGGTGTTTGACAGCGATGCGACACTGGAAACTGGACACAAATTTGGAACACCATTCTCACCAACCGTTGAGAGCAACATCACCGGTCTTGGTGCAATCAGAGTCGACAACCATGCCGCCCGTTCCGGATGTTCAAGATAGTTCGTATCGATGTTCTCGACATCATCACCCATGGCTTCTCCAAAGAAGCTGGGACGCTTACGATCTTCTTCTCCATCGGTTTTGAACCAGTCATCGAGTTCGCCTCTTTCAACTTCTGAAAGGGCGTATGCCGTGAAATCTCGGTAAGCTGCCCAGCGTTGAATTTCTGTGGCATCCTCTTCGCGGGTTTTTTTCCGATTGATACTGGCATCCGCGTAGACGACACAGCGCCGAAGAAAATCGCAAATCGCTTCTTTACTCATGTTCTCGCCTCTTCGTATGCTTGACGTTTCATATGGAATTTGGCTGGATTGCCAATCCAAACTTCGTCTGAGGGGATGTCTTTGGTGAGCAATGCTCCTGCTGCAACAACAGCGTTACTCCCAACCATTACTCCTGGAAGTATGGTGGCACCTCCACCGATGACTGCACCTTCTGAGATGGTGACCATTTCCCACTTTTTGGAGTCTCTTGAAGGAGGGTAACGATCGTTGAGAATGGTCGCATTGGGTCCGATGAATACACCCTTGCCAACTTGGGTTCCGTCGGCAACGTAAGCTCCACCCTGAATTCGAACTCCATCACCGAGCACAACATCACGACCAACATGTGCCAAACAGCCGATGCTGACACCGGATCCAATTTCACAATCTTCGCCGATGTAACATGGAGCCCAGGCCACAGAGTCATGAGGCAGGTTGATTCGCCCCCCACCCAACATGAAATCACTCCAACTCAAGATGCTTCATGATGCGCGCCACATGTCCAGTCGCTTTGACACCGTACTTGGCCATTGAAAGCGTCCCATCAGATTCAATCACGAAGGTTGAACGAGCAATGCCCATGTAGGTCCTGCCATAGTTTTGCTTTTCACGCCAAACACCGTATTTTTCCAATAATTCGCCTTCAGTATCTAGCAGTAATGGGAAGTTCAACTCTTGCTTCTCAGTGAAATTCTGATGTGACTTAGCACTGTCCTTTGACACTCCAAAAACAGCCACGTTCGCTGAACTCAATACTCCCATATTGTCTCGAAAATCACAGGCTTGCTTGGTGCATCCAGGAGTGGAATCTTTGGGGTAGAAGTACAAGACAACTCGCTTGCCTTGTGCGAGAAGATCGCTTAATTTCCAAACATTTCCAGCGCTGTCTTCTGCCGAAAACAAAGGCGCTTCCATTCCATCTTCTAACGTGACTACATTGCCCATGGGAATCCGACCTCCATCCAACATTCAAACCCGTCGCTACTTCTGGCTCTCAATCATTGAGCGCACTCTTGCGGAAGAGGGCTTCTTCGGAGGTTCACTGAAACCGAAGCATGCGGTGACCTCAAAGGGTCTCATTTGTCCCAGATCTTCCCCATTCTGTGATGCCTTTGCGCTGGAAATTGAGGACAACCCACGAATGCAATACCATTCGCGTAGACCATTGCAGGTCAACCCGTGGGTCTTGGTACCAAACAGAACTCCTGCGAACCAATTTTCGACAGTTGCGATAAACCAACGGGGTCGAGTCAAGGGGAATGCCAGGCCGCGCTTCCACCGATAGGACACGTTCAGGGGCCCTGCCGCCACATCGATGCCCCGCGGATACCTCTCAACATTGACCTCGACGACATGGACTTCCTCAAAGTTGTACAACTGTGAAACATATTCTGCATGTTCCTTGGAAGGGGACAACAACACGCGCGTCCCGTCGGGTTGTGCCCACATAACATTGGTGAATGTTCCAAGAGGAGAATTCAACCAATCGCCAATGACAATCCGGTCGCCACTCTCAAACCCTGAGGAAGAAATCTGACCGTCGAACTTGTCCATTGATTAGAGCCGCGCCTCTTCTCTTATTCGTTTTTTGCTTGCGGCCCAAGTACAGATTGGGCACGCGGTGAGGTCATGATTGCGCGCAGGACAGTACTCTCTACCGAAGAAAATGATTTGCAAATGCCGCTTATTCCAAGTTTCCTTCGGCCACAGCGCTTTGAGATCACGCTCTGTTTGTTCGACATTTTTCGCCTTCGACAACCCCCAGCGTGCTGCCAATCTGTGAATGTGTGTATCCACGGGGAATGCGGGGATTCCATACCACTGAGCCATGAGGACACTGGCTGTTTTGTGACCCACGCCTGCCAGACTTTCCAAGTAATCCCAATCCGGTCGCAAACCTCCGCCTTCAACAATTTGCTCCGCCATTTTTCGGAGATTCTTGGCTTTGGTCGGGGCCAAACCGATTTCTCGAATCAGCGTCTGGATGTTCTCAACCTCAAGCGTTGCCATTTGTTCAGGTGTATCGGCGGCTGCAAACAAGGCTGGAGTGACTTCGTTGACTTTCTTGTCCGTGGTTTGTGCTGAGAGCATCACCGCGACCAACAGGGTGTACGCGCTGGTGTGATCCAAAGGAACGGGAGTTGTGGGGTACAATTCATCGAGCATTTGTCCAATGATTTCGGCCTTCTCAGACCGTTTCATGCCTCCATCTCCTCATCACGGTTGACTTTGATTCCATACCAAGCCCCAAGCGCAATGAATCCCAAGATTGGACCATAGCACGTGAGATATTGAGTTTGATCCCAAACCTTAGGTTCTCCAATCAGCCAATAAATCAACACGGCCAACAGTGTACCCGGGATACTCGACAATAGAGCGAATACAATCACTCGCATGGTTTTCATGATTCCACCTCTTTTGCCTTTTCAAGCGCATTTCTGATCTGCGATTCCAACCACCACAGTCCGACCAATCCCGCAACAGTCATTCCAATCATCAACCCGACTGGAGAGCGCTCGGCACCTGTTCCGAACCACAAGAAAAGAAACAGGAACGCTGCACCACCAAGCAGACCCAATCGTAGGAGCGAAGCCACCATTATTGCACGCATATTATCACCAGAGTAGTTGTTCCAATTCTGCCCCACTGCGACAGTTGATGATGTCGTTTTGTTCAAGCCAACCCTTCCGGGCGATTTGGGCTCCAAACCAGACATCTTTGAGACCTTGTATACTGTGAGCGTCAGGATTGATGGAAATCGGGACCCCTTGTTCCTTCGCGTATCGGCAATATCGCCAGTCCAGGTCCAATCGATAGGGTGATGCATTGATTTCGACAATCTTGAGGTTCCCTTCCGCATTGAGTTCGCCCATACGCCTCAAAACGGCATGTAAATCCACTGGAAATCCATCACGGCCACCTAAGATTCGCCCCGTGGCGTGTCCCAAGATGGTGAACGACGGTTCCTCAATGGCTCGGATGAGGGTCTCCGTATTTTCCACTTCATCTCTCTTCATCCATGTCGGTAACTGATGGACACTCCCAACCACATGGTCCAGTATACTTCGCTCTTCATCGGTATAGTCCAAGCTTCCATCGGGCAGGATGTCACACTCGTTCCCATGAAACAAACGGAAATCGACACCTTTGTCCGACCAACTCTCATTCAGTGCACGCACTTCCGCAGATTGTGAGATTAATTCATCTGGACTCAAGCCGCTGGCAACCTGTAGGATTTGACTGTGGTCAGCAATCCCGAGAAATTCCCAGCCAAGATTCTGAGCCGCCTGAGCCATTTGCTCCAAACTGGCGGTTCCATCCGAGGCAGTGGTGTGATTGTGGAAGGCTCCTTTCAGCATGGAGGGTTCCATTAATTGTGGTAATTTTCCGGCCATTGAGGCTTCAATTTCACCTGAATCTTCACGCAATTCAGGGGGGACCCAATGCATGTCAAGATGTGTGTAAATATCCGCTTCATTTTCAGCAGGTAAGGAAAACTTGGCTGCTTCAATGCCTTTCAAATCACCCACTTGGTCCACGGGAAATAAGCCAAATTCGTTCAATCTTAACCCCTTGTCTAAGGCCCGCTGTCTCATACGCACATTGTGTTCTTTTGAACCGGTAAAGTAGGCCAGAGTAAATGCGAAAACATGGGGTGGGACCAAACGAACTTGAGCATCGATCGTCGTGTTGGATGCCATTTCTTCATAGGCATCCCCACCCAAGGCCTCGAGTACACCTCCATCCAATCCAGAATACACGACTTCATCGGAGAAGAATTCGGTTCCGAGGATGATGCTGACCTTTGATGATCCCGCACCTTTGACATCGGCAATCCCGGGTAGATTGACAATTTGTTCCGTGACGTTCTCAACATCTTCTGGCAATACAGCCGCGACAATATCTAGATCGCCTATCGTTTCCTTACGCCTGCGAGTGGAACCTGCCAGTTGAGCTCTTGAAACGCCTTCCATGGCTGCAATACGTCCCTCTAAAGCCTCGCCGTACAAGATTCCGACATCCAGTCGTCGACGGCCTGAAAAACGCTTGAGCAACTCAATGCCATCCAGAACCTTTTGCTCAGACTTTACCCCCATGCGATCCAATTCTCGCAAGTTCCCGTTCTCTCCTGCCACACGAAGTTGATCGATGGATTCGATCTGAAGTTCATCATGGAATTGCTTGATTCGCTTGGGCCCAAGCCCGGGGATGGCCAACATTTCAATCAGGCCCGATGGGACACTGGTATACAAATCTCCAATATCTCCCCATGTACCTTCCGTGAGTGCTTCGGTAATCAGGCCGGCAATCCCCTTGCCGATACCCTTGACATCAGTCAGTCGACCTTCAGAGGTCACAGACCACAGGTCTTCCTCCAATCCACCCAATGTCCTAGATGCATTTTGATAGGAGCGGACCCGAAATGGGTTTGCACCCTTGAGTTCTAGTAAAACGCCGACTTGCTGAAGCACCGTGACGACGTTTGACTTTGAGTAGAAAGGGGGGCCTTTACGCCGGGGTCTCGGAAGGCTCCAACTCGCCACACTCACCATGACAAACAAGAGCAAATGGATGTTATTGACTCTTGGCACAGGCTGAAGTGCTGTCTTGAATTCGAAGCGCCATGGAATCTCTCGAAACACTCAGTCAGTTGCTCTGTGGTTCGACGCTCATGCTCTGGGTTCTCATCGCCACATTCTCACGTACGGATCGTTCAGAAAATCAGGCACAATGGGCGATGTTCGGTTTGGCCTTACTGACAATGGCATCACTGATTTTATTGGACTTACAAGGAGGTAGCCTATGGGGTTCAGCATACATGCCAAAACCACTCGCAGTGCTCTGTTTGGCATTTGCATTCATGGCTCGTCTCAACATCAAAGGACGAAACATATCACAGGGGATGAATCCGCATCAAATCATGAAACAAAACCGAGAATCTGAAGACAATTCTGATTAGCGATTCCTGCGAATAATGAATGTCGGACTCTCGGGGATTGTGGGCTCTTCACCATACTGAAACATTCGCTCTTTTCTTATTGCATCAAAACGGGCTTCCATTCGATTGTCGCCGATATTTTTCTGCTGCATATTCTGTAGCCAAATAATCCGAGCCCTTTTCCTTCGAACGATTCCAATCAGAGCCAAGCCCATGATTAAAACGAGTAATCCAGCATTCAAACTGGAAAATTCCCAGGGTGTGTGTTCTGACAACCAATCTGCTGTTTCATCCATGATGGTACTGAACAACGAAAAGCTTGGAGTCGATTGACTCTGACCTTGACTGTTCAATCCCGCCCATTCTTCTCCAGTAACCTCAATTGGCAACTCAAAAACTTCGGAAGGAGAACCATTGGCACGTGCATACACCTGCAGTTTCGCCATTGTAATGCCTTGGGAAAGACCGACCAAGTTAATCTTCAACTCAATTCTCTGTTCTGAATCAATCGTGTAAGTCTCTCCAATAAATCGATTGGTCAGGTGCACACCTTCGTCAACTTCAACATAGACACTGACGGCTATCGGTCCTTCATTGCGAATCGTACATGTGAACGTTACCGGTTCAGCCAAATCCAATTTTGCGACCGGGGGGTCACAGCCTGTCGAGAAAACGGGTTCGTGCACATCTGGATTGTTGGGATATGCGTCAGCACCATCCCAGACCGTGAATCCTTCTCTGGGGTTCTCAAAACCGTCACCATCAGTATCTTCGGCGGATGCGATGGGAGTCAACATCATCAGTAGAGCAAGCGCAAATGCGATTGTTCGCAATTTGTTCACGCCTCTGACTTGAGTTTGTCATCTATAAATGCGCGCATATAAGCAGGCAATTCACCATTGACAAATACCACATCGTTGACTTGATCAAGTTTCATCAGTGAATAATAAATCTGCATGGCAGTCATTGGGGTACTGCTGCAACCTGTACAACCGCCCTCCAAACCAATCATGACGATACCATCGGTTGTATCGATGACATTGACGACTCCGTCATGTGCGTCAAGAACGGCTTGTACGGGTCCAACATTTTCCAAAATCAATTGGCGGTCGACCTCTGCCATGTTGAGATGGAGCAGGCGGAGGGCTTTCAACCCAACCCTCTATCGGGGATGTATGACAAGGGTTGTTCTTCTTGACCTTCTCGTCGAACGACCGGCGTTTGGACAAGGGGGGAATGCCGAAATCATGGTACATTTCGCTCCCGCGGAATGTCTCTTGCTTACTCCTCAACTCGATAATCGTGAGTCCTACCGCTCAGAATGGGAGTCCAATGGAGTGACATACCGGCGAATCGATGTTCCTGAATCAATCATTGATTTGGAACCTGATGCCGTCATTTGTTCCGGCTCAAAAGCGAATGTCAGTATGTGGGAGCCGTGGATGGATGATGCGGCTCGTGTTCTGCAACAAGCAGTTTCAGCGAACATTCCAGTTCTAGGGATTTGCTTCGGTCATCAATTGCTTTGCAAGGCCCTTGGAGGGGAGGTTGAACGGTCATCAAAGAGAACAGATTCAGTATCGCCGCTATTTTCAGTTGGGATGGATACTTTGCTTTCCCCGACACGTAAAGGTCTGTTTACGCACCAAGACCACGTCACTCGCCTGCCACCGGGTGCACGTCGGATTATCTCTGCGAAACATTGTGAGAATGCGGGAATGCGAATTGCGGGGAAACCTGTTTGGGGAGTTCAATTTCATCCAGAGGCCAGTCGTGCAGTGATTGATCAGGCACATGCGGATGGAGATATGGACGATGCGGAATTTGAAGCCTTTGAACCCGAGCACGATGGCGGCAAATTATTGGCAGCCTTCGCGAAACTCTGCATGCCCTAAAATGGCCCTTTAGGGCCAGTTTTCTCGCCCTTGGGATTATATGGGTGACGTAGGTCGGCCGCCCAACCAGAGGGATAACCGTGGAAGGAACAGAAGTTGGTATGTTGGGTATTGGCGCTGGAGTTTTCGGACTCATGATTGCGTTTTTACTGTACAGAAAAGTAGATTCAATTGAGATCAAAAACGAAACAGTTGCGAAAATTACGCAGCGAATTCAAGATGGGGCAATGGCATTCCTGTACGCTGAGTATAGAATGCTAAGCATGTTCATTATCGCCGTAGCCGCGATTTTATTCTTCGGTGGCGAGGATAATGGTCTTGGAATGCACACAATGATTGCATTCATCATTGGTGCGCTATGCAGTGTAGCGGCCGGTTTCTCTGGCATGCGTGCTGCAACCAGCGCAAATGGTAGAACCGCTCAGGCTGCTGCAGACGGCCTCTCTCAACCATCCGAGGGTTCTCAACCCAAGGGAGTACACCACAAGAGAGGTCAAGCAATGGCACTCGAAACTTCCTACAACGGAGGTGCAGTCATGGGCCTTGCAGTTGGTGGATTGGGACTGCTTGGAATTTCACTCATGTACTACTTCACTCAGACAGAATTCTTGACAGTAGAAAATATTGCAGGATTCGGTATGGGTGCTTCATCCATTGCGCTCTTCGCGCGTGTAGGCGGTGGAATTTACACCAAAGCCGCTGATGTCGGCGCGGATCTCGTCGGTAAGGTCGAAGCAGGGATTCCTGAAGATGATCCTCGCAACCCCGGTGTCATTGCCGACAACGTGGGTGACAATGTTGGTGACGTTGCAGGCATGGGCGCCGATATTTTCGAGTCATTCGTTGGCAGTATCATTGCAGCCATGGTGATTGCAGCAGCAAATGCTGATACCTTGGGTGATGATTACCTGATGATTCCAATTGTATTGGCAATCGTAGGCTACGTCGCCTCAATCATCGGCGTATTCTCGATTACAGCGATGAAGAATATGGATGCTGGCGCAGCCTTGCGCAATACTACGTTTATCGGAGCAGCCTTGTTCATTGGTGGTGGATACTTCGCATTGGATTACATGGAGTTAGATACAACCGTCATCCAAGCCGTTGCGATCGGTTCAATTGTTGGGATTCTCATCGGCCTTGTGACCGAATATTACACAGGTATTGAGGATGTCTTTGGCTTCAAGGTCAAGGCCATTCCATACATTGGTGAAGCCAGCAAGACCGGTAGTGCAACCAACGCGATTGCAGGTCTTGCAGTTGGAATGCAATCTGTGTTTGTACCCGTTGTTTTGATGGCAGCCGGTATCTTTGGTGCAAATCAGGTCATGGGTGGCGGAGATGCGGGCCTGTATGGAATCGCAATGGCTGCTATGGGAATGCTCGGTACTGTCGGTGTGACCATGACTGTCGATGCATACGGCCCGGTCGCAGACAATGCCGGCGGAATCGCTGAAATGTCTGGACTTGGTAAGGAAGTTCGTGACATCACTGACGGATTGGATTCCATTGGAAACACAACCGCTGCCATTGGCAAGGGCTTCGCAATTGGAAGTGCTGCCTTGACCGCACTTGCTCTGTTTGCAGCTTTCAAGACCAGTGCCAGACTAGAAGCACAAGATCTCAGCCTCACTGAGCCCATGGTCGTGATTGGTCTTCTCATCGGTTCAGCCCTTCCCTTCGTGGTCGCGGCCATGACCATGAAGTCCGTCGGTCGTGCTGCTGAAGATATGATTACAGAAATTCGCCGCCAGTTCAAGGAAATCGATGGTTTGCTTGAAGGGCGTGAAGGTGTCGAGCCAGACAGCGCAACTTGTGTTGATATCTCGACAAAGGCAGCTCTGCGCGAAATGGTCTTGCCAGGCGTAGTGGCCGTAGGAAGCCCAGTAGTGATTGGTGTATTGCTTGGTAGTGCAGCATTGGGTGGCACCCTCGCAGGTGCAACCGCAACCGGTGTTTTGATGGCCTTGTTCATGGCTAACGCAGGTGGTGCATGGGACAACGCCAAGAAGGCGATTGAGCAAGGAGAAATCGAAGGTGCAGCAAAGGGCGACGATGCCCACAACGCGGCAGTTGTCGGAGACACCATCGGTGATCCATTCAAGGACACCAGTGGACCTTCTCTCAATATTCTCATCAAGTTGATGAGTATTGTCAGCGTAGTCATCGCTGGTATGCTCTCCAAGGCTGGTGAACTCGGCACTCTCTGAGAAGTTTGAAGAGAACCACACTACGAGGGTGCGCCATGCGCACACCTGTGATGGTCCTGCTACTGCTCAGCGTCAGCCTTGCAGGTTGTCTTGAGAGTGGTAGTTCTCTCAACAACGGACCCGGAGATCCCGATTTGTCTGAACCTGCAGAGTGGCAGGTCGGACAATGGTGGTTGTACACTTTTTCCACACCCGAATGGGAGGATGATTCTGCACGATTGGTCGTCGCTGAAGACGATGCGGAAGATGGCACAGCGTACATGCTGGCCATATCCAGTGAACGCGAAGCCAAGCGCCACGCGGTTCTCAATCACAACCCCTTCTTGGGCCGAATCACACATGACAACCTATCTGCATATGAAAATGGCAATCCACAAGCGGTTCTGAACTTCCCTCTTGAGTATGGCAAATCATGGTCATTCACATTGTTTGGAATTGGTTGGAATACCGAAATCATCGGGATTAACAATGGAAAAGCCACCATGTCAGCAACATCATCTGATGGGCAGACATTGTCCTACACATATGACGGGTGGGCCGGGTTCATCGGTTCATTGACCTGGTACGATTCTACTGATGAATTGCAACTGCGAATGATGCTCACGGGCAGCGGAGAAGGTCATACCGGCAATGTTTGGTTCATACGTGCGGGCGATATTTTCTCAGAGGAATGGAATCATGAATCGGGTGCGCCTGAAGTTGAAATTACAGATTCATTCTTTGTTGGAGATCATCCAAGTCAAGGTCCCTATGACCAGATGATTTACTGGTTGGATGCAGAGATGGGTGGCGGGACAAGTAGTGGTTCACTGACACTTCGAGACCACAATTCAGCATCCGCATTAACGAGGCAATGGGGCTCAGGGGCCAAGGAATCAGGAAATCTCGGTACCATTCCTTATCCCAGTGGAGATTACACTTTGACCATCACGCAAACTGGGGATTCTTACATCCGCTTGGTTGTGGCTGGCGGCTTGACAAACTCATGGGAACTGTGAGGGATTCAATGGGCACATTGGTCATGCTCCACGGTTTGACGGGTACACCAGATATGATTCGACCATTGGCCGAAACCATGTGCCCTCCGGGCTGGGATATCCTGTTGCCCGAAGGCCCGTTCAAGCATCCCGAACGCGGCAGCGGTTGGTGGATTCGAGATGCGCCCCCTGATACTCCACTCGATGGAAACACCCTCACTCAAGTGGATGAAAGTCTGGCCTCGCTTGTTTCTCAAATGCCTCAGGGTCCACTGATTGTGGGAGGCTTCAGTCAGGGCAGTGCTCTGGCCCAAGAATTGTTATCGACAGAATTTGCAGCGCAAATCTACGGTGTCATTGTCATTGGAGGAAAGAGTGCAAGACCGGTTGAGCTTCGTCTATCACTAAACGGAGGCGTGCCCAAGAGGATGATTTCCATGCACGGTGAATCCGATCATATCGTACCAATGTGGCAGGCGGACCAAACGGTCGAAATTTTTGAGGAGGCCGGTTGGGATGTCACTGTTCTCCGTCATCACAAAGGCCACATGGTTAATCTCGCCCAACAACAATCATTGATTGATTGGGTTGAAAATACTGCCAAAACTGTAGACAACGGTTGATGAAGGCCAACCCTTTGCGGAATGTATGGGCGAACGAGCGATGGCACTACTGAATCGAGCCGATACTGATTTTTTCATTGTCAGTACAAACGTCTGTCCTTACTGTTTCAAGGCCAAGCGGTATCTCGATGGACACAAATTGTCATGGTCAGAAGTCAATGTTCAGAATGATCGAGAATTGAGGATGGAATTCGTAGCCATGACGGGGCATCGGACGGTCCCCATTGTATTCGATGTCCGAGGTTCAGATCCAATCTTTGTTGGTGGTTCAGACAACTTAGAGGATTATCTCTGATTAAGCAGATTCAGATGTTCCAAGAACTCGACGTGTTTCATCAGGGTCGATATACATCACACAGAGGATGATAATGGACTCAAGGATGGCTCCACAAATAATCAGTGAAGAATAGTCAAATCGCTGTGAAAGAGGTTCGGTTAAGGCGTATCCAATCACAGCTGAGAGGTTCATCATAGCCATGTAGGCGGTATATTGTGTGCCTCCAACTTCGGGCCAAGTGACTTTCATCATCAAAGAGAAGATGTTGATGTAAACCATGCCCTGGCAGAATGTATGCATCGACCAGATTGAAACCAAGAACATTCGATTTTCCCACATTGATTCTGTGAAGCCCCAAATGATGCTGATGATGACCAGTGCCAAGGTAGAGTAAATGATGATTGATTTTCCACCAAATCGCTTCCCCAATTGTCCACCTACGATGTAACCGAGCATCAATACAAGTACCAACAAACCACCTTTCGTGGCATTGAATCCTTCTTCACTCCAGCCCAACTCTTGGACAAACAGGATGGGTAACACAGGGATCAAGAAGTACGACAATGATTTCGATAGACTGAGTACAACCCCTAATTGAGCGGAGCGCAGAGAAAACGCAGTTCGAATGTTCGAGAGAATTTGGGCAAAGTTTCGCTCGACCTTTTGTTCATCAGACCACAAACCGACATCAGACTTGTTCCACGGGAACCGAATATCGCCGGGGCGCTCCGTCATCATCAACGGTACCATCATAATCAGCAAAAGGATTGGAATCTGCAACAAAATCGCACCCTTAATCCCAACGAAACCAATGATTGTACCCAGTCCTGCCCCACCAATCATCCCACCAACCAATTTTGAACTAAACATGTAACTGTTGACTTTTTCAAATTCATCAGGACGAAGGACATCGACCGCCAAGGCATCGGTACTGACGTCTTGCAGAGAAGTGAAGAGATTGTACACAAGGAAAATCCCAACAACGGCATTCAAGTTTGTAGTGGGGTCTGGGATGAAGAGGATGAGTGAGAGAGTCAAGATCATCCCTGCTTCTGCGAACAAAATCCACGGGCGTCGTCTCCCCATGGGGCGGTATTGATATCGATCAATCACCGGTCCCCACAAGAACTTGAACGTCCAAGGGAGCGTACCTACCAACAATAATTTCGCAATCATTCCTGCTGAGACACCCTCAACAGCAAGGAACGTCACAAAAGTCACAGTGATGAATGCCCACGGCAAGCCTTGTGCGATGTACAGTACACACAGTGTGATAACCCGAGATTGGTAACTCTCAACCAATGACTTCCCATTGGATATGACAGCAGTTTCGGGTTTGTATTCGGTTTCTTCATCTTCTTCAATGATAAATCCGAGTTGGAATTGGTCTCTTCGAACGGTGATGAATCCAACAAGACATAGCAAACCGACGAACCATGGTAAGAAGAACACAATCGAGATTTCTCCTGTCCCTTGGACGGTTAATTCTCCATCATCTTCAACGACACCGTTTGTGGTTGCGTTCCAATCCCACCAAGCCATAGTGGCAATAATATTGAGGCCGGTTTGCAAGCCGGCTTCGACATTTGTCCTCCCTCCAGCCAATTGGTTCACAGTCGCGACGGAATCGGCTTGGGAATGCTTTGGGGTCTGTTCACATGTGTCTCCTTCTTCGTGAATGTACTGATGTTGTCCACGAAGCCAAGTCGCAGTATGGTTGTGCATGATGAAGTTGTAATGATCTGAATTTCCCTTGGTATCATCAATCACTCGCACCCATTCTTCTGGATGGGATAAATTGGTATTGATTTCTTTGAGATGTCCTTGAAACCACTCGGCATTGGTAATCATCTCATCCGTGACTTCAAGCCCTTCATTTTCGTAATAGGACCAATCATCGACGGGAGATGTGAACATATACAGTGTCCAGTATTCTTCATCACAGCCCGATAGTTGACTGGCCAAGGGTGTGGGGACGGGCCAATTGAGTGCAAACATATCCAAATTGATGTAAGTGACATTGACATCTTCGGGTATACTCTCAACAAAATGCAAGCTCCCTTTGCCACCCCCTTCAGGGCTATTCGCTCCTTGCCATTCTTCGTAATCCCACCAGCCTAATTTCCAAGTGTGTAGAGGTGTGCCTTCCCATTGGGCAAATGTTCTTGCCAATTCTAACAGGGCACCAGAACCCGTTCCATCGTCATATGCACCTGTATTCGTGCAACCTGGGTAGGTTTGCCCGATCAAAGGTGGAGGCGAGTAACAGATGGCATCGTGATGGGCTCCGACAACCCTCCAATCATCTTCGAGCGTACCGTTAATCGTGACGACGATGTTCTCACAATTGTTACAGACTTCTGAAGTGAACGGCTGTCGTTCGACTTCATAGCCCATGGATTCGAGCTCGCTAGCGATCCAATTTCGAGCGTTAATATTTGCAGTTGAGTCAATTTGACGATAACCAAAATCCGCCATTGAGACCAT
>CEUG01062159.1_pt1 | contig 14219 bp, 13 predicted proteins | sample 531421 | NCBI WGS metagenome assembly CEUG01 (sample SAMEA2622901, study PRJEB7988) | marine metagenome | biome: marine biome (ENVO:00000447); feature: surface water layer (ENVO:00002042); material: "saline water (ENVO:00002010), including plankton (ENVO:xxxxxxxx)" | depth 5 m | reverse complement strand
CCAGAACCTCTGTGTCCAATTAATCGTACTGCTTGCCACGGTGGCGAAGTGATTGAATTAGTATCTGTTGATTTTGTTTTAGTCTCCCAGTTCCACTTTTTTTGCCACATATTGGTTATCACAACCTTTCTTTGAGAGTCGCATTCTGACCATTTTGGGACTTCTTTGGATAATTGATGTAATATATCTTGGTGATTCTCAAATGAAGCACTATTGAGTAACTCTAGTTGAGACTTGTCTAATGGTTGAGTTGCCGGGAATTTCCAACGAGGCTTGCCATCCTTGTACCATGTAAAGTTTGGATCTAGATTGTCGGTAAGACCAGTTATCCCTGCTTCGAGCAATCGTGATTCATATTTTTCCTTGGCGGGCCAAACATATACCGGCATTCCTGTGCGGCACTTTTGGAAATACCTCAATCGCTTACCGCTCAGTCCAACACTTTTACCAATCAACAAACGATTGTAAAATGGTTGGAAGTATTCAAGTGCACATGGAACCATCGATGCACCTCGGTTTCTGTGTTTATTGATTAGCTTTTCAAATGGGGTTATGAGGTATTGTGGGTAAGCCATCATTCGTTTTAGACGCCTATGCCCGAAGCGAGGAACAACAGGCAATAATTCAGCCCAATTATATTGGCAGTCTGATAATTTCACTGATTTGTGCATTTTATTATGAAATGCATAAAAGACAATATTTGCTTTTGGAATCTCAAATTCAGTGAGGAGATTAGACGCCTTAGTCATCATTTTTGATAGTTGTAGAGTAACTCTTTTTCCCCCGAGGTAGCCTCCGCCTAATGGTGATTTGGGGTGTGGTCTTTTCAATTCTAGGCAGACCATCTTACCTTCATCTCGCCAATTAGTCAAGATATTTTTGTTAGCAATCATGTCAGCAAATGAACAAAATCCAAGGTCGCTTAATTCATCTGACGTCCATGCTTCAACATACGGGTTTCGATTACCTATAGCAGCCTTTTGAACTGAAACTTTAGCATCATGATGAATAATTAATTCATCGTCGGCAGTCAATCGTAAATCTAATTCGATTCCGTCAGAATTTGATATCCCATGAATGAGACTCTGTAGTGAGTTCTCAGGTGGTTGAAGCCAATCTGACACAGGTATTGCTAAAGGAAATCATTGAAAACATAATGCTTCGCTTGTTCGCTATATCATAACAAAACGAAGGTAATTGGGTTATGTGGTGAAAAAGGATATATTGACAAAGGTCTCGAGAGGTTCATGAGTCCATACACTATCATGATGATTTTGGTAGTGCTGTTCACTCCAGTTGTGTGTTGGCTTTTTTCCATCAACCAAAAAGAGCATCGTGTGTCACTTGGACAATTTGCCAAGGAGTTTCATGAGAAACGCTACTATCTCCATGCTTTGGGATACTTGGTAATTATTCGTTGGAAAGCGATAACCGATTTGTTGAACGAACCAATAAAATCTGAGGTCGGTCATTGGACTGATTTGATTTATGCGATTGAAGGGGAATTTACCAAACACATCCAAGATTTCTTCCTCAATGATACGTTGACAACGGTGCTTAACTTCCACTACCTGTTCATATACTTGTTTTTGATCTATGTTACTACGGTATATTTTGCGTATACCGGAGACAGAGATATGACTGATAAGGTTACTTTGAATTATTTACTCATCTATGCTTTGGCTGTACCTTATTATCTGTTTTTCAACGTCGAGGTAACCTCTTCATGGATTCCCGGAATGGAGGCGTTATTGTATCATGATGGTGCGTATACCGTGTTTTATGCAACCCATGACCCACTAGACAATGCAGTACCTTCGCTGCATGTGGCAATTCCGTTTGGTATCTTAATGTTGAACTATTTACACGTCAAGGAGAAGGGTGGCAAGATGAAGGAGTGGCGACATTACAATTACTTCTTGTTTGTTTTGCTTAACACTATCTTGTTTATGTTTTCAATCCTTTATCTTGGGATACACTGGTTTACTGATATACCACTGGGCTTACTGATTGGTGGTTTTGGAGCGCTATTCATTCACCACTTGCAACCCAGATTACGTAACGACCACGGATCATTTTTCAAAGGGCTTAACAAACTAAAAATTAGAAAGCATGTGATAATCGAAGGAGCAATTGCACTGGTGATGTTTACGCTAATTTTGATGGCAGTAAATGTCCAAGTGGAAAATTCTGATGACCGTGTTTCGTTTAGATTGGGGCCTGAGGATTCAACTTACGAAATTATTCAAGAACTCAAATATGGTGATAGGGTAGATTCAACAATTAAGAATTTGGATTCAAATCTTGAATTAGAGATAGTGTATATCTCAGTGGAAGAAAGTGCAAAAACTATGCAAAATGGCTCAATAGACTGGCCTTATCTTGTCAGTATAGGTGACCATTATGTGATACAACCGGGTGAGGAAAAAGACCTGGTTACGGAAAGTTACCTTATCTACAACCTCATAGTTATGCACAATCCTAGCACCGAATCGGGAGATGTGATTGAGGTCAGTATTGTTAATGATTACAACGACAATAAAATGTGGCGAGCGATTCTCCTGTCAATTCCTTCATTGTGGATGACAGCATTCGTTCTGTATAGGCTTCAGAGATTAAAGGCTAACAAACGCTCGATTCTAGATTCTTCTCCATCACATTTGTGGATGGAAGAAGAATAGTGCCAATTATGACTAACCTACTCGTGGCCGTTACATGGCTGGCGAGGAAAAGCTGCAGGATTCACTTCAGAATCTAGTTAATTCCCCCGGTGGTACCATCATAAAAGATGGTGCAGATTTCCTGAGAAGAAAACTCAAATTCATCGTGTTTTTATTCTTGACAAGCGTTATAGTAGCGTTTTCTGCAACCAAGTCTGTTGTTTCTTGGTTGATAGATGACAGCAGATTGCCAGACGAGGTGAACATTATTGTAACCTCTCCAATTGAATTTATTCTCCTCCAATTTCAGATAGCAGTAAGTTTTGGATTGGTATCAATATTGATTTATTTGATTTTTGAATTAATTCGTAATGGGCCCAAGAATTCGGCGATAAAGGAGAGGTTAAGCGAACTAGATCTAAGCCCGCCTCGTTTTAGTATGACTTTCCTGCTGACCATTTTTTCAATTGGTTTACTGGGACTAGCTGGACTTGCTTATTCGTGGAACTTTTTGACACCAATGATTTTGCAATATCTGACAGATGATGCGCAAAATGCGGGGCTAACCACAGAGTGGCGATTAGCGGGATATGTTGGATTTATTGTAAATCTTGCATTAGCTTGCGTGGTTGGTTTTCAAGCGCCAGTAGTGACAATTTTGACTCTACGTTTTGGCATTGCGACAAGACAACAAATTACTCAATATCGCAAGCATATTTGGTTTACTGCTTTTGTCTTAGGCGCGTTTTTATCCCCACCAGATCCAGTATCACTATTCTTAGTTGCTATGCCCGTAGTGTTATTATTTGAAGTAGCAATAGTCATCGATAGACTTACTAAATTTTCAAACACATAAATCGTGCTTCGGTATTGCCATCCTGCCTGGGTTGTGACCCGAGGATTGGCCGTGAAAATCTGATCCGCAACTTATCTTTAGGTCAACGAGTTTGCAAGCCTGCCATAAGTTATACCTATACTCATCACCATGGCTGCGGTGAAATGCTTCGATTGAATCTATCCCGACACCCTTGCAGAATTCTGCTAATTCGTGACATGGTATTCCATAGTATAATGGGTGAGCCAATGAGGTGACGCCGCCGCATTGTTTCACCATTTGAACCGCCTCAGCAATGCTAGGTTTTGGTTGGGCAACATGGGCAGGCAACCCGTCTCCAATCCACTGTTCAAATGCGTCAAATTTAGTGTCAACGTAACCATTCTCAACCATGGCTTGGGCAAGATGTGGTCGGCCAATTGACCCACCAGCTTTCCTTGCTACCTCCTCATAATCAATCGGCATACCTAAATCTGCAAGTTTGGCAATCATCTTCTTCATTCGTGGTATTCTATTATTTTGTAGTGGTTCTAACCATTTAGCAAAGCGTTTAGCAGCCTCACTGGTGTGAGTTAAGTTTGGGAAATACGCAAGTAAATGCCATGACTTTGCGGCCCTTTCACGGTTTTGCTTTTTCAATTCATCAACATTTGGCTCTATACCCCTTTCACAAGTAATCTCTACGCCGGGTATGAAACTAATTCCAAGTTGCTTGGCAGATTCTTCTGCCAGTGGCCATCCGGAAATTGTATCATGGTCAGTTAATGACCAATATTTGACCGCATTTTCTTTCATCAATTTGGCTACATAATCAGCACTGTGTTCTCCATCACTGTTGGTTGAGTGACTGTGAAGGTCATAATGCTGTGTCCACACGGATGTGCGAATTAGTTGGCACATATGAACATGATTAAAACAAATCATCAATGTCTGGTAAATCTGGTGTGCTAAACTCAATTGCTTGATGATTTTTATTGTTTATGTCAATCTCTTCATCTGAAAATAAATCACTCAAATCAGGTAGTGGCAGATTTTTGCCGATTGACCCTCCATCATCTATGGTATCTGTAACCCCCAAACTTGGTAATTCTATGACGCCGTTTTCGTCATTTAAGTTCAGGTTAACTTCAGGTAGCGGTACATCATGCCCTACTGAGATATCTATCTGTTGATGATTGGCCGCAGGAGATTGTAATACCCTATCCGCATGTTTGTGAGGAGCTGGTAATTGTTCGGCAATTGATTGAGCTGCTTGGCCAAAATCTCCTGTGCTGAGTGTGCCAATTGCTTGACTGACTTGTTGTTCGTTTACCTCTGCTTTAGCCCCTAGTATTGAATCGATAATTGATTTTGTATGAGTGCTTTGATCGGGATTTATTATCGCCATACTGCTAGATTTTGTTGGGGTGTTTTCTAGTCGAGCAAATTGTTCCTCAAGAGTCAAATTATCTGTCAATCCGACAATCTTCCTTTCTTTGGATGCAAAGTATGCCATGAGGAATAACCCTACGCTAATGGATATCGCAAGGTATTCTTCGATCGAAAAACCTGGATTTTCTAACCAATCCAGTTTCAAGTTGACTAAGGTTGCTACAAGAATCAAACAGCCAAATATTTTGCTAGCAGTTGCCAGTTGTGGAGCTCTTTGTTCCATGCATATACACCGAGTTAGCTTTGATATGAGATTTACTGTCGGATTTTATTCTCTGCAGCCACTACAGTATTTTCCATCAGCATTGCAACTGTCATTGGTCCTACTCCACCAGGTACTGGAGTTATCCAAGATGCAACTTCATTAGCGGATTTTTCAACATCACCAACCAAAATATAGCCTTTTGACGATGTCTCATCCTCCACACGATTGATTCCCACGTCGATTACCACAGCACCGGGTTTAATCCACGATTTCTTTACCATATTGGGTCTTCCAACTGCAGCAACAATGATGTCTGCTTGTTGACATTGGGCCATCATATCATTTGTGCGAGAATGTCCGATGGTAACAGTAGCATCAGCCCCTTTCGAGGCCAACAATATGGCTTGGGGCATTCCAACGTTTCGAGAACGCCCTATCACCAAAGCGGTTCTTCCTTTGGTTTCTACCTCTGCCCATTCCAACAGTCGCATGACTCCATTGGGAGTACATGGAATCAAGCAATCATCTCTTGACTGAACTAAACGCCCGAGATTTACCGGGTGGAATCCATCAACATCTTTGGCAGGATCAATTAAATCGGTTAATCCTTCTTCATCCATGTGGTTTGGTAGTGGAGATTGAATTAGAATTCCGTGGACGTTTTCGTCGTTGTTTAAGTCTGCAATTATCTTTCTCAGTTCAAATTCTCTAGTATCGGCAGGCAATTCTATGTGTGTGCTTTCAATTCCAAGTCTGTGACAAGCCCTAATTTTAGCTCCGACGTAAACATGACTCGCAGGATCATCTCCCACAATCACTACTGCTAAATGCGGCTTTATGCCTGCTTTGAGACACCTCGCAATTCTGTCAAATAAGGCCGCCTCAACAGCAGATGAACACGCCTTACCGTCCAGTAAATTGGCCACCATGATTACCCCACCTGAGCTTGATTATTGAGTATTTGGATGGCTAATTTTACCACCGCCTACCTCTGATTCTTTGCCGGTCACAGTAGCGAAAATTCGACTGTCGTCTGCAAACGATTTGAATTCCAATGAATTCCCTGCTGGGTCGTCCAAGAACATAGTTGCTTGTTCGCCAATTTTCCCTCGATATCGAATATGAGGTCTAATCCGGAAGTTGACATTCTGTCGTTCTAGGTAGTCTCTAAATTCATGCCATTGTTGCCACTCCATGACTAGGCCAAAATGGAATGGTGGTACTTTTTTACCGTCGACATGACTGCCATCTGCACTGTTTGGCAATTGCTCTACTAAATGCGCTACAATCTGATGCCCGTGGAAATTGAAATTTATTGATTTGGGAGTTCGCCTACCGATTGAACAACCAATAGTTTCTACGTAAAATTGCTCAGCATCACTTAGGTTAGTTACTGGGAATGCCAAATGAAAAGGCCTCATGCTGTTATCTAAAGGGACTTAGTTAACTGTTTTTATGGAGCCAACGGAGGGACTCGAACCCCCGACCGTCGGATTACAAATCCGAAGCACTACCAGCTGTGCTACGTTGGCGCTGACCAATCCAGACAGCAATCATTCATCAATGAAACGGATGATTTGTTGCAATATGTCATGATTAATTGGGGGGCAAATCAAAGAACATGATTTGCTTGGTTGTACTATGGCGGACGACATAGCGAACAGTTTTCTAAACGACTTCGCTAGAACAAAGCAAGGCAACGATACAATATTTTCTTGCTGGGCGCGCTATCAAAAAGCTATATCTGACGGGTTTGATGCGGTAAATGGCACGATTGGAGCTTTACTAGAAGATGATGGCAGTTTAGCGATTAATCAAACCGTTGATGAATTTGTTCGCAACTCACCGCCAATAGAAATAGCGGCTTATGCACCTTTGAAGGGCCTACCTGAGTTTCTAGACTTGGCGGTGACTTTGGCTTTGGGCGATGCGCGAGAAGAGTTGGAAAGTATTGGGGTTTGCCACACTGCTACAGCATCGCCGGGAGGCTCGGGTGCTTTGTATCTTGCAGCCGCAAATTATGCTGACCGTGGCAGTAAAGTTCTGTTGCGAGATAGACATTGGGGCCCTTATGATGGATTTTTGGCGGGCTGTGGCTTGGGCATAGCCACCTATCCGCTCCTAAATGAGTCGTCTGCACTTGATCTTGATTCCCTCAGGACTGAATTAGACACACTCTCAAACTCACAAAATAAAGTAATGTCGTGGCTTAATGATCCTGCCCACAACCCCACTGGCTTATCATTGAGCAAGGAGGAACGAATGTCTGTGCTACAAACCTTCACCAATGCTGCCATGAAGCATGAGAATGTCGGTTATACTTTGTTAATTGACGCAGCATACCACCTGTATGCTGAAGAGCCGCATGGCTGGGCTGAGACAATAACAGATGCTCTACATGATGGTATGGCATGGCCGGCAAACCTGCTTATCACATTTGCAATATCGCTATCAAAATCTCATACTGTCTACGGTTTGAGAGGCGGGGCCTTGGTTACTATTCATCCGGACCAATCGGTCGTAGATCGCATAACAACAGTGATGGGTGTAACAGGCCGACAAACTTGGTCAGCAAGTTCTCGATTAGCACAATACTCGATTGCAAAAATACACTCTGACAGTAAATCAGGCTCTGCATGGTCAGACGAGAAGACTAGATTAACTGCAATATTACAACAACGTCGAACCGCATTTATATCCGCATGTGAAAAGTATAGCGTACCGATCAATCCGACCCACGATGGGTTTTTTGCCTGGTTAGAGCATAGCGATGCTAAGTCAATCGTCGAGACTTGTGCCGCTGACCAAGTTTACCTTGTCCCATTAAATGGAGGCGTTAGAATAGGTCTTTGCGCCATTCCAACCAATCAAATTGAACGAGTTGCAAAATCCCTTAGTAACGCCTTGAAAAGTGAGTAAAAATGTCTCGAAATCCGCGAGAAAATCTAATTCTTGGTGGATTTATTTGTATTACCTTCGGTGCGTTCTTCACTGTTGCAGGTATATACACATTAGCGTCAACTGTTGGTGTGCTGGGAATTTTACTGTTTGTAGTAGGTATGGGTGTACGGAGCAATATTGGTTTATCAGATGCAGACGTTAGAAATTGGCGACCTGATGAAGGCCAAATGCCAGACGCGGGTAGGGTGATGTACAGGGTAGATGTGACGCTTGATGAACCAATTGAATCAACAATTGTCTGCGGCCCATGTGGGAAAGTTACTGTTCAACCAGGCCCCAAGCCAGATAATTTCACATGCCCACGATGCAATATCGAGTTGTGGAGCATCGAAGAAGAATAGAATAACAACATGTTTGGCTTTTTCTACATAGATTTGATAGCAGAATAACTACTCGAACCATCATGGTGGCCGATAATCTCGTCAATACTGAGCGTAGAATGCTCAAGGCCATGCAGTCACAATCCACCAAAGTGTGGGCCTTGTCAGAGATTTTGGATGAATGTGATTGGCAAGATCAGGCAATCGCTGTTGGTGCTGGATTGGGGCTTGCTGACAAAGGCATGGTTGAGATCTCAGAAACGATCACAACCGAAGTCAGACTTGGAGTTCAGGGGCAATTGGCGTTATCTGAGGGCTTGCTTGAGGCAAGATTGTGGGATTGGTTCAAATCAAGCGATGAACCATCTATGGCTAATATTCAACAGGCTTTCGAACGGCATGAAGCAGGTCCAGGCATTGGTTTATTGAAGAAATTAGGACTTGTGGTCGCTGATGGTATTTTTGTCTGTGATAATGAATCACAGGTCAACGAAGCAATTCTTGCAAGGCAAAACTTCCTGACCAACCTTCCGGCAAGTGTTACTGAACTCGATGGCGATATGCTTACTCACTTCAAGAATCGACGCAACTTCATTGAATTTATTGATTCAACGACACGAACTTGGACATTGACCGCTGAAGGAGGGCAAATAGATTCAAGCCTCCTAATTGAGACCACCATGGTGAATGAAATCACTCCTGAACTGCTGCAAAGCGAGGCGTGGAAAGAAGCCGAGTTTAGACGGTTTGATGTAACCTTAGAATCCGCAACGCCAAGAACTGGTCGCAGTCACCCAATGCAATCATTAATCGAGAGAATTCGACACATATTCCTAGAGATGGGTTTCTCTGAAATTGTTGAGGATTATGTTCAGACAGCTGGTTGGAACATGGATGCGTTATTCATTCCCCAAGACCATCCGGCTAGAGAAATGCAGGATACCTTTTATCTTGATAACCCACAATCGATATCCCTACCCAGTGATGTTATGGATAAATGGTCAGATATTCACCGAACCGGTGGTGACACAGGATCTACTGGATGGGGTGGAGAGTTTTCTAAGGAAACCTCTCAAATGGGACTTCTGCGAACCCATACTACAGTCAACACGATTCAATACCTTGCCGAAAATCCGAGCCAACCCTGTCGAATGTTTACGGTTGACCGGGTGTTTCGCAAGGAGGCGATTGACCGAACACATCTGCCGGAATTCCATCAAATTGAAGGAATAATTATGGAAGAAGGTGCGAATTTACAAATGCTGGTTACAACGCTCAAAACCTTCTACGAGAAGATGGGCTATCCTGAAGTCAGAGTCAGGCCAGCATACTTCCCATACACAGAACCAAGTCTTGAGATTGAAGTAAAATGGCGTGGTAAGTGGTTAGAGTTAGGGGGCGCAGGCATCTTTAGGCCGGAAGTAACCGAACCGTTAGGTATCAAACACCCAGTACTAGCATGGGGCATGGGTCTAGAGAGATTAGCAATGCTAGTTTTGGGACTTGACGACATCAGACAGCTTTACATTTCTGATTTGGAGTGGTTAAGAAATCAACCGCTAATTTGAGACTAATGATGGATTGTTTCAATAATTACGAGCAATAGCGTAGGCCATGGGGCTGTTAGACACCGTCGACTTAGGTGTGTTCAAGCGCTTGGAGACCTGGAAAGCATTTATCATTGCAGCAACAATGTTTGTCGCAATTTCATTTGCCGCATTGTCCATGTTCGATAGTATGGATGACATATTCCAATCTGATGCCGATCCGGAACCGATTCCCAATATTGCCTTTGAATCGCTTAACCGAACGGGTATCGAGTCTCCAATCGTCAATGAAACCGGATGGTTGACGACGGATGAATTACGGGGTTCAATCGTAATTTTTGACATGATGGCGCACGATTGTAGTAACTGTCACGCGGTACAATATCACTTAGAGGAAAACATGGAAGACTGGCAGAATCTAGCCTTACAGAATAATAAAACTCTACACATAATTGCCTATGGAAGTTGGTATGGTGAGGATCTTAATTACCTCAATGATTCAGATAGTAAGTATTCAGTTCCACTATATCCGACTGGAATGGGTTACGAGAACTCAGCGACTCTATCAAGTGGAGATACAACTGACCCGGTGAGGCTCTTCACGACTGGTGGTGCGGGACAAATCCCAGTGGTAATGGTAATCGATGAGGAAGGCTACATTATTGAACGGCAAACAACAGGGTCACCAGTTGACAAGTGGCAGTCATTCGACTCTGTCGTAGAGTTGGCGGTGTCTACTCCGGTAACCGAAACTGAAGGTCTTCGAATTGCTTGGGAAGAGCCGTCGACCTCATACTCGGCAGTATTTGCTCTAGGAATGATACTCTCAATCCTAGTCTACTTTTCGCCATGTGCTTTCCCAGTTTTGCCAGGTTTCATCTCTTACTATCTCTCACTCGGAGCTAGAGAGGATGAATTGATTGAAGCAGGTAAACTGAAAACAAAAATGCCCAGTCCAGTAGTAATTGGTTCACTATCCGGGTTTGGTATGTGGACTTTCTTCTTATTTATCGGCGTTATTGCAATAGTAATGGGAGAGGCATTTCAAAAGTCTGGCTTGGTACATTATATTGCTGTGTTCATTGCAATTCTACTCATAATCCTTGGTACAATGATGCTTCTCGGTATAACATCACACGTGATGGGATTTGTACAAAAATTCGTTGATAAATATAGTACAACAGAAGATGATGATGTCTTTACTCCGCGCAGAAATATGTATCTTTATGGTATTGGATATGCAGCGGCATCTATTGATTGTACCGCTGCTGCGGTCTTACCATTTGTGCTGTATTTGGGTACCTTGGGAGGTGGAGCAATCACTCTTGGAATTGGTGGACTTATGCTAGGTTTGCTGATTTTGATGATTGCGGTTACAGTTATGGTTGGTCTTGGCAGACAAGTAATGATAAATTTCCTTAGAAGATCGACTGGTATGATTAAAATGGTTGGCTCTTGGATGATGATTATGGCTGGAATTACATTGACCCTGTATTTGACCAGTAGAGAAGCAGTAAGCGCAGTATTTGGTTAATCACAAGGCGGCAAATTCGCCTATTGTTTGTTGGCTTTGACAATTATCAAGCGATGGTAATATCCAATATTTCCAGGCAGCTGTTGCAACAACTATACCAGTAACGACATCCCAGACAAAATGCTGCTTTGTCGCCATAACTGAAATTGTTAACATGAACCACGCCAGCCATAGAAGTCTTATGCGCCATCGGTAATCTTTGCTGTTGTGCCACCTGCTTACTACTAATACTGCAAGTAAACTCTGGACTATGTGTAGCGATGGCCAAGCATTCCATGCCGTGTCAACCGCATACAAGTTGTCATACCAAGGCTGCCAAAAGCCAAGTTCAGCCTCTAGGACACTACTTCGAATGTCCACTTCCACAGGTAGGACAAGGAATATCACAAAAACCATCCAAGTTAACATTAATAATGTCTGATGAAAAATTATGTTTTCTCTTTGTGTTTGTTCATTTTTCATTCCCAATAGTGCTGCCATTGGATAATAGAAATACAAAGTTGAGTAAGGCACAATCATCCATGGGATGACGGGAATCCAAGAATCCAGGCCAGACATTGGGTCAAATGCTTGCCAATCTCGCCAGTTGGAAAATTTGTTGGTTAGTAAATACCCAAGGCCGGCACCAATAGTCATGGCAATCATTAGAGCAATGGGCAGTCGATACCCAAACCATGCAGATCTATTTTTCCAATGGCTACTCCACAACCTCCAAGGTTTAGAGCCCCATTTTAATGGCATAATGAACCCATGTGGGGCTGATTAATTAACAATCTGCCGAATCAAAGAGTAATGCCACAATGCGGGCAGGCTTTCCAACCGGCCATAATTGGCTTTGAACAGGATGGACACATTTGTTGATTTGAGCCTTGACTGGTTTGTTCAGTTTCGCCACCGGGGCCATCAACCGCCTTTTGTGCAGTTTGCTGCCGAAGGAATTCTTGCATAACTTCCGGAGTTAGCGCGTCATTATTTGCCGCCATTTCCATCATTTTCATCTGTAGATCGTTCTGCTTATCCATACGTTGGTTTTGGTGTTCCATTTGTTGGGCAATCCTGTCGCGTTTCTTGGCTTGGACTTGTTCAAATAATGCCATAGCTTGTTCAGTTTTGTGCGATGATTCCTTCATCCTTAGGGCTGCTTGGCCCTCGTCTCGCTTTAGTTCAGCCTCCCATTGAGCCTCTTGCTTTCGCAGTTCTTTCAACTCACTTTGTAATTCAACAGATACTTTTCCGGCGGCTTCAGCTTTGGCAACATTTACTTCGCATTCGATTCTTCGAAGTGTTGCGGCCTCTCTGATGGCAATTCTTTCCATCAGTGCTTCAGCATGGGCGCCTTCGGTATTGGTTGCAGCAGCTAGTTCCGACTGAAGTTGAGTGATTTTTTCATTGTCGGTTTGATTTGAGGTAATAAACGCCTTCAGAATGGTAAATCCAAGGGTTGACAATGTGGGCCTTAATTCAACCTCAGTCCGCATTTCAAATTTGTCCTGGAATGCGGAGCTACGCAACATCGCCTCATCTGAACACTCGGCAAGTGACGGATTGATAATACGCATCATAAGTTCATTATGTAGTACTTCAGCCAATCTTTTGCGGTCTAAAATGGGGGCACTATTGGCAAACATGTTGAGAAGTTTAGGTATGTCTTCGCCTCGAAGTTGCACACGAATGTTAGCAAATCCTGTGACTTTGGTTCCGTTTGGAAGGTTTCCAGTGAACGGGATTGCAATATCAGCCGGACCTGTCATTGCAAAAAGCAATCGCCTATCTTTGGCGGTAACTCCCATCATATCACCAATGAAACGGTTAAATCCTCCAGCTATGTTACTGACTACTTTCTCAGTCAGGATGTCACCGATTCGCCCATCAACTATGAATGCACAGGCCTCATTTGGCTTTAGCACAACCTCCTGAGCCTTCCACGTATTCAAATTGTTTGCATCAATTAGTCTTGCCAATATGTTTGGATTATCTCTCCATCTGTACCTATTGCTCATTATCTCACCTACTTTGCTTTCTGTCTAAGTCCGCCCAAAATCTTACTTCTTGAATTAAAAAAGCCCTGACAACTTGTTATCATTTGCTGACATTGTTGAATTAGATTTGTCACATCCTGATCACTTTTGCTGGTGTTAAACGCATGTTCTGCACTATTGGCAATATTGATTGCTTTAGTTACCATTTCAATAACGTCATGGTCATGTTTGATTAATTTCTTGAGGTCGGAAACTTTTGCTGAGCGTGAACCTGAAAAGAATGCATGATTCATCCCAGTCACAGATTTATCGACGTCTTCAATCAATGTATCTATTTCCGTAGTTGCAAGTTTAGCAATCTTGGCAATGGTTAACCTATCGGTTTTGAATGCGATATCATGGATATTTGCGATATGATTTCGTGCCCTTGTTCCGGCCCTTTTTATTTCATTCCGTATCATTTTGTCTGCTTCTCTTCGCTTACCCTTGGTATAACCTTCGTAACTGGATAATACTAATTGGATTCCCCTAATATATGGTAGAACTTCAATCGGTACGACAGGCATTGCTCTCATATTACCTTTGTACATCCTCGTTATTATTGCTTGCGCTGCTTGGTTCGGAGATATTTCCCCAATGTAAGATACGATCTGAAATGATTTTAGCCTCTTCAATGTCGTGTGAGACGTGAATTGCCGCTACATTTTGGTCTTTCAATATGTTTTTTACATCGGTTGCTAATTGTCG
>CEUG01106450.1_pt1 | contig 14251 bp, 8 predicted proteins | sample 531421 | NCBI WGS metagenome assembly CEUG01 (sample SAMEA2622901, study PRJEB7988) | marine metagenome | biome: marine biome (ENVO:00000447); feature: surface water layer (ENVO:00002042); material: "saline water (ENVO:00002010), including plankton (ENVO:xxxxxxxx)" | depth 5 m | reverse complement strand
CACGCCCATCAGCAAGCCCGCGGCGCCACCGCCAAGTATGCCGGGGATGGAGCCTGAGCCGGCTCCTGAAGTGGCTGAGGTCTCGAACGAAGCCGAAGATCTTCCTCCTGCGCCTGCTGCGCCAGGCAGCGGTATGGACGAAGCCGTCCCTGCACCTATGTCCAACTTTGGTCGTGGAGATGATGAAGATGGCCCCCCTGAGCCCATCATTGAAACGGGCTTGACTGGCAAAGAGAAAGCCATCATCGCGGTCGTTGTCGGTGTCTCTGTCTCAGTCGTGCTCGTCGTTATGGTCCTTTTGTTTATGTCCTAAACTGATCGATGGAAAAGCCCTCTTGCGAGGAGACTGTTTGTGAGTGAGTCTTCAAAACCCCGACGTATCCTGATCCCATCGTTGTCACTTGCGCAGCATGCGCAAGAGTTCCCCATCACACTTCCCGAAGAGTTTTCCAAGCACGTAGGCCGCGTGTTGCGTATGAAGGAAGGCGAACTGTTGGAAGTTTGCGATGGAGAGGCGTGCAGGTGGTTGACGAGGATTGTACAATCGGACCATGACGCCGTTGTGTGCGTCTTTGTCGAGCGTCTACCCGACGCACCTCGACCCTTTCCCATTTATCTCGCCCAAGCAATGCCCAAAGCCGACAAGTTCGAGATGATCCTGAAACACGGAACAGAGATAGGCATCTCCGGGTTTTTTCCATTCTTTTCGGAGCGTTGTGTTGTGAAGCTCAAACCCAACAAGGTCGCCCAAAAGATGGCGCGTTGGGAGAAAATTGTCCGAGAAGCCGCGCGGCAATGCCAACGTGCTGATATTCCAACTCTTTGTGAACCCGCGACCTCCAAAAGTTTGGGCGCTGTGCTTCCGCAAGACGCTGTGCGCGTTGTGTGTTGGGAAGGAGCTACATCATTGGATCTGAAAGGGTGGCTCTCTCAACTGCAGCCAGGGACGTTTCAGGCTGTGGTGGTGGTGATTGGACCGGAGGGGGGCTTTTCAACAGAAGAGGCTGAGTTACTCGCACAAGATGGAGCGCTTGTTGGGCTTGGGCCGCTTATTTTGCGGACTGAAACGGCCGGTCTCGCGACAGCCGCGACCCTTCAATTTGCCCTCGGTTGCTTCGGAGGGGAACATGAAGGAGCTTTGTTTTGTTCCAACGAATAGCTGCATACTTACGCTCCTGTTGGAAGAAAATTGGTCTACTCTATTGCACCTGCTGTTGAAGCGTGTTAGCATACGAACCATTAACCCCAGTTTCTCGTTTGTATTCCTATCGCCTCTCGTGAGAAACTGTACCCCAGAGGGTAAGCTGCTTTTCAGATGCCCCACTCTGGAGAATGATTAGGATGAGTGTCTGCCCACATTGCCAGCATCAAGTACCTGAAGATTCGAAGTTTTGTCCTTCATGTGGTGGGAACTTACATCAACCCTCTGATGATGAGATGTCCTCCTTTGTCGGTCGGGTACTGAATCAAAAATATAAACTCATAGAAGAGCTCGCTGAAGGCGGCATGGCCGTTGTATACAAAGCTGAGCATATTTTCCTTGATGATCTCTGCGCGGTCAAGATCATCAAACGCAGCCTCGCATCCAAAGACGAGATGCTCAAGCGTTTTCAGCGCGAAGCTCGTCTCACCAGACAGGTCGCTCGTCGTAGTCCTTACGTCATCGCGATTTACGACTTTGGTGTTGAGGAACAGGTCGGCTTCTTCTACGTGATGGAGCTGCTCAATGGTCGCCCCTTCACGGACTTGATCCACCAAACAGACCAACTTCCAGATCCCGAAATTGCAGTTCGTTTTGTATGCCAAATGTGTGAAGCTCTTGCTGTTGTCCACGACGAAGGGCTTGTCCACCGGGATATCAAACCTGACAACATCTTCTTGCACAAAGAAGCTGGACAAGATCAGGAGATGGTGAAGCTCCTCGACTTTGGTATCGCACGTCCCACTTACGCAAAAGCCACCATGCTCACGAGTTATGGACGAGTGATGGGGACGCCCGAATACATGTCTCCCGAGCAGTGTAGAGGACCCACGCCTCAACAATACGAGCGCGGTGAGAGTCACCTCGATGGTCGCTCCGACATATACTCCCTTGGGGTGTTGTTGTACCAATGCCTCACGGGTGAGGTGCCTTTTCCGATGCCTGTTGATGGTGGTCCTATGGCGATCCACAAAGTCATGGCTGGGCACGTCATGGAAGAGGCAACCAACCCGATCGAAAAACGCGATGATGACGTGGTGACCGCTGCACTCGCTGACGCGACGTTGAAGGCGCTTGCAAAAGAGCCTGACGATCGCTTTCAAACCATGCTTGAGTTTCGCGACGCGTTGATCAACTGCTTCCCCGCGTTACAAAAAGAGTTTCGTGGTAGCACCGATGAAGTCGCTCCTCAGCCTGAGCTCGACACTGTTCCCATGATTGGGGTTGACTTTGACAAGCCCGCGATTGAGCAACCTGTGATCGAGCAACCTGTCCTCGATGAAGCGCCAGCTGAAGGGCTCTTTGGACAAACTCCTTCGATGGAGGCCCAGTACGAGGATCTTTCACTCGATCGCACTGCCCTCGACGTGCAATTGCCGCCTGAATTTCTCGAACAAGCACAAGCACATCTCAACGCACAAGCTTCGAACAATCCACTCCCCCAAACCCCCCACGAACAAAATGTCGCTGTGCCACCCTCTGCATCGACTTCTTGGGGGAATGAGTCTGAACAAAGTGGCGAGCTTGTCGAAGATATCCACACTGGCTCAGAAGAAGTCGATCTTGCAAAGACTGTCGCGACATCTTTTGCTCCCGAGGTGGTCCAAGAGCTTCGTGATCGTGCGGCTGTGTCTATTTACGGTCAAGATCCATCCTCTGTCTCCACGCAAGGTACAGGGCGTCGCGACCCAGATACTGTCCCTGCAAGCAAAAGCGGTCCTCCTTGGTTGTGGATCGGCCTTGGTGGCGGTGTACTCGTGATTGTCGCTGTCGTTTTATACTTTTTCCTTTTCGCAAAATCCTGACCCCATCACTTCTGCTTCCGTTCTCTCCATACAATTTATCCCGTAAACAGAGGAGATCAGCACCTTGTGTTTTCGACGTGTAGCCTTTCTCTTTTTTTGTTGTACGTTGATCATAGGGAGCAGTGGGTCTTCTGCTGTTGCCTCTGGCAGTCGCCAACTCAACTGGGTTGAGACCAAGCTCTCAAGACTCGATATGTCAGTTGGACAGACGACGCAGATTCGTTGTCAGGCGTTCGATGAACACGACCGTATCTTGCCTGCCACCTTCTCTTATGTCATCCGACCAAGCAAGGGATGGACTCGTAAAGGTGCTCAATTGACGATGCTCCGCACCGGGTCTTGGGAGATTACTTGTGTGGCGAAATGGCAGGGACAATCGCGTTCTACCCCGACACCTGCAAGTTTACAGGTGAAAGCCGCGAGCCCACATACTCTCTCTGCTTCCATTCCGAATCTGCCGACGTGGTTGCCTCAAGGTCAGGCGATCAAGATACGCACAAAAGTGACTGATGTGTCTGGTTTTTCTATCGTAGGGATGCCACTCACCTACACGGTCAAACCCAAAGAGGGTGTGGATCGAAGTGAAGCACCTATCCTACGATTTACCAAGAGCGGGGAGTACAAGATTACGATCGCACCTGCGTCCAAAAAGTTGGCGGGTGTGGAAGGCCTCAGACGTACGTTGCGTGTGCGTGTGGATGTTGATGCGCCTCAGCTTCGGCTTGACACGCCTGTACGCGCAGCGATGCTCTCTGGACGTCCTGACATCCTCGTGAAAGGACACGTGAGGGATCTCGGTAGTGGTGTTGCGTTTGTACGTGTCAATGGAAAACCTGTGCAGGTCGACGCAAAGGGTGTATTTCAGACAAGCGTCTCTGCGCGATGGGGGTTGAACTTCCTCTCCGTCGAAGCTCGTGACAAAGCCGGTCAGTCCACACTGTGTAGACAAAGTTTCTTCTACTCAAATGCCTACCAAACGTTTTCACAAAAAGGTGCCTTGGGCACTGTTCAGCGTGCGTTCTCTGTCAATATCAATCGGTCTTTTTTGGACGATGGAGATCGCTCTGTCCTGAGAGATCTGGCGTCGTTGCTGGAGTTCTCCCTCAACCAAGTGAAACTCGATACATTTGCTCCAACTCAACTCGTCAAGGGGAGTTACAAGATTCCCCCCTTTGGTCCGACGCTTCAATATGAAGTGAAGAAAAGAGGACCATTTCAGCTAGGGCGTCGCTCTTTGAAGATACGCCCCTTTAAAGGGCGTTTGTGGCTGTGGACAGAGCTGCGAGATTTAAAGCTGCCTTTGGAGATTAAGGTGGGGTCAGTGAAGATCAAGCCGTTGATTACGGCGCCGAAATTGTCACTCTCCATGTGGATTCATCTCGGCTTGGAGAATGATGATGTGAAAGTGACGATTCAAAAAGTCTTCGGCGACTTTCGCAGTATTCGGCTACAAGGACTGACTGGGATGATGGGGTGGATTCAAGGGTTCTTGCAAAATCAATTGCGTGCACGGATACGAAAGATGATGGTGGTGTTGTTGGAGCGTCGGTTGGGGCCGTTGTTGAAGCAGGCGTTGAAAAAAGCCAAGTTCGACAAAACCTGGACATTGCCTGCATTTCTAGGAAAGCAACGTGCGCGACTCGTCTCGTCCTTCCAACGTATTCAGCTCCGCAAAGAAGGCATCCGGTTGAAGCTCGCTGTTGGGTTGTCCTTTTCGAAACGGATGAAGCGCGTAACAGTCGGCGCGATCAAAGCTCCAAAGAAGGGGTACTTGTGGCCAAAGTCCTCTTTTGCGATGGGGCTCTCTGCGGACCTGTTGAATCAAATCTTTTTTGCGGTGTGGTCGAGTGGTTTACTCAAACAAAATATCACCCCATTGCTCCAAAAAGAGCTCGCGAAGGTGAAAGATGTTCCCTTTCCGCTGCCCAAGCCTGAGGTGACCTTTTCTGCAGGATTGCCGCCTGTGTTGATGTATGGGAACGCTTCGTATCCTATCGCGATAGGGATTGGTGATTTCTTTTTGTCTGTGAAGCTTCCTCATGCCGATGGGGTGCCTTTTGTGTTGCAAACGTACACAAGCGTGTTGCTGGGTTGCAGACTCGTGCAAAAAGGGAAGCAAATTGTGTTTGAGTTAGCGCCTAAACCGCTGGCTTTTCAGTTGCATGTGAAAAAGATCCAGGGTTCATCCAAGATCATCCCCGCGCATCTCTCGACGTTTGTCGAGCAGATGGTCAAGCAAGTGATCCCTTCGACGTTTACGTCTATGTTGCCGAAGCTACATATCCCACAATTATCACTTCCACAGTTCGAGAAAAAAGCTATCGTGCAGGCCTTCAAGGACGCACAACGTCCATCCAAGAAGGCACCTGTCGTGAAGCCCAAGGTCTTGCGTCAACTCGTCGAAGCCTCGGAGAGAACACTCAAGGCGCTTCGGAAGGTGTATGTGAAGCCTGTTGGGTTGGTGTTTGACGGGAGTCGGTTTTTGCTCTCTTTTCAGGTGAAAAAGAAAACCGTTCGGTGAGGGAGGGTTATTCGGGTTTGCAGGTGATGGCCTGTCCCGTTTGGAGCGCGTTTTTTGCGCCTGTTGGGCCTCTTGAGAAGACTTTGGGCTCGGAACCTTTTTTGTTTGGGGCGATGTAGACAAAGTGTCTGTGCCATGGATCTCGAACGAGGGAAGCTCTGATGATACCGTAACTGAGGAGCAATTGGAGGCCTTCTTTTTGGGAGGGAAATCGTCCTGTCCGCAGTCTGAATAGTTTGAGTGCGTACTGCAATTTGCAGACTTGTGTGCGGGCGAGGCTTCGCTTTTGCCGTTCAAAATAAAGGGTCATCGCGGACATGATCGCGCTGATCTCGATGGTCAGCGGAAAGGCCGTTGGAAAGGCGAGAAGACTACCTATGAGAAAACCTCGCCATCGTTCTTCGCGGGGATAGGTAGGGGGGGATGAGAGCTTGTTGTTGGGGGAGATTGCCCATTTGGGAGCCGTTTTGTTTGGTGGTAACAACGTCACTGTGAGTCGTTCATCGAGTACATTGTTGTACGTCATGACGTGTGTTGAGATGCGCTGTATACGTGAATAGAGAGGGCGAAGGGCTGCCTTCCAAGGAGCTGGAGCGAAGACGTCATGCAATGCACGTATGGCTCTTGGGGAGATGAGCGATACGTGAGGGAGCGGACCGCGCGCTTTTCGTGGGTGTGCCCCCATTTTTTGGGAGAGTGAGCGTGTTTTTTTGCTCCAGACAGACAGAATCGTCGCCTTTGTCGCTGGATGGAAGACGAAAGTGATATTTTTCTTACCAAACATCATATAGATAGGCGCTTCTTTTTGAAGCCGAAGGGTATAGACAGGGAAGCCACCTTCTACACTTTGTGTCATGCGGAATGTGGGAATGTTCCCACGAAGTCGCTGTATCCCTTGCATCCAGAGCTTTGTGCTTTCTTGGCGTTTCAGTCCCAACCTGACGAAGATGCCTCGTTTGTATTTTGTGATCACCTTGCCGTTGTTCCAGTGTTTGACGTCGGACTCGATCTTTTTGTCCCAAACGATCCCTGACGAGAGCTGTCCGTTGAGTTCTGGAAGCAGCGTTTTGTAAGAAAACCCAGCCTTTTTCGAAGACATAACAAACCGGCGGAGTGTCGATTGTAGTATCAAACGCTGCGTTAGGTTGAGTGTTGTGTTTGCGCTTTCTGCTGCAAACAGTGCCGTGAGCGCCTTTGGGTTGAGGTTTGTATGTGAAAACCAGCCGAGCGATGCTGGGATATCCTCTAGCCACGAGAACGAGGTCTTGGGAGGTTGGAGAAGCTGCAAGAGAGGTTTGACAGCTGGCTTCCAGGTGACGTGACTCTGGTACTGAAATCCTCTCTTCAAGTTGATTTTGATGTTGAGTTGCTCGATGAGAGGGATTCTTTTGAGGAGTTTTTTGAGCGACGCGAACTGAAGCAGTGCTTTTGTATCGTTGAGCTGAAGGTAGACATCGGCGTGAGGGTGGGGACGTTTGACAAAGGCACGGCTCACTTTGTGTAGCATCGAGAAGGGCGTACTTTCAGGGTGTGCGAGGTAGGAGAGGATGAACTTTTGCACAAACGCGGTTTGTTTTTTGATGCCTTTGGTGGGTTTTGCGCTCATGATGAGATGGAGTTGATCATTATGCAAAAAACCAAGGAGTCGACGAGTTCGCAAACCTGCTCCGAAGAGTAGTCTCACAGGTCCATTTTTGGGGTAGAGACTGACATGGAAACCGTAACGCATGAAACTTTTGCGCATGGTGTCCTCTTTGACGTGCATACTGGCGACCCAAAGAAGTTGCTGTTGGTATGTCCAGAGGCTGGCAATCCACGGGTGCTTCTCCGAGACTCCAAAATTTCGGAGTAACTCTTCGAAGCCTGGCAGCAGATTGTCGACTTTTGGCGCGGATTGTGTGCCAATCAGCTCCTTCAACATAATCCGGATGACATGTGTCTCCAAGTATTTGAGGGAGGGTTTGACGGTGGCTTGTCTCCAGAGGGTGAGTCGCTTAAATGTCCGTCGAAGGTCTGGGAAGACAAGCGCTCCGACTGGGCTCGCACCGGGTGTATGTGTGTGGGGAGCGGGGGGAGTTGGTAAGGCGTGGCTTCCTCTCGGAATGAGTAAGAGAAGACTGAGGCAAAGTGACCAGATGAGGTGAGAAGGCGTTCGGGTCTTCATGAACCGTGCTCCTGGGTGTGTGAAAAGCAAAGGAATGACCTATGTCTGTATATCGTAGGTGACTTTTGTCGGAGGTCGTTGACTTTGATCAAACAAATATCCTGTGGCTCATCGCTTCATAGAGGCGACTTTGTCGATTTGTTCGCGTTTTCCTATGCAGGAGATGATGTCATTTTCCTGTATTTTGTCGTCAGGACCAGGGTTGTGATTGACTTTTTCCTGTAGTTGTTCGGTTCCATCGGGCAGGAGTTTGCGTTTTCTCTGCTTGATCGCGATGACGTTGAGACCGTATTTCTTGCGCAGCTCAAGCTCTGCGAGTGTTTTTCCATAGAACGAAGGTGGAGCGGTGATATCACTCATCGAGTACCCATCATCGGAGATGGCTGCGAGTTCGAGGACATTGGGTTGTGTGATCCGACGGACGAGTTTTTGGGCGACAAATTGCTCTGGATTGATCACCTCATGTGCTCCGACGAGTTTGAGGATTCTTCCGTGCAATGAGCTCGTCGAGCGTGCGATCAACCACTCTACACCCAAACCTGCGATCAAGGCTGTCGTCATGATGCTTGCTTCTACAGAGTGTTCACCGATGGTGACGATGACCGCGTCCATGTCTGTGAGGGAGGCCATTTTCAGGTTGTTTTGGACTGTCGTATCGAGACTAACAGCCCTCGTCACTTCGTGTTTGAATTGTTCGATGAGGACAAGATCTTTATCGATGGCGAGGACTTCTGCGCCACTTTTGGCGAGTGTCTGTGCGAGATGGGAACCAAAGTTTCCCAGTCCGATCACGGCAAATCGCATCATGCTCTCTCTCCTATGTCATTAACCAACATAAACGCGTTCTTGTGGGTATTTGTATTGGGCTTTTGTGATCCGTTCGCCTACTGCGAATGCGAGGGTCAGGGGGCCGAGTCGGCCTAAGAACATTGCGAAGGTGATCGCGAGCTTTCCAAAGAAGTTGAGCTTGCTTGTCGTCCCGATACCATCAGGCGTTGCAACTGTGAGTCCCACGGTCCCAATGGCCGAAGAGACCTCAAAGAACAGGTGGAGGAAAGGGACGCCGGGGTGGGTGAGGGCGAGCGCAAACAAAAATAGAAAGATCAGAACCGTAAACACCGAGATGATCGCGGTGGCTTTGAGGATGGTCTCTTGTGGCAGTGTCCGCTCGAAGACTTCAACCTCTTTGCGACCTCGCAGTGTAGAAGACAACGACAAGTAGAGGATCGCCAGCGTGTTTACCTTGAGCCCACCGGCTGTACCACCAGAAGCACCACCTATAATCATAAAGAAGATCATCATCAACATCGTCGCAGGCGTCAGTAAAGAGTAATCCACTGTGTTGAAGCCCGCGGTCCGAAGCGTCACGGCTTGAAATAAGGCCGCGAGGCATTTGTCGATGGGGCTGAGATGTTTGAGGCTGTGTTGCCACTCGAGTCCAAGAAAGAGGAAAAATGCCGAAACGAGTAGGAGAAAGTAAGCAATGAGCACGATCTTTGTGTTGAGTGGTAGGCTCTGTAAGTACATCCGCGCACTCCATAAAAATGAGTGCCGTTGTTTGACCTCCAGAAAACGTCTATAGCGCTGTCTACTCGATATACTCGCAAGGACTGGAAATCCTATCCCACCGAGAACGATCAACGCCATGATCGTGACATTGATGCCTAATTCGGTCTGGAAAGGGACGAGACTGTTCCCCCACAAGGCGAAGCCCGCGTTGCAAAAAGCTGAGATGGAGTGGAAAATGGCGTGGTAGAAGGGGGTTTTGATGTGATATTGGGGGTCTATCCAGTAAAAGTACAGAATGAGCGCGCCAACGAGCTCCGTGAGAAATGTCGCGATGACGATAAAGCGAAGTAAGCGAAGGACTGTTCCAGGTGTCGGCTCGTCCAGGATCTCTCCCAGCGCGTGTTGTCCAAGAATACCAAGTCGCCGACCCATCAGCCAGATGATAAAACTCGAGAGCGTCATGATCCCAAGTCCACCGACCTGGATCAAACCAAGGATGATGAGCTGTCCAAAGAGCGTAAAGTCTTCGGGGGTGTTCATGATCGCGAGCCCTGTCACACAGGTCGCGCTTGTCGCCGTGAAGAGTGCGTCGATAAATGGGAGCTGGTGGATATTTTTGGTGGCAGCAGGCATCATCAGCAAGGCTGTTCCCAGGAGGATAATGCCTCCAAAGCTCGATACCATAAGACGTGCAGGGCGCATCAGGATCCGTTCAAGTGCGGATTTTCCGTGCTGCCATCGCAGCATCAATCGTCCAACTACGATCATCTGTCGTATCGCGAGCAGTCCAAACCACGCCTTTCCTTGCAGCAGCAGCGGCGGACCTATCAATCCGATGCTGATCTCGATGATATGTACTTTGAGCCACTTCATGGGATGTCGGGTATTTTGGACGGTCTCCCAATCCATCCATACACTCATCACAAAACCAAGCAAGAAGACTGTGACGATGGGGGGCCATGTTGTGTGAGGGAGTGTGTTGAGTGCCCAAAACAAAAGCAGTGGGAGCGCGAGCAGGTTGAGAATAAGTGTCCACCTCTCAGTGGTGTTGAGCATGGTTGTTCTTCTCCAAAATACCAGGAAGAGATGCTACGCGAGAACCTTTGTGAGAAGGGATAGTATCACAGAAGAGGGGAGTTTTCGAATGGAAATTGTGGTGGGATGTGCTTGCTCAGTGGATCAATTGTCGAGGTAGGGTTGGATAAATTCAATGAATTGAACTTCGACAGTTTCGAGGCCAAACTTGTAGACGTAGCTGCTCGCGAGATGGGCACCAAAGATCGCTTGCAGGTAATTTTCGGGGACACGTTGGTAGAACGTGTCAAAGCCGACTTTATCGAGCAAGGATTGTGGGCATGCTTCTGAGAGGACGCGTTTTTTGAGTGATTCATTGCTCCACAACGACGATTGCTTGATCTGGTCGTTGAGCGCGTTGATCTTGCGGCTAAGCTGATCTGTGAGAATGCTTCTCGGTGTACCTGTTCGCTCATGTTCACGCCAAATACATTCGAACTCGTTATCGGCGTTTTCTTTGATGCGTTTGTGCACTTCTTGGATGTAGTTTTGGTAAAACTCTGGAACCTGTCCATCTTTTACGGCCATATGCTCGGCAAATTCTTCATCACTGAAGGCGAGGCTCGCGAGGACTTCGAGGGACGAAGAGGTGACGCCACCTTTGTTCGCGGATGCATCTTTGAAGACGACAACACCGGATTTTTCAAGCGCAAGTCGTGCTTCTTGTGTGAGGAAGAGGTTGGCACCTTCGACGATGTACTTGAAGCGGGGGTTGCCATCTTGATCGAAGAGTTTGTCGACGTTGTTGATATGGATAGCTTCGGGGCGCCCTCCACATGGAACAAACAGGTCTGCGGCCGCGAGTGGATTGAGGTGGAACTCATTGCGGAAGGTCAGACCACTCTCCACAAGCGTGCCGTCAGGCAGGCTGATATCTCGATCCGTGACGTTGATGAGAAATCCACTCTCTGAGAGCTTGGAGGTGTCAAAGTGTTCGACCATTTGGCGTCCACGGGCGAGCTTGTACAGCTCTTGGCGTTCGATTCCATTGGGGTCGTAAAGGACGCCGCTGCCGTCGACGATCGCGATGGTTTTGTCTTTCGAGATTTTGATCTCGTTGGAGCCGAGGTCCCCATCTGGACCACCTGTTTGGAACTTGGTGATTGTCTCTTCGTCAACACCGAGCTTTGCAAGGATACCCACGACATATTGGTGGATAGAGCGTGTCGTCATACCGTAGAGATCGTGTGGGATTCCACCATCTTCGATTGATTTTCCTGTGGTGAATGCCTTCCAGAACGGGTAGTCGCGTTTGCGCGCGTGTTTGGAAGCCCAGTCCATCAACTCAGCAGTTCCTTCGTCCGGTCCGAGGAAGAGAATCTCTTTGTTGTTGTCATGGTTCATGATCTCTTCGTTGGGCATCAATAGGTCGAGCATACAGTCGATGTATTTTTTGAAGGCGACGGTCGCTTTGTCTTGGTGCTCAAGGGAGAGCAGGACTGTCCCTTTTGAACCACCTTCAGGGATATCTTTGTTTTTCTTTTGTTGTGTGTGAGCGAGGTCGTAGTTTTCATCGAACAAGAAGTCGATGTTACGGGAGAAGGCCTGTCTGTTGTTGGAGCGGATAATCCTGATCCCACCCCGCGCGATGTCGCGGAATCGCACATGGAATCCACGGAATTCGCTACCGACCATAAAGAAGATACCAAACGGACGTGTTGGGTAGTCCTGTTGGCCGAGAAAGACAGGATCGAGTCGGAAGGCCAAAGCGACTTTGCTGTTTTTGTAGAAGTTGGTGCGGATGATGTGACGGTTGAAGTGCAGGAAGAAGGATAAGATCAACTCGTCAACATTAGAGGAGACAGACTTTTTGATGTGAGACTGTAGCTCCTCGTTGTGTTTGGGATCATACGCTTTGGGTGTGATAGACTCGGACACAAAGTGGTAGCTGTGGAAGTCCTTGTAGAGCTCCTTGATCAGCTCGGGATAGCGGAAGATCGTTTCCGCGATACGACCTTCAGTGAAGGAGTCCTTGTTGAGGCGGTGCTTAAATTGGTTGAGCAGTCCGAGGCCGATTGGGTCGTCTCTAAACTTGCGCGCGAGGGCGATATATTCTTGGTTGTAGCGCGTGAGAAATTGGTGCGCAAACTTCCATCCGGCGTATGCGTAGACAGCTTCTTGTGCGGAGAGCTTTCCTTCGCGAAAGAGCGGTGTGACAGAGGTACGTGGGAGGACGTACACGAGGCTGATGTCCTCCCGCAGGTTGTTGATCGCCTCTTCGCTCGGGCCGTTTGTGAAGTAGATGCTGTAAACGACGACGTTGTTGGCAAACTGCTCGACGTACTTTCTGTTTGATTGGATGTTGTAGGAGTTGAGCACATCGCTAACAGCGGAGAAGTAACTGTGTGTACTGCCTCTGTGGTGTGCGATTGTTACGCGCTTTTCGTTGGTCTCTGGTTTATCGGAGATCTCGATGATGGGACCGAGGTGTTGCTCAGCTTTGCGGATAATCCGTTTATATCGCTCAATGGTCTGTGGCTTGGTGCTTCTCAGGAAGCTCTTCGCGGAGAGTGTGTTGATATCAAACCCATCGTTGGGGTTGTCTTCACCGAAATTTGGAGGCGTGAGGAAGTAGAAGCGCAAGAAGCTTTCGGGGTCTTCGGAGGAGAGTGTGCCTGTTGTGCGGTAGGATTGAAGTCGGTAGTCGGGGTATTTTTCCTCGATACGACGTTCGATTTGTATGGAGAGTTGGTGTTGGCTTTTACATACGTAAAGGGCGATGTCTTCTCGTTCGCTGTGGAGGTGAACACCGACATCTTTTTCACCGCTGGCTTGATCGAGGATCTTGGCGGCGTAGAGGGACTGAATGTGCTTGGCGATCAGACTTGCGGGGGTTGTGTCGAAGTAGTATTGATCCAAACCGAGACCGTGGAAGAACCACTCAATTTCACGGAGGATGATCGTATCCGTAAACGTATCTTCTTGGTGGATAAGGGTATAGACCTTTTGAATTTGCTCGATAGATGCGCCACTTTTCTGTGCGAGGTCAGCGAGCCTTTTTTGGATTTCCGCTGTCATAAAGTATCATCTCCGTGTCATGGGTCCATATTGCGGACGATGTAGCAGGTGGTATGTTATCCTACATTACGTTACCCCTGATATACTTGAAGTTCACCATCGTATCAAGCGAAACTTCGCACTTTTTGAGGACCTTCGAGAAAAGCGAAATTATGAATATCTCTTCATTTTTTGCTTTCTGTTCTAAATCCTTGACCTTGCGAAGAGCTGTCTGTGTTTGTGGGGGATTGTTTTTTGAGGGGAGAAAAGTGGGGAGTGGGGATTATTTTTTGGGATCAGCGCAACAACGAAATCCGAGTGTACCTTTTCGCGTACTAGGTGGTTTGTTGCTTCGACTTGCGCAGCGCACGTCCCAGTCAGGTCGCCTGGAGGAGCCACCACGGATGATACGCCAGGATTTTCCTGCACGAAATCTCGAAGAGGTCCACTCTGCGACGTTTCCGCTCAGATCGTAGACTCGGAAGGAGCTGCGACAGGAGCGAAAGCGACCTGTGCTGGCGATTGATCGGTTTTTTCCGGCCTTTGTGCGTGTGTTGCAAGCATTTGGATTAAATTTGTTGCCATACGGATAGCGGTAGTTGCGGTATCCTTTACAAGCTCGCTCCCACTCCTTTTCGGTGCAGAGGCGTTTGCCTCTTTTTTCGCAAGCAGACTTGGCTTGTGACCAACTTACGTTGACTTTGGGGCGCCTTCCTCTACCAGGAAACTCGTATCGATCGATACAATATGAGCGAGTAAAGGTGCGGACATTTGCTTTTTCACCAAAGGAACGCATCTCATCGTTGGCGGCACTTCCCATTTTGAACGAGCCGCTCATGATGTATTTCATTCCGCTTGGACAGGGTGATGTCCTTCTGGGAGGTGGACGTCTCACGACACGAGGTGTGACTTTTTTCGTTCTGCGCTTGGGCGGTGGTCTCCGCTCGATCCTGCGCGCTGGTGGCGGTCGTCGCTCGGGG
>CEUG01046899.1_pt1 | contig 14588 bp, 14 predicted proteins | sample 531421 | NCBI WGS metagenome assembly CEUG01 (sample SAMEA2622901, study PRJEB7988) | marine metagenome | biome: marine biome (ENVO:00000447); feature: surface water layer (ENVO:00002042); material: "saline water (ENVO:00002010), including plankton (ENVO:xxxxxxxx)" | depth 5 m | reverse complement strand
GAAAGAATGCCAGAACTTTCTATTCATGAATATAAAACTTTTGATATACAGAATCTAAGAAATCAGTACTCTACTAAAATTATTATCACGCTTAGTGAAGAAGGAAAAATTTATAATTCGTATGATTTTGCTTCATTACTAATAAATTTTAAAAATCAAAGAATTGCATTTCTTGTTGGAGGCGCAGATGGTATCTCTTCAGAAATCAAATCACAATCAGATCTCATCTTAAGCCTCTCTCGCCTTACATTCCCACATGAACTCGCAAGACTAATATTAATCGAACAGATCTATAGAGCCGTTTCAATTTCTCAAAATTCTCCGTACCATAGGTCATGAAAGAAAAGCTATAAATTAATGTTAAAAAAATAAAAGGAACGAGGCATTAAATCAAAAAATTATATAGTATATATGTACTATACCTCTGATTTTAAGGTGCTTCTAATACCATTGTTGTCAGATTCAGTATCTGCAGGTTTTCCCTCGCCAGCAGATGACTATATAGAAGAGAATATCGATTTAAACGAGCATCTTCTAAGGAATCCATTCAGTACTTTTTTTCTTAGAGTAAAAGGCGATTCAATGATAAATTCAGGAATTTATGATAAAGATTTAATCATCGTAGATAAAAGTTTAACTCCTAAGCCCGGCAATATTGTAATTGCGACGATAGATGGAGAATTTACTGTAAAAAGATTCTCAATAAAGGATGATAAATTATATTTAAAAGCAGAAAATCATAATTATCCTGACTTCAATTTTGAAGATTATAGTGATATTAATATTTGGGGGGTCGTTATATATTCCATACATAAACTGACATAAAGATTTATTTAGAGATCATGAAAGCAATCGCCTTGATAGATGGAAATAACTTTTATGCATCATGTGAGCAAAGTATTAATCCTGCGCTAAGGAAAAAACCACTAGTAATTCTATCTAATAATGATGGATGCATTATTGCAAGAAGTCCAGAGGCTCGCATTTTAGGAATAAAAATGGGGACTCCTTATTTCAAAGAAAAAGAGAAACTGAGTAAATTAGGAGTAATTGTATTGAGCTCAAATTACTCCCTTTACGGTGACATGAGCAAAAGATTAATGAATCTACTAAGAAAGCATTGCGAAAAAATAGAGATATATTCGATAGACGAAGCATTTGTATCAATCAGCAGGCCTAAAGATAATAATTTACATGTTTGGGCAAGATCTTTAAGATCTTTTATCTATCAAAATTTAAATATCACAATAACAATAGGGATAGGAGAAAATAAGGTAAGAGCTAAATTAGCGAATAAATTAGCGAAAGAGATTGATCAGTCCTCAGGAATCCTTGATTTAAGTGATCTACAAAATGCAGATGATTATTTTAAAAGAGTTAAAGTAGAAAGTATTTGGGGGATCGGCGATCAAACTTCTAAATGGTTAAGGAGCAAAGGGATAAAGAATGCTAAAGAATTTAAAGAGATGGATACATATGAAATAACAAAAAAAATAGGAATAGTAGGGAAACGTATTCAATTAGAGTTAAGAGGATATAAATGTCTCCCAATAGAAAATATTAAAAAGACAAAAAAAGAAATAAGAGTAAGCCGTAGCTTTGGAGAACCTATCACAAAAGAAGAAGATTTAAAGCAAGCCTTAGCGATCTATACAATTAAAGCCTCAAGGAAAATGAGAATTCAAAACTTACAAACCTCTACTATCATTGTATTTACAAGAACAAGTCATTATTCCAATTATAATTATCAAAAAAGTGCTTATAAGAATCTAATAGAACCTACGAATAAAACAAATATCATTTTAAAGATTGTTTTAGAATTAGCAAAAGAGATATATAATCCTGAATATAAATTAGCAAAAGCTGGAGTCATAATGCAAAAACTAACGACTTATGATTACCTGCAAAAATCTATTAACACCTCCTTCTCTGAAGAAAAATTATTAAAGGAAGATAATCTAATAAGAACAATAGATGCTCTAAATGAAAAATTTGATAATAAAGCAATTACATGGTGTATTACCAAAAGGAAGCAAAACTGGAGAATGAATAAAAATCTATTAAGTGGTACATCAACTACTAACCTTAAAGGGATTCCAACTATAATTATTTAAAAGTTAATTAAAATGGAATTTGTTTTATTCATGAGTCAAGTAGATAAGGAAATAATAGAACTGATAAAAAATGCAAATTATACAATTGAAGAAAATACAGCTCTATGCCTAATAGGTAATCAATTTGTTGGATTCCATAAGAAGAGAGAGAAAGAAATAGTTATCTGCACAGAAAATGCAAAGAATTTATCCAATTACAAAGAAAGTGTCAATATTAAAAACAATGAAAATCATAAAACAAAATTATATTTAAGAAGAGCATTGAGGCATGAAGCCACTCATCTTGCTCAAGGTTGCAATGATAATAATCCTACAGGAATAATAAAAGATATAGATAAAAAGATCCATCCAAGTAAACTAAAAGCATTAAAAGAATCAGTAAAAATATCAGGAAAACTAAGTAAGGAAATAGAAGCTTATGTTATGGAAGATAGACCTTTTACGGTTAAAAAGGCCATTAAAAAATACTGTTTATAAAAAATAATATTAGTTATTCAAAGCATAATTTCCACATCTCTGCTTATCGAGAGAAACTATATGTTGTCTTTCAAGATAATATAATTCTTGAAATTTCAATGCATCAGAATTTAAGTCTTTAAAAAGGTCATCTATTTCCCTTGTAGAATCTGAAGTATCTGATAAATCATTCTTGATTAGTATAGAGATACAATTCTCAAGAGTTTGAAGCCTTTGAGAGCTCCATGATGATATTAGATGCCTACAACGTTTTAATGATTTATATCTTTCTAAAAGAGACAATGTTCCCAATAAATTATTTTTTGCATTATTTAGAGTTGTTAGAAATAATTCATTAGGATTAATATAAATTCCAATTTTATCGATTATTTCATGATTATTTATAGCTAAAAAATCTTGAAGAGCAGAAAGCAAATCAAATTTAATAAATTCGCTAGTTAGCTTGAGGTTTGATTTATCGTTAATTGCTACTAAGTAATCTTTTCCAAATAAATCTTCTTCAATAGTTGAAATAGATGACCATATTTTTCGATGATGCTCAATAGAAAAGTTTTGAATTTCTCTTTTTAACAATTGTTGTCTTATAAATATCCTCAATTCTGGACAATGTAAATAATAAAATATTACTTGTGATTCATTCTTTTCTTTCTGACTAATTTCATTAGGAAGTTCAAATTTTTGAGATCTACCATGCCACCTAAAACCTTTAACTTGCTTTCTTAAATCTTCTTCAAATTTAATTGCTAATCGTGCTTGGCCCATACTTAATCTCTCAGAGACCTTTTGTAGATAATGAGTTCTAGTAGAAGAAATAGTTAATTTACTTAGAAATTTAACCAAAGATGATACTACATTTTGAAAATTCTCTGCTTTAGAAATATCTTTATTTAAAAAAATTTGATCTAATTCCCAATCTATCCAAAAACTCGCATTATCAATTAAATTTCTAAAATCATCAGCAGAATTATCAGTTAAATACTCATCTGGATCTTTATAATTTTTAAGTTGAAGTATTTTTAAATTTATTTGTTGTGTTAAAGATAAACTTTCAACCTCTGAAATAACTCTTTTAGTTGCTGCTATACCAGCATTATCAGAGTCAAAATTAATAATTATATTTTTATTATCTGTACATCTACATAATTGAGAAATCTGATATTTGCTAAGTGCCGTTCCAAGTGAAGCAACCGAATTAATTATTCCCTTTGAGTGGAGCGTAATAACATCAAAATAACCTTCAACAACTATAGCTCTATCTTTTTTTCTGATATTACTTGATGCTTTGTGAAATGCAAATAATAATTTTCCTTTTTCAAAAACCTCTGATTCAGGAGAATTTAAATATTTGGGCTCACTTCCGTCTAAGCTTCTGCCACCAAAAGCAACCACTCTTCCTTGAGGATCAAAGATTGGAACAATCAGACGATTTCTAAACCTATCGTAAACTTTATTCTCATTTTCTTTTGAAATAATTAATCCGGCTTCTAAAATTATTTCCTTTGAGAATTTTTCTACTTTAGTTAAATAATCATATAAATCAGTCCAAGAATTAGGGGCATATCCTATTTCAAAATCATCAATACTTGAATGATTTAATTTTCTATTTTTTTTCAAATACTCTAATGCAAACAAACCTCTATCATTATTTAATTGGGACTTGAACCAATTTTTTGATATTCTCAAAACTTTATAGAGTGCCTCTCTTTTCGTTAATTGCCTTTTATAGTCTTCTTGTTGAGGACCATTTAACGTTTTAACCTCAATATCATTTTTTCTTGCCAACGTTAAAACAACATCAGAAAAATTATTTCGAGTAAACTCCATTAAGAATTTTATAGAATTGCCACCAGCACCGCATGAGAAACAATAATAAAATTGCTTTGCTGGTGAGACTGTCATTGATGGCTTATTATCATCATGAAAAGGGCAGATCCCGACAAATTCTTTACCCTTTTTCTTTAAAACAATATGTTCCGATATAACATCGACAATATCAGATTTGTCTTTTACTTCTTGGATTGTACTTGGATGAAGCGAAGGAACCATAAAGTATTTTCAGCAATTCTCAATAGATTGTCTATGTTATAGATCATTATTTTCAAAGAATCTACTTAAATTCACAAATAACAATTTAATAAATGAAATTTATTCGTAAAAAATTAAAAGAATTTAATTTAAAAGACAAATCATACCTTCTTTTTGCTTCATTTTTTTTTAGTCTAATGACTATATGCGTCAAGAAAGTTGATTCAGAGATATCAATATATGAATTAGTTTTTTTTAGATCTTTATTCAGTTTAATAATTACATCAATAATAATTAATAAAAAAAATATAAATCCCTGGGGAAATAATAAAAAACTTCTTATTTTAAGGGGAATATTAGGAACTATTGCTCTCCTTTGTATTTTTTACGCAATAAAAAATATGCCTTTGAGCATATCAACAGTTATTCAATATACATATCCAATATTTATTGGGATTTTTGCAAGCATTTTTATAAACGAAAAATTTAGCAGAAATATATTTATCGCATTAATATTAGGCTGGTTAGGAATAATAGTAATTTTAAATCCATACCAATTTTCTGACTCAGTTAATGAGATAACTAAATTTTCAATAATCATTGCACTTATAGGCTCTATATGTACTGCGCTAGCTTACATAGCTGTAAAAAAATTATCAGAAAAAGAAGATATTTTTATAATAATTAAGTATTTTCCCTTTATTTCTCTAATAACTCTTAGCCCAGTTGTTTTTACTGTCTGGGTTACGCCGCAAATTCAAGATTTATTTTGGATTTTAGGAATAGGTGTATTTACACAACTTGGGCAAACTTTTTTAACGCTAGGTTTAAAAAAACTTAAGGCTTCACAAGCAGCATCTATAAATTATTTACAAGTTTTATTTGGTTCTTTATGGGGAATATACCTCTTTGATGAAAATATTAATTCAAACTTTATAGTAGGTTCAATATTTGTATTATTAGGAACTATTATTTCAAGTAGCAAAAATCCCAAAAAAGCCTAAAATTAAAGTATCTAGATTATTGAATTATGAAAATTCTTCTTTTAACACTTTTTAGTATTTTCCCATTTGAAGCTCTTTTGGCTAATACTCCAAGAGCTGTTACATGCACTAGAACTGAATATAGGGAAGAATATATTCCTGGGACCAAATCAAATCCAGGATATGTAAAAAGTTTTGAGGTTGATGTAGAAATCCCTTGTAATGGAGCTCAAACACGAAAAGTTGATAATAACGACTGCTCAGAAGGTTCAGTTATTGGAGGTTTACTTGGAGCTGGTTTAGCATTATCAAGTTCAAGAGGTAAAGATAGATTTTGGGCTGTTCCTGCGGGGGGCACTGCGGGAGCATTAATAGGTTGTCAGGTTGATGGTGGTTAATTGATAAGTTGGATAAGAGGTGAATCAATTTGCTCTTGGTTAAACAATCAAAAATTTTATGTTTTGATAAATTGCCAAGGTATTGGTTTTGAGATTCAAACCCCATTTTTAATAGAGAATGATTATAAAAAGGAAGTTACCCTATGGCTTCATCATGTAAAAAGAGAGGATTCTGAATCTTTTTACGGCTTTAGAGATAAAGAAGACAGAGACTTTTTTAGGGATTTGATAAATGTAAAAGGTGTTGGCCCCCAGATTGGAATGTCTTTGTTTAGCAAATATTCTTTAACTGAAGTAATTAATGCATTGTCAACTGAAGATAGAAAATTTATAAATTCAGTTCCTGGAATAGGACTGAAAATGACAGAAAGAATAATTCTAGAATTAAGTAACAAAATCAAATCTAAAAATTACAGCGGTAAGCAAGTTAATAAAGCAAAGTTAATAATTAATAGTGATTTAGAAATACTGATTGAAGATATAAGAATAGCTCTAAATTCTTTAGATTTTCCCAAAAAAGATATTCAAAATACTATTAATACAATCATGAAAGAATTAATAGAGGATCAAGAAAATATAAAAAAGGAAACGAAAGTAACTTTTGAAGATCTCTTCAAAAAATCTCTCAAATTAATAGAGAAAAACTAATCAAATTATTACCATTAACATAGTATTATATAATTAAGCATTAAAAATATTATGTCTTTAGATACTGCAGAAAAACAAAAACTTATTAAGAGTCATCAAGTTCATCCTACAGATACTGGTTCAGTAGAAATTCAGGTTGCAATGTTATCCCAAAGGATTACAAAGTTAAGCGATCATTTACAGGGAAATATTCATGATTACGCATCAAGGCAAGGCTTATTGAAAATGATCGGTAAAAGAAAAAGATTACTTACCTACATTAAATCAAAAGACGCTAAATCTCATGCAGATTTAGTTAAAAAGTTAGGAATAAGAGGATAAACTCTTTAGTCTAATGAAAAAAAAATCGTCCAAAAAAAATAAATCAAAAAAGAAGTTAATATCGAATAGTAATGCTTTCAGTAAAGCTGTAAAGATAGATAAGCAAGTAAACCTAAAAACCAAAACCGCCTCACAAGGGATTCCTAAATATGTTGCCGATAGAATGGCACGAAGAATAATTGTTACCGCAGGTATACCAACTATCCTAGGAATGTCGGTATTTGTAGGTAGTTATTTTATTGTCACAAAGAATATTGCAGAAATACCACCTTCATCAACAATTGCGATATCAGCACTTTTCTTTATACTTGGTTTAGGGGGATTAAGCTTTGGAATTCTATCAGCAAGCTGGGATAAAGAGCCTGGTAGTTTTCTTGGAGTTGAAAATATACCCTTAAATATAGAAAGAGCAAAATCTGCTTTCAGACCTGCTTCTCAAAACTTCGAAGAATAATTAATTAGGAAACAAGAGACCTTAAATTAACTTGAAATGAATTTGATTCTAAAAGTTTAGCTGCACCTGTAATATCTCCAACACAAAATTGATCTCCAAATTTTACATAAGTAATCGAATCATCAGATTTTACAGCAGCCAATACAGGAGTTTTAATACCACATTTTTCTTTATCTGCTTTAAATTTCACTAAACATTCTCTTATCTTATTTTGAATTCTAATATCAGAAGCTTGAGAACATTTAAGATTAATAATTAACAATTTTAGATTATCAATTTCTCTACAATCATCAATTATCAATTGAGTTTTATCACTCCTCTTATCGATAGTGCCCCAAATTAATAGTCTGGTATCTGTAAGTAAAAATTCAGATAAACGAACATATGTCTTTGGGAACACAACAGCCTCACAAGAGCCGGAAAGATCTTCTAACTGAATAATTGCCATTCTATCGCCTTTCCTAGTAGTGATTTGCTTTATTTCAGGAATCATCCCTACTAGGCTTACCTTGCTCCTATCTTTGAAATCTTCAAGATTTGATATGCTTATGGGAGAAATTAACTTAGCAGGTTTTGATAAATGTTTAAGAGGATGATCAGATAAATAAAATCCTAATAATTGCTTTTCTAATCTTAATTTTTCAACAAGAGAATAATCATCTACTTTTTTTGTCTTAGTGAAGGAAATATTAGTAACATCATCATTGCTATTATTATCAAACAAATTTCCTTGCCCAGAGATTCGATCCTTATGTCTAGAAGATGCCCAATCAATAATATTTTCAAGATCAGCTAATAATTGAGCTCTATTTTTATTTAAAGAAAATTCATCAAGACATCCACAATGAATAAGAGATTCAAGATTTCTTTTATTTAATAAATTTACAGGTAACCTATCACATAGATCTTCTAATGATTTGAAGTATCCAAACTGTTTTCTGTTCTCAATTATATTTCTTATTGCGGAATCACCTAAATTTTTAATCGCAGATAATCCAAATAATATTTGGTTCTTTTTAATGGTGAAATCAATTCCTGATAAATTAATGCTTGGAGATATAACTTCTATTCCCATTGAATAACAATTGGAGATGTATCTTTGCATTTTATCTGTGGATCCTGAATTTACGGTCAATAAAGCAGCCATGTATGCCACGGGGAAATGAGCCTTTAAAAATGCAGTTTGATAAGTAACAGCTCCGTATGCTGTTGAGTGACTTTTATTAAAGCAATATTCAGCAAATAAAACCATTTGATCAAAGAGATCATTAGCAATTTTTTTTTCTACCCCTTTTTTCATAGAACCTTCGACAAAAATATTTCTATGTTTAACCATCTCAGAGACTTTCTTCTTACCCATCGCTCGTCTTAGCAAATCAGCATCACCTAGTGAATATCCCGCTAAGTCTTGAGCAATCTTCATGATCTGTTCTTGGTATACCATAATCCCATAAGTCTCATTAAGAATAGACTCTGTAAAAGGATGTGGAAAATCTATTTTCTCATTACCATTCTTTCTCTTGATAAATTTTGGTATTAAACCAGCATCAAGAGGTCCAGGTCTATATAAGGCTAAAATAGATGAAATATCTTCAAGTGAACTTGGCTTGAAATCTTTTACAACCTGCTTCATTCCTGATGATTCAAGCTGAAAAATACCCTCTAAATCTCCCCTACCTATAAGATCAAAAGTTTTATTATCATTTTCAGGTAGTGTATCTATATTAATCTTTTCTCCAGTGGAAGATTCTATTAATGAAACTGTCTTTTCAATCATAGTAAGGTTTTTAAGACCTAAAAAATCCATCTTTAATAACCCTAATGACTCAATATCATCCATAGAGTATTGAGTAATTATCTGACCCTCATTATTCCTTTGAAGAGGAACTAGGTTATCCAGAGGCTCTGAGGCTATAACAACCCCTGCAGCATGTACTCCATAGGTTTTATTTGTACCTTCAATTCTGATTGCTAAATCTATCCATCTTTTAACTTTAGGATCATTAATATACTTTTCTCTAAATTCAGTACTAGGCGTATTCGAATCAATCATTTCATTAAGTTTATAAGGCTTTCCCCTAACTACCGGAATTAATTTAGCTAATTTATCTGACTCTCCATAAGGTATATCTAAAACTCTTGCTACATCCTTCAATACTGCTTTTGAAGTCATTTTATTAAAAGTAATTATCTGGGCAACTTTATCCTCTCCATATTGTTCAGTTACATAATCAATTACTTCATTTCTTCTATCTATACAAAAGTCAGTATCAATATCAGGCATTGACTTTCTAGCAGGATTTAGAAATCTCTCAAATAATAATCCATGTTTAACTGGATCAATATTAGTTATTTGTAGAGAATAAGCTACTAAAGAGCCAGCAGCAGAGCCTCTACCAGGACCAACTGGTATCTGATTGTCTCTTGCAAATTTTATATAATCCCATACTACTAAAAAATAATCAGGGAACCCCATATCCTCTATTATTTTAAGCTCCGTACTTAATCTATTCTTGTACGTCTCACTTATATCACCATAAAATGATTTTCCAAGTCTTTTTAACAGTCCAGTTTCAGATACGTCTTTTAGATAATCAATAGCTTTTTGGTTATGACTTAAAGGATACTTAGGCATTCTGTATTTCCCAAATAATTCAAACTCTTCAACTTTTTCTGATATTTCGTTGGTATTATTTACAGCTTCTTTTATCACTTCTGCCTCAATATGGTCATTAAAAAGACCAAGCATCTCTTCCTCACTTTTAATATATTCTGTACCTGTATATCTCAATCTTTTTTGTTCACTAATTAATTTTCCTGTCAAAATACATAGCAAAGCATCATGGGCTTCAACGTCTCTTTTGGATAAATAATGTGCATCGTTAGTAGCGATGACTTTAATTCCAAGTTTCTTTCCTATTTTTACAATTTCAACATTTACTATCCTATCTTCGACAGATCCATGATCTTGAATCTCTAAGTAAAAATCGCTTCCAAATTGTTCTTTATACCAACTAGCAGTATTTTCAGCTACATCTAATCTATCTCTTAAAATCGCTTGAGGTATTTCACCTCCTAAGCAAGCTGTTGAAATTATTAACCCTTCCTTATATTTCTTAAGCAACCTTTTATCAATACATGGTCTTGAAAAAATCCCTCTTCCTCTCATGCCTTTCAGATGGCTAATAGAAGTAAGCTTTACAAGATTTTTATAACCTACAAGATTTTTAGCAAGAACTACTAAATGATATCTTTTTTCTTTTTTAGGTTGTGGATCATCTATAGAACCATTAATAATATACATCTCGTTGCCAATTATAGGTTTAATACCAAATTTCTTACAGTTTTTTACTAATTCTAAAACTCCATACATAACGCCATGATCAGTCAAAGCAATACTATCCATTCCTAAATCATTTGCCCTTTCAACAATTTTAGATACTTGGCTAGCTCCATCAAGAAGACTGTAATCACTATGGTTATGTATTGGAACAAATCCCATTTTTTCTTTCTTATTATTTATAAGATAATGAAATATTTAAAAATTTCTATATTTAATAAAAGAAATTAACGTTTAATTTAAGTTTGTAATTCTGGTCTTGTTGGTGAAAAATTAAGTTCTTTTTCAAAAACATTAGCAGCATTAAGTATTATGTTTTCCTTTAGAACATTACCTATTAATTGTAATCCAATAGGTAATCCTTTTTTATCCAATCCGCAAGGAATGCTAATAGCAGGAAGTCCAGCTAAATTAACAGGCACTGTTAATAGATCTGATAAATACATTGAAAGAGGATCATTAACATAGTCACCTTTTAAAAATGCCGTTGTTGGGCAAGTAGGAGTTAACAATATATCAAATTTTTTAAAGGCATTATCAAAATCATTCCTTATGAGAGTTCTAACCTTTTGAGCTTTTTTATAATAGGCATCACTATAACCTGCCGAAAGAGCATATGTTCCAATTAAGATTCTTCTTTGAACTTCATCTCCAAAACCTTGAGATCTAGTTTTAGAGGTCATGTCATCTAAATTATCGGAATTAACCGATCTAAAACCATATTTAACGCCGTCATATCTTGCTAAATTTGCCGATGCTTCAGAAGGCGCAATTACATAATAAGTAGCAATCCCATCATTAAATCTCGGGCAATTGATTTTACCTATTTCAGCTCCTAGAGATTTGAAAATTTCTATACTATTTAATACTGATAATTTAACCTCTGGATCTAAACCAGGATGTTCAAAACATTCATTGATTAATCCTATTTTTAATCCTTTAATAGATTTATCTAAATCCATTAAATAGTTTGGTACTGGTGCATCTAGAGAAGTTGAATCATATGGATCTTTGCCAGAAATAACATATAACAATTCTGCTGCATCAGATACGTTGTTAGTTATTGGACCTATTTGATCCAATGAACTCGCAAAAGCTATTAATCCCCACCTGCTTACTCTCCCATAAGTAGGTTTTAATCCTACAACTCCACAAAATGATGCAGGTTGTCTAATTGAACCTCCAGTATCAGAGCCTATAGATGCTAGACATAATCCAGCTGCCACTGAGGCTGCACTACCTCCAGAACTTCCACCGGGAACCCTATCAAAATCCCATGGATTAGAAGTAACTCCATATGCAGAAGTCTCTGTAGAACTTCCCATTGCAAATTCATCTAAATTTGTTTTACCTAAACAAACCGCTCCAGAATCCCATAAACTTTTTGTTGTAGTAGATTCATATGGAGAAATAAAATTTTTCAACATATTGCTCGAACAGGAGGTAAGAATTCCTTTCGTACACAAGTTATCCTTTATAGCTATTGGTAAACCAGCTAACTGTGGAAGAGGTTCATTATTCTCAATTTTTTTATCAATATTGTCTGCTTGTTTAAGAGCAAGAGTTTTTGTTTCTGTAATATAGGCATTTAATTTAGGATTGTAAGTTTCTATCTTTTTTAGAAAATCAATTGTTAGCTCTTTGACAGAAGTTTTCTTATCTTTAATTTTGCTACGAAAATCAGAAAAATTCATATTAAAAACGTTTGTTCCAATTTACTTGAGTTACCAATTAATAAATAGTTAAAGGTTCAGTTCTTTTGCAACGAATTAATTCGTGTTTAATATCGCCTGAGCCTTCGTCTGATAAATCCTTAATAAAAAAGCTAAGTTTTTGCTTTAAACTACTTTTTGTCAAAAAAGGACCATACCAGTAAATAGCATTAGGACTTTTAGTCTCAACTTTAGCCCACCAAGCCAAGCCTAATTTGTTTCCAAAATTTCTAATCAATTCGGTTAGGCCTTTGAAGACCGCGTAAGTTTGTTAAATTCTATACAAAAATTTGAATTTTTTCCAATTTTATTCCGTTATTGGAGGGTTTATGTATTGAAATTACAATAATTGGCTTTAAATAGTTAGTTTTTATCTAATTAATTTTTTTAGAAATTCTTAGAAAGCTGGAAAATTGATATAGCAGCTGCAACTGATGCGTTAAGGCTGGGAGTTTTGCCACTCATTGGTATTTTTAATAAAAAATCACAATTTTTCTGAGTTAATAATGATAATCCTTTACTCTCAGAGCCAATTACTATAACTAAAGGTAATTTCTCTTTAAATTCCGTTATATTAACCGTAGATTTTGATGATAATCCAACTATCATAAAACCCTCTTCTTTCAAATCCGAAAGCGCCCTATTTAGATTAACAACCCTACTAATCTTTATATTTTCCAAAGCACCTGCAGCGACCTTAGCAACTGTACCTGTTAAGCCAGCTGATCTCCTTTGTGGAATAATAATTCCTTGACATCCTAACGCTTCGGCTGATCTTATAATTGCTCCAACATTATGGGGATCAGTTATTCCATCAAGACATACTAATGAAGGACGTGAGGACTTTGCTTTCGAAGAGTCAATTAAATCCTTTAAAGATGTTATTTGAGAATAAGACTTTTGTAAAACAATTCCTTGATGAACTCCTCCACCAGTAATTTGACTAATCCTAGACCATGGAACTTCCTCAACTAAAACACCTTTACTTTTAATTTCTTTTAGCAATATGAAGAATTTTTCTGAGGAGCGAATATCTGATGTACACCAAATTCTATTAATAGGACTTTTAGACTCTAAAACAGACAAAACAGAATGTTTTCCCCAAATAAGATCATTTAAGTTATTTTCCCTTAATTGATTATGATCTCTAATATATTTATTTTTGTTATCTCTTTTAACTTTATTTTTATTGCCATCTCTTGAGTTGAGAGAGACTCTATAATTATCTTTGTCATATTTATTATTTTTATTTAGATTTTTTTTATCTTTTTTTAATGAATAATCTTTTTTCTGGTTATTAGAAGAGTCATTATTAAATTTATTTTTCATTCTGCGATTCATAATGGCCTCTTCGTTTGTTTTTGATTTTCTAAGTATTCAAAGATTTTAGATAATCTTTTTGGATCTTTTAAAAATAACCAACCAATGAGTGTCTCAAAGCCAGTTGCCTGAGCATAGATCGATGGATCTAAAGATTTTGGACATCTTTTAGTTTTATTTCTTGCTCTCCTAATCAAGTTTATCTCTGAAGAGCTTAATAAGGGTTCTATTAATTTTAAAGATTTAACTTGTGAATTTGCCTTAACTTCGTTAACTACATGTAAATGTAAATCCTTTGATTTAATAGGCATATGGATATATTTTAGCCTTTGATGAAGTTCCCAGATTGAATCACCTAACCATGCAAGTTGTATTACGCCTATTTCTTCTGGATTACCAGAGGGCATTTGATTTTGAATCCAATCTGTCAAATTTTTAATTTAGAAATTGCCTCCTCCAAACTTGATTCTAAATTTAAGAAATCCCCTAATCTCACCAATTTAATTGTTTGTCCAACTCTAGAATTGCCAATAACAGAAAATTTTAATTTAAGTTTTTTACATTCTTTAGCAGTTTGAACAAGTGCACCTAAACCAGAAGAATCTAAGAAATCAATCTTAGACAGATCGATTATGAAAGGGAGCGGATTTTCTTCAAGATTACTTGTAACAAAGGTCTTGAACTGCTTTTCAGAAAAAGCATCTAACTGTCCAGTAAAACTAAAAATAATAATTTTTGTTTTTACTGCGACGTTTCCTCTAAGAGAAACGGTGAGTCTTTGGAAGTCTTCTATGAT
>CEUG01097911.1_pt1 | contig 14728 bp, 16 predicted proteins | sample 531421 | NCBI WGS metagenome assembly CEUG01 (sample SAMEA2622901, study PRJEB7988) | marine metagenome | biome: marine biome (ENVO:00000447); feature: surface water layer (ENVO:00002042); material: "saline water (ENVO:00002010), including plankton (ENVO:xxxxxxxx)" | depth 5 m | reverse complement strand
TCAGACAGCCATTCGTATCCTTTTGGCGTATCTTAAACGAACGTTTCAAGAGACAGGATCATGGCTGGAGCGCTTCACGAAGAGGCAAAAACCATTCAGCTATACTTTCATGCGCTCGTGGCATAGTGCCCAAGTCGTTCTCGTATGATTTTTGATTGATGTGTAAGCGCAGTTTGTCATTCGGCTATGCCCAATTTGACCTCTTGATGCACACAAAGTCATTCTCGTATAACAAGAGGTGCTTCCGAGACAGACCAAAGTCGTTCGTGTATAACAAGAGGCGCTTCCTGGATGCGACTCAAATCATTCTTGTATGACTTGAGCGCTTCAAAAGAAGGTCTTTCGTGATTCTCGTATGATTTTGGGAGATCTTTTTGAGAGGCTTTGAGCACAGTTGTATGACTTTTGCCTCTTCCGAACACGCCAAAAGAATAGCCGAATGATATTTGGAATGCTCTTCAAACACTTCGAAGTATAGCTGAGCGATTTGATGACTATCTGACAAGCACTTCGAAGTATAGCTGGATGATGTTTGGCTTGTGCTTAAGGCCAAAAGATGAAAAAAGGAATACGTCAGGGCTTGGGTGAAGGCGATCAAGTTCGTTGTTCGTCTTTGGCAGAGCGTTGCTATGCGGCCTCCTCCCGCCTGCTAGCTGGCTCTTGAACCTGCGCCCCTACGTATACTTTTTTCTATCTTCTGACCTTAAGCGCTTTGTTTCTTTTTGGGTTTCAGGAATACATCAAGCACTGCGTCAAGTACCTTCTCATGTGTAAAGTAGAAGGACAAACTGGTACATTGCATGATCTTATGGAGTTCTACCAAAATGGGGTCACCAAGGGCCATATGATGGGGGAGAAGGACGGATACGCAATCCTCATCCCTGTCGAATCGTATTGGCAAGGTTTTGTGGGTTCGGATGAATTCTTTTGGCATACGTTTGAATACGGAGAAGTCAAACGCTACATTTTGTAGCATCTCGACGATGTTGTCGGGAGGGATGATATTTTGTGTGCTTGTGCGAGTCACTCTTTGTATATCAATGGATGGAATGAGAGCGAGGCGGCTCTTTAACTCGTCTATCAAAAACGCGTGTTTTTTTTCGTTCATCTGAAGATCCTGCCTTGTATGGGGTGTACTACAAAAGGTTGTCTTCAAATGCCTGTTTTGTCAAGTCACACTACATCTTGACGAACTTCCAACATTTATACACCGTTGTACCTGCGATGCCTGCGATAAGTCCACTCAATACAAATACACCCAATATGATCGTGACACATCCCAAAAGGACCGCCCACACACCATGTTTGTTGGGAGAGTCATCTTTGCCGATGTTCCCTGTAATCGGCTCAATACAACCTTTACAACAAAGCCATGCTCCCTGAAGAAAAAACATGATCGTCAGGAGTGTGATATGAACGGATATATGTTTTGTGGGGGCGTTGTGTCTCATACTCTCGTCACTCAAATGGTTGATTTGTGTTGTCAACATCATCACGAACGTTGTGTTGATGTGAGAGAGTATGCAGGGGCTGGAAGTCAGTTCGTGTCACACGTTCAAGCTAAATGCTTTGATGAGCGCCTCTTGTTGTTCTGATTGGATGGCACCTGGGCGAATCCAACGGACATGTTGTATCGCTTGGAGGGGCATCATGCCCTGGCTGACACACACACAAGCCGCGATGGTTCCTGCTCTCCCGAGACCTGCCCAACAGTGGACAATGACGCTCCTTCCTTGCTCCAATGCCTCCATGATGAGCTGGACAATCTGTTTGGCTTCATACAGGTCAGGTGCTTCGTAATCCTCGATGGGATAGTTGTAAAAGGACATCCCTTTGCGTTCAACGGAGAGCTGTCGCTGCAACATCGTCTCCGGTGGATCCATCCACTCTAGCTCCACCTCTTCGACAAGACAGACGATATCAGTGACACCTTGGGCTTCAAGCGCGTCGAGATCTTCTGTGAGTGATGCCTCTCCACCTGGAATGGATGTCAATCCTAGACGACCGGGTACATCAAATGTTGACTGTGGAAGCCACGAGATCTTCACGTTCACTCCTTTTTGTCGTTCACTGGATGATAGAATGTTTTTGAGCACGTGAGCGACATGTTGGGTATAGCTCGTAAAACGAAGGTGTTCTGGGGAGAGAGCTTCCATTGTGGACAAATCGAAGGAGTCGATAAAAATGCCTCATCCTACGACACGACCTTTTTGTCCGTTGGACACATGTAATGACTTCTTGGATTCCGTCTGAGAGGGCGACTGCGACATCTTTTTGATATCGAAGCGCGCGTTTTCTTCGTCTCCAAAAAGCCCAATAAGTGAGTCCAACGAGATTGCAATGAAGGTATCTTCTCATCTTAGGATTCGCTACATATCGGCGCAATGCGTTGATACGCGAAGCTGTATTTCGATCGACCGCACAAAAACGAAGCGCATATCTCTCGACGTGGTAGGCGTCAGGCTGTATGTGTCGTTTGCGAAGCGCTCCTTTGATAATGGCCACATTCTCCTCACATCGTCCATTGAGCATCTGGCATTGTGCATATCTTATAGGGTGTCGATCTCTTGGTCTCCCCAAACGTTCGAGGTAAACAAGCCACTTTTGACAACGTCTGGTGTCATATTGTGCCAGCGCTTGGTCCAATCTTCGGAGGTATTTTCGCTCTCGTTCGCTCGTTCCTCTTTTGAGTATGTTGGTGGAGGGAGCAGGTGTCCTTCTTAATGACTTCTTTAACGTCCTAAGACAACGCGGGAAGAGGTGATCAAATGCGTCCTGAAGATGTGCCGAGAAAGCTCGTTTGAGGACACGTTCTCGTTGTAGCTCATATGAACGCTTCCAGATCGAGACGATCGTCGAACAACGCGATGTTGATCTGTTGTAAAGACAGAGTGCCAGTGTCCTCAGTGTCGCCGAGAGCGCTTCTTTGTATTGAAAATTCGTCCGCATCTTTGGATGCAGAAATGTCCGCTCTTTGCTGCGGTACTCTCTGTGGAGCTTCATACACTGTGCGCTGGACTTTTGCTTGTGTGCCTGCTCAACGCGCGTTGTCAGTGAACGAAGTCCCGCAGGTAGCGATGACCGCCGTGTCGGTGGACGCTTCCGCAGCTGAAGGGGTTTCCTGTCAGGTGTTCTTTTTATCGGACGCACAACTCTATCGCTCCGACGTCGTAATGGTTCTTTACGTCGGGATCGATGTGGAGGTGTGGTCTGTGTCGTGTCAGCCCTTTTTCGAGGAGGTGGTGGTGAGAGGAGCATTTTGAGGGGCGTGTGTGTCCGTGTGGACGACGCATCAGGGTGTGTGTTTGCTTTCTCTGTGTCACCTGGTTTGAGGAAGACAATCGCGAGCAGCAAAGCAACAATAAGCCCGAACGCCGCGAGAATTGTGACAGGAGCACGTTTGGGAGGTGGGGGGGCTTTGGTCTCTTCGAGGGCTGTGAGCAGGTCTTTCATGGAGGAAAAACGTTGATCAGGAAGGGGGCGCAATCCTTTGACGAGCACTTCGAACAGGGCTTGGGGGACTGGGCTCTCCGTCGGGAGGATGATCTCTCCCTGGTGGATGGAGGTCATCTTCTCCTGTAGATCTGCGCCTCCGTAGGGAGACATACCACAGAGCGCTTCGTAGAGGGCAAAGCAAAATGAGAATTGATCGGAGCGTTCATCTGCGTCTTGTCCATAGAATTGTTCGGGGGACATGTACGCAGGTGTACCGAGCATAATGCCTGTTTTGGTGGCGTAAGGCATCTTGGGGTGGTCGATGGCGCTGATCACGGGTTTCGGTGTAAAGGGGAGGAGTGAGCGCTTGGAAGAAGGTGTCGCACGTGCGAGTCCAAAATCGACGAGGAAGACCCTGTCCATGTCGTCGATGAGAATGTTATCGGGTTTGATATCTCTGTGGATGATACCTGCTTGGTGTGCGGCCTCGATGGCCTTGCCAGCTTCCATATAATGTCGAAGGATCTCTCGCCAATCAGCATCGCGCTGCTTTGTCCATGCCCGCAAGGTCTGCCCACGCACGAGCTGAATGGCCATATAGATTTGATTGTCCCACTCACCGACTTCATAGACGACGGGGATGTTTGGATGTTGAAGCTGGGCGAGTAAACGTCCCTCTCGAAGCAGTCGTGCAAAGAGGGATTCTCGTAGATGCTCACTGAAGATATCAGGGCGCGTGACTTTGAGGGCGACACGGCGATGAAGTGGCTCATCGTAGGCTTCGTAGACGACACTCATGCCACCTTTTCCAAGAGTGTTGAGGATGCGGTAGCGACCGATGTTGTGAACGAAGACCTGCTCTTGTGCAGGTTCTTTCTTGGGCGTCTCTTGTGGGGCGGTGTTTGTGAGTGAAGGTTGAGGGAGGTCAAGCATGTGGGCGAGCTCGACCATAAGCTCCTGACAATCCGGGCATCGGTCGATCGCGAATTCGACCTGGGCGATTTGGTCCTCTGAGAGTGTACCTTCGAGGAGTGAGACGATGGTGTTTTCATCCGGGCATTCGGGAAAGCGACAGTGTAAGGAGCTCATGAGGACTCGTCTTGGATCACAGAGGGAGCATGTCCGAGGAGGCGGATCATGCTGACATCAAGGCGGCTTTGGATCAGATTCATGATGCTCTCAAATTCGTTCTTTGAGATCTCAAGTTTGGCCATCAGCTCTTGCCTTGTCGCGTCGAGCAGGGCTTGCCTTGCTTTGGCGATACGTCTCGCGGCGGTGGCTCTATGGATATGGTAGAGTGTGCCGATCTGGTCGATGTTGAGACCTGAGACGAGGTGTTGTCGCAGAAGGTTACGTTCTCGACTGCTGAGGTGGGTGAGGGCTTTGGCGAAGGATTCTTTGAAGTGACCTCTGTACTCTTGTTTGAGGAACTCCAACTCGACATCAAAGTCACTGTCTTGAAGTCGCAGTAAGGCGTCTTCTTCTGTGAGCTGTTCGCGTTTTTGTTGGCTGCTGCCTTTGACACAATCGAGGCAAGTGCGAAGGGTTGTGACGCGGATCCAATTTTCCAGAAACCCTTGCCCTGAGTACTTGAGCAGCTTGGGTGGTTTATCTTCTGTGCCGACGAAGATCTTCTCCATGACGATTTGTTTGAGATCGTCTGGGGGGATGTGGCTCTTTTGAAAACGCAGAAGGACTTGATCGATCGTCTTGTCGTATGTTTGCCAAAAGACTTTTTGTGCGGCTTCGGAGTGGTGAGAACACGCACATGCGAGACAGAGGTCGTCTGATTGGACGTGTTCAAGCCAGTCGATCCATCCTTTTGGTGGAGGGAGTTGATTGGCTTTTTGTGCGAGGTAGACGAGGAAATCGACCTCTTCTATGTGGTACTGTTGCCTTGCCTCTTCGATCTCATCGAGGATGCGCTGAAGGTGTGTCGAGAGCGTTGCTTCATCAGGGAGGGATGAGAGCAATGCCGGTTGCAGCGTCTCTTTGAAGAGGTTGGTGTGGGGGATGTGTGTGGACACGATGTCTCCTCATCCAACAATGTTCTCGGCAGGGAGAGGGTGTTGGGGTTTGGAAAAATGCAAAACGTCAGCCACCTTCATGGGTGTGTGGGACATGATACCTTTGTGGCGTGTCACAACGTGGACCATGAGGTGTGGTTTCTTTGTGTCTTTAATGGATGATGGTTGCAAGTTTTTTCTTTTTTTGTGTTTTTTTGCGACAGGGCCAGCGACGTGTCGTCCGTATACCGTGAAGACCCACACAGAGGCTTACAACGAAAAAGATTTGTTTGTTAGCGACGAGAGGCATGATCTCTGTGTGGGGCTCTCTTTTCTCAAGGGGCGACAGGGGATAAGTGGAACCTTCCTCGTTCATCTTTTTCAACTGAAACAACAGCCTGATCGGGTTCATGGTCGATAATGATCCGCCAATTGTCTTGTGATGCCTGTTCGAGAAGTGCGGCTTTTGTGAGCATATTTTGATGTGGGAGCATGTCGTATGCCATATTGAAGGGGGCACCTGCGTGGTGAATGGTTGGCATGACATCACCTGGAAAGCAGAGGAATCCTTGTTCATCGCGAAAGCGAACGGATTGCTGTCCCCAAGTGTGTCCTGGAACGGGTTTTACGGTGATACCTGGGATGATCTCGGCTTCGCCGTCGACGAGGACGATTTGGTCTTCGACGGGATAAAGGTGGTCGCTGAGATAGGTCTTTGTCATGGTCGATTTATTGGCTTTGGCATCTTCCCATTCGGTGCGTTGGGTGAATATCTTGGCGTTAGGGAAGCTTGGTTTGGGTGAGGCGTCAGCGTCATCTGTGTCGAAGTAGGTCAACCCACCCGCATGATCGAAGTGAAGGTGAGTGACCACAACAGCGGTGATCTCTTCTCTTGAAATACCAACATCTTCGAGAGCTTGACCGATCCATCGTTCTTGGAGTGCGAATATTTTTTTATCTTTTTCGCCAAATTTATTGCCAAACCCCGTTTCAATGAGAACCTTGTGATCATCGCGTTGCAAGAGGACACAATTTGTCTGTAGCGCGATACGGTTGGCATCATCTGGCGCCGTCATGTTGGACCAAAGTGCTTTGGGTATGACACCAAACATCGCACCACCATCAAGTCGAAACGCACCAGCACGCAGCAATTGCCATGACCATTCCTTCATCTTTGCTTCTCCTTCTTGGGGACAAAAGTTTCGAGGTTCACCATGATATCGTCTTTAACTCGTGGTGGCAAACTCTTCTCGGAACAACAAACGTGAGTGGTTGTCTTGATTGTGTAGGACGGCCTGATATGCCGCGCTTATTTGCGCATGTATAGTGTCTGTCTCCTTGATGTTTTTCGGGGAGTCATTGTACACTTTCTTTTTGCGGGACAGACCATAAACGCACATTGTTCCGCGCTCGACCTGCTCTTTGGAGAGGAGAAATAGATTGAAATCGACATTTCGCGTACTGATGATCTGGTTATTTTTGTTCGGCGCGTTGGGGCTGATCTACACAATGACTGTAGGTGTCCCCAAGAACGCAACGCGTGTGCCATTCAGCCAGCTCATCAAAGACATCGACGAAAAAGGGAACGTCAAAAAGCTCGTCATTCACGGCGAAGAGTACCAATGGACCTACCACGACGGCCAATCATTTTATGCTGTCGGTCCAATCGCTGATGACAAGCTCAACACCCTCTTTTTGAAAAACAAAATCGAAGTCCAATACAAACCACACACCAACAAAAGCTCCTTTTGGCAGGTCATCTTGATCTCCTGGTTGCCTATCTTGTTGTTGTTGGGATTTTTGTTCTTTATGCTCCGCCAATTACAGGGAGGTCGTGGACCTGATCCCAACGGCTTCGGAAAGATCAATCTGCGCGGAGATCCATCTCACCGCAGCAAAGTAACCTTTGATGACGTCGCTGGTATCGATGAAGTCAAAGAAGAACTCGTCGAGATTGTCGAGTTCTTACGTGACCCCAAAAAATACACTCGCCTCGGTGGTCGTATCCCCAAAGGTGTGTTGTTGATGGGCGCACCTGGTACAGGGAAGACCTTGCTCGCGCGCTCTGTCGCAGGTGAGGCAGATGTTCCCTTCTTCAGTATCTCCGGTTCTGACTTCGTCGAATTGTTCGTCGGTGTCGGGGCGTCTCGTGTCCGTGACCTCTTCGAACAAGCCAAAAAGAGCGCACCTTGTATCATCTTTATCGATGAGATCGACGCTGTCGGTCGTCATCGTGGTATCGGTCTTGGTGGCGGAAATGATGAACGTGAACAAACACTCAACCAGCTCCTCGTCGAGATGGACGGTATCCACTCCAACGAGGGTGTGATCATCGTCGCGGCGACAAACCGCTCTGACATTCTCGACCCTGCGCTTCAGCGTCCCGGTCGCTTTGACCGTCAGGTGATGGTGCCTCTTCCCGACGTGATTGGACGTGAAGCGATCCTCCATGTCCACTCCAAGCGCATTCCTCTCGCAGAAGGGACAAACCTTCGTGATATCGCGAAAGGAACCCCTGGATTCTCAGGTGCTGAGTTGGAAAACCTCGTCAACGAAGCCGCGTTGTTTGCTGCAAGAGAAGACCGGGATCGTGTCTACACAGAGCACTTTGAGAAGGCCAAAGACAAGGTGATCATGGGACAAGAGCGTCGCTCGATGATGCTCAGCGAAGAAGAGAAAGAGCACACAGCCGTCCACGAAGCCGGTCACGCGCTCGTCGGTAAGCTGCTCGAACACTGTGATCCCGTACACAAAGTCAGCATTATCCCTCGTGGTCGTGCGCTTGGTGTGACGATGACACTCCCTGATGATGACCGAAAAGATGTCTTCGAAGATTATCTGTACGATTTGATGGCGTTTGCGATGGGGGGACGTGCTGCTGATGAGTTGATTTACAATCACAAGACAGCAGGTGCTTCCGATGATATCCGCCGCGTGACAGGTATCGCTCGTAAGATGGTCTGTGAGTGGGGGATGAGTGAAAAGCTCGGTCCGCTCTCCTACAAAACGGGTTCAGATGAGCCTTTGGTGGGTCGTGATATCAGTCAGGGACGTCCTTACTCCGAGACAACAGCACAGATGATCGATGAAGAGGTCAGCCGCCTCGTCAACGACAGTTACAAAAAAGCTGTGCAATTGCTCTCCGATAACATCGATATGTTGAAGACCGTCTCTGCGGCGCTTGTCGAGAGAGAGAATATCTCCGGTGATGAGCTTGATCGATTGATGAGAGGTGAGTCTTTGCCTCCTCTTCCACTCCCCCCACGCTCCAAAGGGAACGAGACCTCCGAAAAGAGCAACTCAGACGCTGTCGCGCCGATCGCTGTTCCCGAAGCTGGCTGAGGCTTCTGACATCCCCCTCCTTGATCCCCTCCTAGAATAAAAAAATCCCCACGCCACCAAACTTTCACTTTCCAAAGGACAAAAGACAGACTGTGATATGGCGTGGGGATAAGAAACTCTTTGTTTCCCTTCGAACATTATGGAGCTCGGAGATTATGAGAGAAACACCGTCATTGTGTTATTGTTTGTTTGGGACAAAGAGTCACTGCGTTACCTGCCTCCCACTCCTGCAAAATACATGTGCGGTTTGACATCACGATGTTTTCTCTTTCTTCTCATGGGGTTTGTAGAGGTGGCGGGGGAATACAGGGGTGCGCAGTGTGTCGTTTTTGGTCGGTGGTGTCTGGACAGTGTGCAGATCGTGAACAATGCAGCGCGTGAGGTACACTGTTTGATTGTGTTGTGGTGACGAAAAGATATGCTCCATCATTGAATATATCTCCTCTCATGTCGTCTGAAAAGATACTCATGAGGAGGATGCTCCGGATCATTCCAGTCTGGAACAATCACCCCCCACAGTGAACCACTTTCGATAACGACGAACTTTCGCGGAGAAAATGCATGAAAAAGCTTACCTTAATCCTGATCGCCACATTCGCAGTGAGTTTCTGGTCTACACCACGCAAAGCGGAAGCGAGCGCGTGTCTGACCTTCATCAAACAAGCTGCTGTAAAGTGTGCAACGGACCCCAAGTGTGTGAACGCTGCTGCGCAGCTCGCCAAGAAATTCAAGGAGCAGGTCAAGCTCTGCAAAAAATACCGTGGGATGTTGAAGGTCTGTCGCAAGGCAAAGAAAGCCAGAAAGAAGGTCTGCAAGTCAAGCAAGAAGACTTGTAAAACGGTCTGTAAAGACGACAAAAAATCCTGTCTCAACAGCTGTGAGAAGGGCAAAAAGCGTTGCACAAAGGCCTGCCCTAGAGGTCGTCGTGGTAAAAACTGTCGCAAGAAGTGTCGTGATTGCAAGCGCAAATGTCGCGGTAAAAAACGCTCCTGCAAAAAAGTTTGTCGTGTCGACAAGCGCGCTTGTAACAAAGCCGCTCGCGTCGAAAAACGTGCTTGTAAAGACGAAGCCAAGACCACCAAAGAGTACGCAGTGTGTAAAGATGGCCGTCGTATGACCCGCAAAGCTGGTGGAAAGTTCGCAATGTGTGCAGCGAAACACTTCCTCCCTGCAGCCCTCAAATGTGCCGCTATCTTCGCTGTAGGTGGCTTCTAATTCGATCCCGCCTAACCACTCCATCCCCCTCGACAATGTCTCACCAAGTGACTTTTCACTCCCCAATCTCAAAAGATGTACTTTGCAGTGTCTCCACGTATTGTTTGGATGTCATGTACAACGCCATGAAGGTCTTGGTATAGGGCGATGTCCCCGACTGCTTGAACAGATCGAGCGCTGAACGGTAAGATATACTCTGGTAACGCAGCGCGATGTCGACCTTGTACTGTCCTTTCGGAAATCCCCTCAAATCATACGTCACGACATCTGAACCTCCCTGGAAATTCGCGTCTTGGAGAGCCTTTCCGTGAACCTTGATCCGTTTGCCTGCCTTTTGTTTGTCGAATCCTTCTGGGAGCAACCTGTTGTCCTTTAGATAAGAAGCCGCCCGCAGGAGGGTGTACGTGACCTCTCCTTGTGTGTTGGCCATGACGCTCTCGTATACCTGCACTTGGTCTGGACGTGTAATCCGATCGTAATGCTGTTCATATCGGGCTTTATCAACGTCCGCATCGACGCCGACGATGTGACCATTCTTTAGGACTTTGCCGGACTCAAACCAGATCTTCCCTTGTGTATCTTTGACCACAAAATGGATGAAAACGCGTCTCGAAGGGTATCCTGTTGGTAGTTTGTGCCCCGATTTGTTTTTGACTGTGAGCTGGACGAGGAGTCTACCTTCCCCGAAGGTTTTTTTGGTGACTTCGATGAGACTGGCGCGTTTGAGCATCTCTTTGGTCTTGGTGATGGTCAGATCGAATTGGTTGGACTGGATGCCTAGCAAGTCTTTGTTGTCCTTCATGATCTGGAGCATGAAGGTGTTGCCACCGACGAAGACGTGTCGTCCGAATGTCTCTCTTGTCTGGATCCAGGGTGGGCCATCTGAGATCTTGACCTGGCTGATACGTGCCATGTGACACCACTGACAGCTTTGTGGTGAAGTTGACGTTGCGTATCGACTCGCCGACCATTCGTCGAATGTGACCTGCTCTGGAAAATAGTCCTCTTTCTTTTTGGGGACGACTGCGCCCTTTTCATCGACGTATGCGGTCAGTACGTTGTGGCAACTGGAGCACAATTTGGCCTCTGTGACGTGTTTGCTACCTGTTGGGGTGAAGCCGATGGCGTTGAGCATGGGGACAGTGTCGACGTTCATATATGGGCCGTAGAGTTTGCGTCGGCTCTCCTCATCGAAGGTCTCGATCAAGTAGCCACCGGAGAAGCCTTTGAGTGTTCCGAGACTGGGATCATCTTTGATTTGATGACAGAGTGTACAGCTGACGCCGGACATCGCGAGTGGAAAGAGATCATGTTTGGCGTTGAGGAAGCCATCCCCAAAGAGTTTTGGTGATTTGTTGGCTTTGTGTGATTCAACGTTGGCGAGGGGCATATGGCAGACGGTGCATTTGTCGGCGATGAGGTCTTTATGTTGTGGGTGGAGCTGTGTCTCTTGTTCGACTTTGGCTTTCCAGAATGGGTCTCTTGCGGCGTTGGCCATCATGGTTGAGGACCAATCTGTTTCGATGGAGATGTCGTTACCATCGTTGTCTTTGATGCCGTTGTGACAGGGTGTGCATTCGTATGAGCCGATAAAGTGTTTGCTGTTGAAGTCCCGGTATGATTTGGGCGCCGGTGTCAGCGAGGATATCGCAGGTGCCTTGGGCATGGCGGCGTCTGATGGGATCTCGCTGTACGTCGCAAACCCACCATCTCCCACGGATATGTAAGGCTCAGAAGGAGGCTCTTGGGCCGTGGTTTGTTCTGTGGTGGGCTCGTCTGTCTTGGTCGTCGTAGGTTTGGGGCAACCATACAAAGATATGGCCACGATGGACGAAAGGAGGAGTGATATGGTGTGTTTACATGTGTGAGAAGAGAACATGATGTCTTCCTGTGTATGGAGCGCTCGGATAGGGCTACCGCAAGGGAGAGGGTGCGATGGTTTTCCTCAGGTGGCCTTGGGTGCAGAGTACCATGTTTGGTGGAGCGATGTCAGGGGGAGTCCATTCGCCTTGATTTTTTGTGTGAGTCTTTCCATATTGTTCGTACTTCCGAAGATTCCTGCCAACGAGAAAACGAAAGGTTGCCATTGATGAGATCTGGACGAACAAGTTCTGTTGTTGCTGTATGTCTGCTGATTGGCATGCTCTTGATGAGCGCGTGCAAGCCACCAAAGTCGACTTTTGAGCGCTATTTGCAATATGTGGATTCTCCCAAAAAAGGCCTGCGCAAGGCTGCGCTTGAAGGCTTGAAAGATATGAAGAAGAAGGCCATTCCTGCGTTAAAAAGAGCGATCGCTTCGAAGGATGCGCTGAGGAAGAAGCGCGCGTCGATCGCGCTCGCTTATTTGATGCCCAAAAAGAAAGTCACTGTGAAGGCGTTGTTGATGCAACTCAAGAAGGAGAGGAATAAGTTTGACCGGCCTCCGATTGTGAGGAAAATCGGCGCACTTGGACCCAAAGCAAAAGAAGCTGTCCCTGTCCTGGAGAAGGAGTTTTACCGTGCTCTCTCCAAGCAGGAATACAGCACGACAAAGCTTCGACAGGTCATCGCGTGGGCGCTCCTTCAGATTGGTGGTCCTGGTCTTGACGTCCTGATGAAGGCTCTTTATCACAAAAAGGGGACCGTACAGCTTTGGGTGGCGGACCATCTCTCTGTGTTGGGTTCAAAAGTTGATCCTCTTGTTCCCCTGTTGGTCGAACGATTGAAGAAGAAAGGGAGCCATCCTCACCATCTGATCGCGAAGTTGATGTCTCGTGCGAGTTCGAACGCGTTACGCCGCTTTTTAGCCCCTTTACAAGGTGATGATCCATTTCTTCGCGAAGGGATTTTGCGGACAGCCCGTTATATCAAGGGGCGAGATGGTGTGGTTGTTCCGGCGCTGTTGCCTTTGTTGCGGTTGGACAAGCCGATGGAGAAGGCGACAAAGAAGGTGTACGAGTTAATCCTGGTTGGGAGTGCATTTGAGGGGTTAGGAAAGAGAGCTGTGTACGATCTGCGTTTTGCACTTCGACACAAGAAGGTCGAGTTCCGAAGAGGCGCAGCCGTTGCGCTCGTATACTTTAGCAAGCGTCCAAAAGAGGTCGCGCTCGATCTGTTGCGCGCGTTGAAAGACCCTGATGCAAGCGTCCGTACGGCAGCAGCGTGGTCTCTTAGCTCGATGAAGTCGTACAAATCGAATATCTTGCCCGCGCTCAAAAAGCTACGACGTGATAAACATCCAGCGGTCCGTAAGGCCGCAAATAAAGCGATCAAAAGACTTATGCAAAAGGCAAAATAGCCTTATCGACGACGCCCTGTGTAGCGTCCTCTTGCGTCGTAACAGCGACCATTTTTGCAACGGCCCAGGTAACGGCCTCGTGCATCGTAACGTCGACCATTTCTGTCGATGCGTCCTGTGTATCGGCCCCTAGAATCGTATTGGCGACCATTTTTGGTAATGCGTCCTTTGTACCGACCGCGTGAGTCATAGCGACGACCATTTTTGGTAATGCGTCCCTTGTAACGACCGCGTGAGTCATAACGACGACCTCGTTTGGTCACACGACCTGCATAACGGCCTCGTGAATCGTAATATCGACCTGTTTTGTAGGTTCGTCTGATCGTACGACCACGACGACGAGTGATTACACGTCTTCTGCTGCTACGGCGATGACGACTGCGACGTGTTCGTCGTCTGCTTCGGCGTGTTCGTCGTCTGCTGCGACGTGTTCGGCGTCGACTGCGACGTGTTCGACGTCTGCTGCGGCGTGTGCGACGTCGACTGCGACGTGATCGACGACTACGTCTACTTCGTCTCGCGACGAGTGTGTCTTTGGAGCGCTTTGTCGATGTTGTGTGATTGGATTGATACCCTGCGTCACCCTGGTGGGTTGGGGCTGGCGCAAAGAGTAGGCTGATGGTGAGCAACAAGATCTGTGAAGTCATTTTCTGTTCCTTATGGGGTTGTCCCTGGGAAGAACGCCGACACAATGTGTGAGGATATTTCCCGGGATTGCCTCACTTGCGCCAGATACCTTGGCTGCGTGGAGGTGAACATTTGTACAAAGATGGCACGCGTATCACACCACGTCAAGTTTTGATGTTTGTTTCTTGGAGAGCTTTGAGAGCGGGGGTTGGAGGTCGTTTTGAAGGGCGGATCAAGTGTTGTTGTGTGTGCGGATCCACTCATCGATGAGCGCGTCACAACGTGGCCATTCTTTTTCGAGCAACCACGTGCCAGGTTCATCACCGATCTCTTCGGGGGTAAAGAGTTTGCTCTCGATCTGTACAACTGTGTTCCAGATGGAGGTCGCGAACATCGTCGTACCTGACTTATTATGCCAATGAATGGTGACACTGAGGACGGGCCAATCTGGTAGCGCCTCTCGGAGGATGGTGAAGCCCAAAGGCTTTGGATTGAGAAGGTGTTTGAAGTCTGACTTGGCGAGCTTTGCCTCTGTCGCGCGGCTGCCTTCGACGAAGATGATAGGGCTGACGTTGTCTTCTTCGACTTGTTTGGCAAACCGTGCGATCTCTTGTTGTGCTTGTGCCCGGTCTTTGCGGTCGACAAACGCACACTTGGTCTCCATACAACCTTGGCGAACGACTGGCGCTTTGAGCAACTCACGCTTGAGCACCCAACGCACAAAGCGTTTACATTCCCACATGATATCAAACGCCATCCCGATATCAAAGGTCGCCTGATGGTTCATAATGACCAACACAGGGCCATCGTAATCCTTTAGGGCTGG